>Ga0209367_1005166_pt1 | contig 18103 bp, 12 predicted proteins | sample WorMetLIZISLAND2_FD_187412 | JGI IMG/M metagenome (GOLD analysis project Ga0209367, IMG submission 187412) | Marine gutless worms symbiont microbial communities from Max Planck institute for Marine Microbiology, Germany - Olavius geniculatus... ... | reverse complement strand
GTAAGGACGCCATATGCATAGCCCCATCTAAGGTTACCCAAATGATTTTTGCTGTTTTAGAGGACTGATATCATCACATCGTCCTTACACACAGTTGTAAACTGGTAAGTTTTTTACATATATAACAGGTAAATCTGCTAGATTTCTCTAAGCAAAATAATGTTTTGTTGAATGTTATGCAATTTTTTGCAAATAACTCTGGTCTTTTGTATTAATCTGATATCAGATGCATGCATCTATACTGTGTTACAATAAAAAGTGGACCCCTAAAATGTCATCAATAACTGTGTTAAATTTAAACTTCCATTAATGAAAGTTAATGTCTGGTAAAAATTTTGCTGTTAGTTTTGAAGAAGTACACAAAATTTCACTTAAAAATATAAACCATAAGGAAAGAAATTTAAACTTTTGAAGAAGTGTCATTTTTAGGTATCAGCACACACAGCACTTTACGGATGCCTGCTACTGATGTCATTTACTGGCACGTCACTAAGTATGTTTATAAATAATAATAAACAATGGTTAGCAAAAAAAGCTGACGTTGTAATTCAAGTTTTGCACCCAAAAATGTTATGGAGATCAAAGTTAAGAAAATTGACACTAAATTTTTGAACAGAAAATGGTCTCCATCATGTTTGCATAAGTTGCTGACAAATTTTCATCAAACCAGTATTTTGAATTGAAAACCAAAAGTGATAAAACATGGATCGTTCAGAAAACTGATTAAGCCAAGGAGCTGGCATTAAGCTGGCATTCACTAAAATTTGTCAGTTTCAAGAGATGGGAAAATTCGAAAATGTCTGCATACAAGATTTAAGCTGATGTGTGGTAAACTTCAAATTTTTAGTGATAAATTTTACATGTTAATAAAACTTACATTTTTGTGTGTTTTATAAAAATGATGAGTGATTTTTTTGCCTTGATTTACAGTTATTATGTTTAAAATTTCAGACAAAAGTGATAATTTTTTATAAGTTATAACTATTTGTTTGGTGATCTGATTTTTATTGGGACACAGAGTACTATTGTAAAATAATGTTCTTCTCATAATGGCACCTGAAAACAACTTTAGTAGCACGTACAATTTATCCTGATTATTTATACTTCTGTTGCTTTTTTGAAATACACAAAATGTGACATAGCATTGTCTTTCTTTGGGCCACTCAATTATAAAATTAGTAGCATTATGCTATTAAGGATTACCATTCACATTAGGTAAAAAGAAAAAAATGTAACTAAATTCAGCATCATTTTATTATTACCTAAAACTACAAATGCACAAAGGAAGACCACAACATTGCTACACATGGTCATCAGATCTCAACACAAATACGTGCACACAGTAAAATATTCTACAACTGTCTCTCAGGTTTTTGTGTTTTAGCCAGGGCTGTAAAAATTGGTCAAAAAAACACTTGGTATGTTAAGTGTTTTAAAAACCTCAAAAGTCCAACTGCAGGTTTTTTATGTGTTGTAAAATTATTATATTGTTATATACAACATTACAATATATTATATTTTAATGAGTGATTTTTGAGTTATGACGTCAATTATGTCATTATGTCGTTCACTCGTAAAAAGGTGTCTAAAACATGTTTTTTCTGGGTCGTAATTTTGTGTACAGTGTTCATCAGACACTGAACCAAAGAAAACCTAAAAAAACCTTAAAAACTTAAAACCTAAACATTTCTTTACAAACCTAGGTTTTTCCAGCTTTGGTTCTAGTCGGTTACACACACATTCATACTAAAAATGACACTTCATATTAGCAGCTGATCACCATCTTAATTTTGTGATGACGTTATGATACTGCATTCAGTAGTAAACTTTCATGGTCCCAATCTTGACCCAAATTTTCACACTGATTAGTGGTTTTCATACTGTCCTCACATATGCATGACTGGCAACAAACTAACTAACAAACAGATGGACATTGTCATCACTTACAGCTCCTTCTCACTTTGTGGGATGGAGGCTTAAAAATATGCAGTACTGTACATCTGGTATAATCATCATACCCATATTATTTCCATGATTTACAACAACAGAAATGACCCAAACAAGTAAGCAAACACACCATCCTGAACAACACAACATTAAATCTATGAAGGCGAGGCGCACGGTAGTGGTTTAAATAACGTAGAACTGGCAGTTAAAAAACGTCTGTTCAGTATCTGGTCATCACTATAAAAAGTAAGCAGTTGCAGCCATTTTGTAAAGTTAAAGTGGCATTTGGTTGTAGACAAACAATTAAATGATACTAATGATCATTCTGTGTTTCATTTACAACCCGCTTTAAAAACACAGCTCATGCAAGTTATCTGTGCCCGGTGTGCCAAAACAGAGAAAAACATTCATAGTAAACTGACAACTGCTCAAGTCTCACTACATCAATCATCAAGTCTCACCAGTAAACATTAAGAAATAAAGCACAAAAACACATGAAAACCCATTCTTGGGGGATTCTACAATCATCATTATGAATGCACAGTGTTTATTAATAATGGTGAACTTGTTCGGCCGACTTGGATACCAACCAGTTGCAAATGTCACAAGTAATGAACAAAACAGGAAATAAGGTCTAGAAATACACAATGCATCTATGAGAGTGTACTAAGCGCAAAACTTTCAGTTCACTTTTTTCTGTTCGTGCATTGCATATGACTTTAGAAATTTCACGCATGATGATTTATTTTCACACGCTTTCCACAATCTAATAACCGAATGGTACCGATTAGCGAACGACATCTAAAGTTACATTGCCCGTTACATAACGTTACGTGGGTTACAAATTCGCCCGACCACGTTGCATGGCCCGGTACATGTGGCCCGATTCGTTACAATTTCGCCCGTTACATAGCCCGTTACAAAAGTTGGCCCGTTTTGGGTTACAATTGGCCTGAATAACGGTGTCTCTTGGCCTGATCACGTTACAAAACAGACTTTGAAGATATCTCTCTCTCTCTCTCAGTTGCTGTGACCACAAAATCAGGACTTGTTCTAGACCAGTGCTGTCCAACCCGCGGCCCACATGCGGCCCGCGAGGGGATTCCATGTGGCCCGCCATCGTCCCACATAAATTGTAGTTTCCAGAACTGTAAGAAACTGTTAACAATGTTCGGCAGTACATACATCTGTGAGGCTGGGTTCTCTGCTATGAATAACATTAAATCAAAAAGAAGAAACTCATTTACTGACGAACATTTGGAAGACTTACTCAAGAGCAGCAGTCACTGAGTATCAACCACAAATGAAACACATCGCAGATTCTGTTCTATTCCAAATCTCTCATTGACAGCTTTGATCTTTTTTACCTTTTGTGTTACAATTAGCATTTTTTGTGTAACATGTTCCCATGTATTATGTATTGTGCGGTTAATTTTTGCGTACTTCGATTGATTTCGCCACTTTACCGTCTCGAAGACTGATTGCGGCCCGCCAGCTGGTGAAAAATTGACTAAGTGGCCTGCAGTGTCAAAAAGGTTGGACAGCACTGTTCTAGACCAATGACAATTTTGCAACTCTTCCAGGCGTGACTTTTTCCATTTTTCAGGACTGAGACCCATGGAAACCCTGATCTACAGCAGTGAACCACGACTAAGAGAATGAGTGTTTGGAACAACAAAAACAACGGAATATTGTACAAAACAATCAATACTGCTCACAAACAAAGCCGACAAAAAGACGACTGTCAATCACATCACATCACGGCTGTCAACAACACGTGATAAACGAACGCAAGAATTAGTGCTGCTTATTATGCAACGCACAGACACACACCGATCAGCAACTGTCATTACCTACCTACATGCAGACTGAACACAGCCTGCCCACGTTGCGTATAAAAATACTGAACACAGTGACTGGTGACATTTGGCACAGTGGCCTAACGCAGTAGTCAGATTGTCTAGCATTATATCAAATAAACATGAAGTTATCTGAATTTATATCAAAATTGTTACTGGTTACATACTATTAAAAAATTTGACAATGTTTATATTTTGAACTACCCGGCTTCTAAGGTTAAGAAAAGCAGTTTTCATTGTCAGCCAAAAATTATGAACCGGTTGACATAAATTAAAGTTGTAACAAAAGACAAAGTGGTAACAATTTGCAATACGGTGTGAAACATGGGAAAGCAATGAAGGGCAGTCAGCGAAAAAGCTGAGTTACACCATCCATAATCTCAACAACAGGAATCACAGCCATAATATGGCAATGCCAATAAGTGCTCCCAGGCAGTACCTGCTTTCCCAAAACACCAACTTTTTGAACAGTGTAATATGTCATTTGTTGTTAATATTACTATTGTTTCGTTAGCAAGCCAAAGTCGACGGAAATGTGATTAGGAGTTGGTTAATGGTTAGGCTATAAATACAATTTTCTGGAATGCCTAGAGATGCTAAATGAACAGATACAGTGTTCATCCGAATAATGTTTAAATGCATGAATGGATACACTGTAAACATCGGTGGATGGATGTTGTCATTAAACTCGCGTGTGCTCAAGTACAGCTGAGACGCTAGACCACAGCTCATCGTCGTCGTCAGTTTCAGACAGGTCTTCCTCAGGGTCGCTCGTGTCATCGTCAAAGTCACTCAGTTGTGATGCAGCAGCACTGACACCTACGTTGGAGCCAGGTGTCAGCATGTTGGCACTGCCACCCAATGTGATGGGGTACTCTGCTGATGAGTTGTTCTGTGACGGAGACAGGTCGTCGGTCAATGTTAAGTATAACTTCACCTTCACACACCAGAATGTGCCTCATTCATTTGCGACATACAATGCTATACAAAAATTAGGGCTAGTATTGGCAGGACCCACTAGTATTGGGTATTGGGGAGCTTTTTTGGTATCGATCTAATCCTAACGAATATGTTTCGTTATACTGATTGATTGAAAATATGTTGGTCTAGTAGCAACGTACTGTTTGGCAACTTCAGACCAACATTAATCCTGACTTTTGACCAACTGAACTGGAAAATAGCACAAACATCTGGGAAACACTCAATTTTGTTTTTTTCTATGCCTTTTAGTTTTCGAGTTGGGAGCCTGGGAGGGACAGACGGAAGACCAGTTTGTGGCATATCAGGATGACCACACAATAGTTACATACCATGATAGGTAAATAGTACACAGTGTCTCAGAAAAAACAGTGAGTGAGTGAGTAGGGTTTAATGTCCCACCCATCAGAAAAAACAGTCAAAATTGTTTTTGTCATAACTTTGTCAAATTTTTACTAACTTTAATAATTTTTGGCATGTTGATGGCTGAGACGATGAAATAAAGTAAGATGCATTCATTTTCCACCTCACCTAATTTATGTCACTGCACTACCATGTGAAACATCCAAATTGTTGTATAATGCTGAGTTTTTGTCTCAAGTAAATGCTGTAACGAGTAAAATTAGGCACAAAATACACTAAAATGTGCATTATTTAACAGAATTATAAGTTTGTATAACAACTCGCTTGCAAATTAGAATTTATGCCAAAGTGCGCTCCGCATACAAAAATGCAATGGCTTAGATGCAACGCCAATGGCTGATAGCAGAATCAAAGATCGACTGATCAAATGCATTCACTCATCGATTAGACGTGTTTTAAGCTCATCAGCCAGCTATTTTGTTGCCTGCTGTTTTCAGCATAAAATATTTAATACCTCAGAATTATTAAACCACACTGCACCCTATGTCAAATTGATGATGCAAAGGTGAGCCATATGATGCAAATAATCGCCACCTTATGTAACAATTTGGAGAATCTGTGTTTCACACGGTAGTGCGTTGACATAAATTAGGTGAGGTGGTAAATGAATGCACCATACATAATAATATCGTCTTCGCCATCTTTATGCCAAAAATTATCAAAGTTGGTGGAAATTTGACAAAGTTATGCCAAAAACAATTTCGACTGTTTTTTGAGACACTGTGTAAATACAGTATGCGATAACATATTAACAGCAAAAAGCTGCTTGATCAGAATGTACATTAATGCCATCATCACAACAAATAAACAAAACTCATGCATCCCTATGTATGCCAGTTTTCACAAAAGTAAAAATATAAACCACAACATTCAATACCTTAAAATAAGATCTAAGTTAAACATACAAGCTATATCAGTTGCCACATTTACGTAGTACAAGTACACATCCCTTAATGGCTCTTTGGCTTTTACTATCAGACACCGCAATGAGTCACGAGTGCAGACACAACAAGGATCTTATAGGACTATCTAAAACCATTCAACTCATCACAGCACATCTATACAGCAATCTATTAAATGTATGAATCAGTAATGCAAACTAGTAGCAAAGCAACAAAAACGAACGTAAGAGAAAGTGAGAGCACAGAACCTTGAAGTCAGCTGGAAACAGCTTATGCTGCTTGTCTTTATTGGCTTTGTCAAGCTCGGTCTTATCAAGGCTAAGTGTCCGGTACACAGTCTGACAGCATAAGGCTTTGTTGACACAGGGCGACGGTGGCGCATGTCGCTGTCGCATCTTCTCTCGATGTCGCCACGACGACCGATGAACGTCGTTGCGTTCCAGTGACAACAAATCGTTGTCGTCACTGTGAGCTTGCATCTCAAGTCTCTTGAGGCCATCCATCACCTGTGACTGCAGCTGCTGCCTCTGTCGATGGGCATCGACCACTGTGTTCACCGTATCAGTCACATCATCGGCAGAATGCGACCGATTCACGCCATCGGCAACGCTGCTGTTTTCCAGCTGGCATTCTTCTTGTTGTGTTATGAAGAACGTGTTGAACCAAAAGTGAAATAATTTCTCCTGCAATATACACAAAAATGCTGATGACATTCGCCAATCCCCATGCAAAGACATGATCATTTTAACAGCTATATTGGGCTATCAGCCTATTGCATTTGCCGTAGGTCTCTCGAATCAAGCACTTAGAGATCACGATGCAGCATCTTTCATACACAAGTGGCCCAAAATCCGATACATGTATTTCTTATACCTACCACTTTAACAGTAATTCAAGCAGTCTTGATTTCAGGCTCTGTAATTTCTAACAAATATACAGGCTTCCCTTAATTATGACATCTCATAAAAGTGCTCAAAATTCGAACATACTCGAGTATAAAAACAATGTGGAATATGCATAAATTCCAGTTTCCTCAATTAAGCTCAACTAACAACACAAATGGTATTATGACAGGGAAAAGGACACTACTTCTTACCTAATCGAGTTACTTGTAAAGAATAATATGAAAAAAATAATATATAAAACAGCCAGATATGTAATAACACTTTGCCAGTTCAACTGCATTCAGTTAACAACTATCACAGCTAGTTAGGCCACAAATTGTAACGCAAATTTTGACTGCAGGTTCCAACCCAAAACCTTTCCTTCCTGTGGTGTCCCTGTCAAATGACGATGATTCTGTCCAACGAATTTAGCAGGGTCCATAAGTGAGACAGACAAACTGACGGACCATGCTACAGCAACATTTATCACTCTACTTAACAATGCATCATAAAAACCCTTCAGTACCTTCTTCATCATTTTTGGTTTGTTAAAAAATTCAACAATGACATCGCCAGTAACAAGCAGCGGTCGTTTCAGAGTCAGCAACAGTGACGATGCACGATGGTCGTCCGATTTCTTTATCCGAGGATAGTCAGTGACTTCCGACACATGGCAGTGCTGTCGTCGCTTACGTCGGTCAGCCGGCCCGTTGCAAGACTCTGTTGACCAGCGGACTACATACACTGGCACTGCATACACATTGACACAGTTCTCTTTCACTCAATGTAAGTCAATGATGTCTTCATTATGTGCTGAGAGAGATTTTCACTGACTCTGCTTTCAGGCAGTTTCTGCCAGTCTTCGAGTAATGTTATGCCTAGGGCACAAGAACTGCACTATGCAGAAGATCCACTACGCTGAATTCTTATAAGTGCAAATAGTTTTTAATCAATGACTCAAACTGCTTACAGCAAAAATAGAAAGTTTAGAAACACATTTCTTGCAAATCTAAAAGTTTTGTAACATGTTATGTCATCATGTCATGACTGTTTTCTTTCAATCTTCAGACTGCAGATTCCGCAGCTTGAGTTTTAACTTTTTACCGTTTCCTTGAGCCCCAGAGCCCACAGGCAGCCCAAAACGTCTCCATATAACTTTACAGCAGCAAATATATTACATTAACAAAGACAACCTATAAGACAGAATTTACCACAAATTAATGTCACAAGTCTATGGAAAGCACAGGTTAAGAACAGCTGAAACAAATCAACAGCCAACCTCCATTAATACATGAAGGTGGTGGTTCAAGTCTCAATGCATGCAGCATCAGCTTGACAGGGTGGTATACATGTAGGCTATGTAAGGAATCGCTGTAATACGACACATAGCGACGCTGGCTGGGTATTGTCACACCCTGCACAAATCAATTCACTTTCACTGACCTATTACACTAATAAAGCTGTAATGAGGATTTTACAAGATAGTGTGAATACATACATAAAGCATGCCAAGTTGTTAGTTATACATCGTCTTCGTACAAATTTACTGCAGTATGAAATTGCTGAAAATTATGGGCTGAAATCAAGTCAAAGTTATCGGCAAACCCAGACAGTCTAGAATGCACATTGCAAACACTAAAGAAAGTTTCACATAGTCTACTAGGTCCACTTTAAGCTGATGAAAGTCAGACCCACTGAGATAGCATACAACGCAAGTCAGCCGGATGGGCAGCTCTATTAACAGCCAGCGCCTCCTTTAACCAACTAGGCCAGTATGCATCAGTCCTGGTAACAGGAGTTACTGTTAGACAGAACCTGCTATTGCATGCACTCCTCATTCTCAATTAATAGAACAATTTAACTAAGCAACAAAACATACAGCACACACCAAATACAGTCAGTTACTTACCTTTTCATCCATCGTGCGAGCAGCGCTGTACAGTTGTAGCGCAGCCTGTGCATCAGGACACTGGCCACTGTGAAGCAGGTACGAGCAAATCATCACGCCGGTCCGACCCTACGACAGGACACGTATCAAACGCTTCATACAATTACTACATCCACCAACTGCTAGTTTCAGCTTCAATTCAAGCGGCCAATTTTTTCCAAGTTACACCAAGGGCTGTATGCATGACACTGTGGTAAGTCGATAACAAAGTAAGGCATATGCTGCAACTAAATAGTTCAAGATTAAGAACAACTATTTACACATCTTACCGTATCTAATTCACTCTATACGTGGAATCACAATGTGTAGTTGAACAATCTATCTTGGGCAGAAATGAAAAAAAACAACTGGAAATAAAAGACAAGCTAACTAGCAACATCTATGACAAAAAGACACATCAGCCACCCTGACAGCATAACAATGTCACTTAGCAGGAAGTTTGCTTGCATTCAAACAAAGATATAGTAGGTATATTAGCAGTAAACATAAAGGTCATTATTAGATAGATTGCTTTGTTGCCTTATTTGGCATAATAAAGAAGAATAATGGCAATTAATATGCAGTACTAGCCCTAAGTGGAGATGACAAGTGACTGGTAACTATGTCAGTCAGTTGTGTCCTTCTATTTATCTGTGTGGTCTAGAAAGACCATCACTACAAGGTGCGACAGAAAAAGTAGACCCGTAAAGTTTTTCCCTGTTTTCTCAGTAACCGTTTGGCATTTTGATCTGAAATTTTACAGATTCATTTATTGAACCATTTTACGTCTAACTGCCAAGGGAAATGAGATTCTGTTGAAAAACGATACAGTTGTAGATTTTTTAACATGACTGCCTACCAATTTTTCAGCATTAAAAATGTCCAAGCTACAACATCAATTCAATAACATCATTGAAACAACACATTTAACTAATGATTGGATGCCCAAATTCCATTGTCACTGTGAATGTTTGAAGTGTCCATCGCCAGTTCCAAGCTCCAACACAAGCCTTCAGTCGTTTAATTTGAGAAGTCTTTCACAGCCTTGCCGATCGGTCCATGTGGCAGGTTGCTCCAGATAACCTGAAGCTCTTCCTTAAGTTCAGCAATTGTTTTCGGCTTTGTTTTAAGCTTGCGGCAAGCCTCCAACATTGCCCTCACATGAAATAGTCCACTGGGTTTATATTTGGCGAATTTGGAGGCCACTAATCCTTTGTGATGAAATCTGGACAGTTGGCCAGCAGCCAGTTCTGTGCGCTATGTGCTGTGTCTGCTGGCGTGTCATCCTGCTGGAAGATGAATCCGGTGGGTAGCCAACGATTGCTTTAAAAGAACAATAATTTAGTAATAATTTATAAACAAAATAAATTACTGTTTATTAATCATTTGTCATCAGAATCATGCTTCACTTGGCAGTTAAATGTAAAACATTTCAGTATCTGTAAAATTTCAAATTAAAATCCCAAACGGTTCCTGAGAGAACAGCAAAAAAAACTTTAGGGAGCTACTTTTTTTGGCCGCATCCTGTAGATGACTTAACATACAAACCTTCCCAGCCTTGCAGTGTACTACAGCGACATGGTTTGTATCCTGCTTCAGCCAACTGTCAACATCTAAGCAAAACCGGCCGATAACCTCAAACGACGGTGGATGATGGTCATCGAATGGAAAATCCTGAACACTTCCGCGAAACTTGGATTTGTCGTACGAACGCTCAGAACACCTATAATATACAGTTAACACTCATGTTTGTATGGATGATAGCAAATTGTGAAAGTACTGGCATCAAAATACTCAAGAGGGTGACAAATAATTTCCAGACCACATGAATTTAATTCTCTGACTTTCCCCAGACTTTTTCAGTAGAGTAAGCAAAGATTCATTGATACAGTGTTTAACACTATGGTCAACAGTCATTGCTTCAGGTTAATTAAAAACAGTCCAGGAAGCCCCTGTGCTTTCAAAATTTATCATTTAATGAATTGTGTCTGCCGCTCTATTCTGTAACAGCTGCAGAATGTCACGTGATCAAAGCAAACAAAAAATGTTCAAAAGAAAATGTAAAATTATGCCATTTTTAGAAAATGTTTTGGGCAATTATTGATGACAACATTTTTTCCCTGACATTTCCCTGACTTTCACTGAAATCCTTGACATTTCCCTGACATCTACGTATTAATTCCCCGTATTCCAAGTTTTCCAGACAAGTGGTACATACTGTCCCATTCTCAAAAATCTACATTTTTAGTAACAAGCTAAACATGAAGTATCAGTAAACAAAAGGGCTGATTCAACAGAAATTCAGTGTGTGCGTACGACATAAGATTACTGCAATCTGTTGTTTGATTGAAAAGAACTGTTTTCAATGTAAGAATAATTGTCTCCACAAAGTTGACTTAGACTGACATTGTACACTTTACTTAGGAAACATTCCATGCCTTAAACAATACAAAATTATGCAGTTAGCATCCACTGAGCCTAACGATGGCACTGTAACCTGTAATGCTCCACTTACGTGATAATCTACTGCTGCTAACAAACATTCTACACTTATCAGAAACATAAAACACCATCATACATACAAATTGTAAATCTTGTAATTTCCTTTGTGCATTTGCTCCAAAAACCTGCACATGCAGATCAGTAAACATTTCCTTATTACAATTTCTGGTATATTGTAAGTAAGTAAGTAAGTAAGTAAATGATTTATAAAGCGCCAAAGTCTCAGAAAGAATCAGGGCGCAATTGTAATTGTTGTCGCATAGTCAAAACTTTGAACATACTATTACGGGGCAAAGTATTAGCTACAACAAATATTCAACAACGAAGTTCTTCCAAGAACAACAGTTCAACAAAAATTAACAGTACACGGTCAAACAAAAGTAGCAATTTTATTCTGCTACAAAAAAAAGTATACACAAGCAGGGAAAAGTCAGTAGCAGCTTTAAATGGTAGTTTTCGAAAAACATACGAGAGCATATCCCAGAAAATCATTTGGAAGACATAGACCTCATATGATGACAAATCACATCAATCCATATACACAAACCTTGGCTGTGTTCACATATTATTTACCACAAGACTAAGCAATGTCACATTACCACTTGCAACTTCACATACTTGATAGTGAAAGCAGCTATTCACTGCATTCACCCCAATACTCTATCTGATAATGAACAAAGATGACAGACACTGCTAGACTAGAGTAAGAGTGAGAGTGAGACAGAAGGGAAAAATGATACAAGCTTCCAGTGCTGAATATGCTTAAGGACAAAATTTGCTTCTGAGCTAAAATCAAACAAATCAAAATAAATCAAAACCAAAACTTGTAAACATGACCACATCACTAGTCTTTATACAGTTCCACAGTATTAATGTGTACCAGTCTGTCAGTTTCGACACAAACAAAGAAACATACCTAACGACATCATCTATATGATTCCGATAGACACCTTCTAACTTCTCGGCAGGAAAGCCCATTGCAATCACATTTGGCATTATGTCTTCAGCAAGTCAAAGAATATACTGGGTTGTGGGTACTACAGTACACACAATACTATACTATGACTCTCTGAGCCATAAAATGTGCCAAATTTATTTTTACAACAGACTTGGCAAATTTGGAGCTTTCAACAACATTACCGTACGTACATTCTGCAGTGGCATCTTTTTATGGCTCGATATGCATGCTGTAAATTTTTCAAGTGTTCAACAGCTAAATAATGCTAATGACATAATGAGAAATCTATACTAGACATCACATATCGCATGACTGGCCGACTAAGACCATGACTGCTAGCATGAAAGCCACAAGGATACAAGACAGATCCAAGTCAAAACCTTCAGACTGATATCGTCTTTTGTTCTTGCTGACGAGGCCTTTGATCCTGTTTGCCATCTCAGCTGTCATGCTAAAACAACACAAAATACACAACACAGCACTTCATCACCAGGCAGCCATTGAAACAATACCAGTAAGCCCACTAAAGACAACAAAAAATGCAAAAACTGTGAAACTAGGCTCATAAAAATAAACAAAGCATTTAATATAGCATTCTGCCATAGCAGAAGTTCAACAAAAAAGCAAAGATATACTTTTGAGACAGGCTGGAGATCAGAATTCAGACCAAAAATTCTCAGGTCTTGAGGACTGTAATGTTTTGGTGTCACTCTTGATCAACAGTTTTCCTGACAAGATTTTCCTCAACAATCCAACATTTCCACAGCATCTGTCAAATCCCCATGAAATCTACTATAGCCTGGGGCAAACTGACACCAGATTTTACTATCAGTCCAGGTTGAGTGGCTAGTGTGCAAGTTACACCAAGTTTGAGTGTGCTGTTCTCCAACCCGTATTAGAACTGCCTGAACACAAGTTTGTGTAAGCACTGACATTGTTACACAATATTGTGTTACAAGCAAAAACTGAAAGTAGTGTGCGTAAGATGACCAAACAAGTGATGGTTGTGCAGCTTCGTGAAACACTCGAGCTATTGACTGATGGCGCCTAGCTGCATGTGAGAAAGAATAACTGCAAAACAGTTAAGCAAGCACTCTATCAACGAAGGTGCAAAATAAACCGTCAGTACATTCTGACTGACGTTAGCTTAATATATTTTCATATCAGTGTGACTCGGACTTTGCCAACATTCAAAGCCATTAAATACAATATGCTGTCAGTACTCAGTGCGACCAGGACTAAAAATAAAATGTAAGTGCCATCAGTTTAGGAATCATCTTAAAAGTATAACAATTCGAAAGAACAAAAAAAAACTAACCCTTATACCTAGCCATATTCCTACTGGATGTATACAGCTTATGAATTTAGGAAGCTAAACTGCAACATTACTAGCCTTGTTATACACGGCTCAGATTTCAGTTGAAAGGCTTAAATGGGGTAACTGGAACTTTCATACCCGAGTACTTTTGTTCCCGGGAACGAAAGTTCCATAGGTAGAATTTTCGTTCCCTGGAACTTTCGTTCTCAACATCAAAATTAGCATGGAACTTTCATTCCCTAACATTTATTATTAGGCCTATACTGTACACATTTTGACGCGCTTTTTTAATTACAGCTATGCTGTAGGCGTCGATGGTACCATTGCCGTCTGTCTCTTGTCCGTCCGTCCGTCTGTCTGTAACGAATGTATTGTGAATAAGCGTTGGGTCATAGAGGAAAAGTTTTTGCACGGATAATTAGTTCTGTGTCAATGCTCTCTGCGTACAAAATTTTGGGGATGCACTGCAAGGAAAACATTTTCAAATTTGCGGTTAAATAGACAGCGGTAGGAAAATGTGCATTTTTTAACGGAAAACTAGCCATATCTCGCCCTTTCAGATGAAAAAAATCACCACACTTGGATGACTTTAAAGGTCAGTACTGCAACAGGAAATAAGCTGTAGTGCATCTTCTCTAGCCACAGCTGGGCTTCCTTGTTATTAGGCGGCATATATCCTGTTGAAACTCTTAACTATATACGTCTGAGTGACACAAAATTGGAGCTTTTTCGATGAACTATAAGCGCTACGTAAGAATAAAGGGTTCAGTAATTATCAGTGTCTGGGAACAAAAGTTCCAGGGGACAAAAGTTCCTGGGAACGAAGGTTCCAGGTAACGAAAGTTCCATGAATCATTACTAGGGCTAGACGAAAATCACGAATTCACGGAATTCACGGAAGCCGTGAATTTTGGCGCTTGCCGTGAATTTTAGCGTTTGCCATGATTTGCCATGAAGTTTTGCATGGGCTGCACTTTTGTGTCAAAATCCGTAAAATTTGATTGTTAAACATTGAAGCTAGGCATCTTGCTTCACATTTTTGTACTGAAGACTATGGACTCAACAGTTACTGTACTGTAGCACTGCTGTGTGTATAACTGGATATAGTTACTAAAACTGTTCCTGAAAGTTACTAAGAACGATTAATGTTAGTCATTTTGTGAGACGACGATACATGACTGATTGTTGACTAGGCAGGGAACAAAAATGTTTGTCAACGAGACGTTTTTAACGCTATATATGACCGTGAATTGGCACCGTGAATTCGCCGTCAATTTTGCGACTTTTCCAAAAAGTATGCCGTGATTTTTTCACTTTTGCACCGTGATTTTCGTACAGCCCTAATCATTACCAGCCCGGTCCAGTTTCTGGAGTGTATGTACGGTAAGCCTACTGCGATCGGCAAGTCTGACACTCACTGAACATCTTCAGCTACAAATCGGTCAAATGTGTCTACTATGTATTCAGCTATTATCACACAAGTGGAAAAATTAATATAAATACACCGAAACTTTTGCATCCAAAAACAACGCTTCCTTTTCCCACTGCTCGCTCTCTGCTAGTCGCTTCACAAACAAAACAGAGATCGACACTGTGTCAACTGTCAAGTGATACTTGCTAGCAGGTACGGAAATAGACCCCAAATAATCACAAATAAATGTACAATGTCGCAAGGTTTACATGCAATATTACGCGCAGATGCATAGACTACTTTTACCAAATGAAAAATAATTTATGCCATGGTTTGCAATTTATAAAAATGACACTGACCTACATTTTCCACACGTCGTGCCGAAACTTGGATATAGGTCAGACCACATGTCAGTGGGTCAGTCGGTCTGTCAGAGATGTGCGGACTGCGGCGGACGGGCACGCGCGTCCGCAAGCATTTTGCAGCTGAGGTTGCTGACGGGGACGCAATTTTTGATGACTGTGCAGACGCAAACGCTTCCTAAAAAACAAATTTCTTTACCGCAACGTTCTTACTTTCTAGCAGCAACAATACTACCAAAAATATTTCATTTGCAGTTTCTGTGCATGCCACATTGTTAAAAGGCTGGCCCTGCAGGGTTCCAGTAGGCCTATATTTTAAAGATTATCATTTAATTGTTGACAGTGCGGACGCAAGACGGCTTGCCTTTGCGGACACGGACCCAAAATTTCAGGATGTGCACAGCTCTGGTCAACGTCACTCAGTGCATCCGACCCATTAATGTATAGGTCTGATCCGACCCCCCCTCCCGAGTCCGAGCTGCCACGGACGTGCCACCACTCCGCCAGTCTTGAAACCGCCGCCGTTCACCTGGACTAGTGTTTGCAATCCCGGGATCCCGAATCCCGGGATTGGCAGAGTCCCAATCCAGCGATTTCGGGATTACAGCAAGAAATTTGAGCTAATGCTCACGAGACGCGCGAAAGCGTACAGCAATTTCTGTTTGCAGGTAATCTTATATCTATCTCCACCCATTTCGTCGCAATTCACTCTTTTGCAGCCAAAAATCGCCAAAAAATCACTTAAAATCAATATTTTTAAGGTTCAAGGTCATTCAAGGTCATCGATGTTGACATTCGTAAGAAGCTCGTCGTCAGTGCTTGTTATGATAAAAAGCATGGCTGTGCCTATCTGCAACCATTCACACGCTAGACAAGCCAACAGAGGATAAATATAACCACTTTTTACAGGGGTACCCCTCTTTGACACCCACGTGCGCAGGCCTCCTTGAATCTAGAGCGTCCGGACTTGGACTGCTAAAATCTACATTCCATGCTGAAAATTTCACACGCAGGTTGTCTTGGTCTATCTCCAGCCATTTTGCCGCAATTCACTCTTGAAATGCGTGTCGCAGCGCAAAATTGCGAAAAAAAAATCACTAAAACCTGCTATTTTGGGGTTAAAGATCACTCAAGGTCATCGATGTTGACATTTCTAAGAAGGTCGTCGGCAGTGCTTGTTGTGATAAGCAGCATGTCTGTGCCATTCTGAAACCATTTTTACGCGCGATTACTTGTTTCACCTATACGGCCAAAATTTGGGTGTCTTAACATTTAAAATTTTGTCGTCGCAATATATACCGGCGATTGAAAAGAAAGTCTTAATTCTATAGAGTAGGCTACAGATAATACAAGAAACTTGAGCTAATGCTCACGAGACGCGCGAAAGCCTATAGCAGTTCCTGTTCAGTACTTTAGCTGAAAATTGGGATGTTCACGCTAAGTTAATATATAAATACCAAATTCGGGATCGCATAACGATAGTTGCGTGGCGCCATCTTTTGAATGATATAGACTTGTGTCGCAGCCCGAAATCGACAAAAAATCCATAAAAACCACTATTTTGGCGTTCAAGGTCATCCAAGGTGGCAATCGAGAGCCAGTGTACGACTTCTTATTAGTGATTAATAGTAACCTGGGCCCTATTTCGCACCGTTTCTGAGATACAGCGACTTATTAGCTAAAAATCGCAAATTTTTCCCACTCCCTCTCATTTAGCGCCCTCGTTCGGGGTGACCCCTTCGGCCATTCATCAGTCTAGCACAGGATAGGGAAAGTTCGCCGGCAAGGACCGACGTTCTGACGTACCACTATGCTACGCCACCAACTGTGAACGCCGTGCATTGGCTAATTTGGCCTACTTTTGTAACGTTTTGTATTGCCTAATGCCGCAAATTTTCCCTATCCCCCATTCATTTAGCGCCCTTGGCCGGAATGAAACTAAGCTTACAGAGAAGGTTTCGTGCAACTGGAAACACAGAAATTTTTACGCTTTATTGACAGCATAGAAACTATTCAACGATACGATACGATACCCCCCAACCGACCCCTTACGACGTACCGGTTAGCCACAATATACGTCACAGACAGACATAGCTTGCTACAAAAGATTGATACAATCTATTGATACAATCGCAGTGTGACGGACAGACAGACAGACGAACGCCACGACGATAACTAAGACGCACGAAGCACGAAGCATTACATGCCGTCGCGCGTAAAAATCGGCGTCTGTAGATAGACGCCACCAATACCCACTACTTCCCGTCACGCTGCTTGTTAGCAACGCCTAGGTCCCTATATGGTAGTCCTTCCCGAGCCACTCCTTGAGGCGGGGCAGATCTCCGTTTCGTTATAGGGTGTTTACACGATCCAGCAAACGTCCAGCAAACGTCCAGCATTAGCACGTGTATTTTGAATACATTTGCTGGAAGTTTTTGCTCGACGTCTGCTGGATCGTGTAAACGACCCATTAGCCTTCAGCCAGATTACACTGCGAGACCACGGACCATGGACAAAGTCAAAGATGGCGAAGAAGGAATATCGGTACACGGAATAAGAATAAACAACCTGCGATTTGCGGATGACATAGACATAATCGAGGACGATGAAAGCACGTTGGAAAGGACAGTTC
>Ga0209367_1005165_pt1 | contig 18104 bp, 13 predicted proteins | sample WorMetLIZISLAND2_FD_187412 | JGI IMG/M metagenome (GOLD analysis project Ga0209367, IMG submission 187412) | Marine gutless worms symbiont microbial communities from Max Planck institute for Marine Microbiology, Germany - Olavius geniculatus... ... | reverse complement strand
AGCAAATATTTATGTAAAAAACTGTTCAGTTTATATACAGTGTAAAGGTGACATCGTGGTTGTAGATATAAAACAGCACAAATCACAATTTAAAAAATTCAAACATCGCCATTACACAATGTCAGAAGAACTTTGCTGACTGTGTAATGGCAAAGTTTGAATTTTTTAAATTGTGATTTGTGCTGTTTTATATCTACAACCACGATGTCACCTTTACATTGTATATAAACTGAACAGTTTTTTACATAAATATTTCGTATGAAGCATGGCAGTTTATAAATTACCAAAACATTCATTCAGAGAATTGTAATGACGGCTATTAGACAGCTTCCAGCAGTACAGCAATGCCTTGTCCGCCACCGATGCATGCCGCACCAACTGCCCGCTTCAACTTCTGACGACTAACGCAGACCAAACAGAAGCTACTGTATGTTCAGATGCAATGCGGTCCTATACACTGTGGGCCATAAAAACGTGGCACTTTACTTTTCTCAATATCTTCACCGATTATTGGCCAATTTTCAAAATTTTTTCACTGGCACACTCTGCAGACAATTTTCAATAATGTGGTTATTATATATCCCACCACATGGTAAATGCATTTCTACACTACCTTGTGAAATATTAATGTAAGCAAAAACTAACTATAATATTAAAAATTTAGGTACCGTAAATAAAAAAACACTTCAGACCAACATTGCGATGAGTGATCTGTATGACACTAGACTGCGTTAGACCCACACAGTTTAGTGTCATACAGACCATTCACTGCAATGTTGGTCTGAAGTGTTTTTTTTTCAATTTTACCAAAATGTTTGTTTGCTATTATCATTATGTATGCATATTTCATTGATATTTCACAAGGTAGTGTAGAGACACATTTGTGGTGTAGTATGATGTGTAATAATAATGTTGTTGCAAATTGTCCACAGAATGTGCCAGTAAAAGAATTTTGAAAATCAATCAATAATTGGCGAAGATATGGATGAAAGTAAAGTGCCACATTTTTTGGCCCACCCTCTACACTCCTTTGTTCTTATTGTCTTTCCTGTCTCTCCTAAATCCAGCAATAGTAAAATACATGTACGAGGTAAAGCCCTTCATGGCTGCCAAGCCATAAGGCTCCCAGAATAGCAATGATCCCTGTTTCCTTAGCCCTCAGCCGGACACCAGTTTACACTGCAAGACCACATATATGCATCCTATGATGGGTGCCTGTTTATTCCCTAGCTCATTATGTCTGTCCACGAAGGGATGCTCAGGCAGAGTTCACCTGGGTGGCTGGTTATATACACCGTGTTTCAAGAAAAAAAACAGTCAAAATTGTTTTTCTCATAACTTTGTTAAATTTTCACCAACTTTGATAATTTTTGGCTCAAAGATGGCCAAGACGATAGAATTATGTATGGTGGACTTATTGTCCACCTCACCTAATTTATGTCAACGCACTACCATGTGAAACACAGATGCGAGAAATTGTTACAATTTGCTGTGATTATTTGTATCCGATTGCTCACCTTTGCATTATAAATTCGACAGAGGGCGCCACGTGATTTATTAATTTTGTGGTATTAAATATTTTACGATGAAAATAGCGGATAACAAAATAGCTGACTGATAAGCTTGAAACGTGTCTAATCGATGAGTGAATGCAATTTGATCAGTCAACCTTTGATTTTGCTATCAGCCAGTGGCGTTGCATCTAAGCCATTGTGTCCACGTATGCAGGGCACACTTTGGGCATAAAGTGTGCCCTGCATACATGGACACAATGGCTGATTAAACCACGTCACCATGCCACAATGCATTGCTTCTGGCAGTGCAGACATAAAAAGTGATATCAAACAAAACGACCAAGTAATTAATCTCCTTGAGCTGAGAGCATGCACACAGACTCACAGAATCTCGTGGACAAGATGAGTTACAATGCGGCTGCCTGAAGCACCAACTGGATGCCCCACTGCCACTGCGCCTCCGTTGATGTTCGTCTTGTCCATGTCCAGACCAAGAATCTTCTGCACTGCAAGAAACTGCGCCGCAAATGCTTCATTCACCTAAATCACACCAGCAGCAGCACTGCAACATATATACTGATGTTCTAACAAAATTAACATCAGCACTAACTTAATGTTCGAACAAAATACTCAAACGATCACAGCACCGATTATACCACGGCCACTTAGTATATGCTGCTTTCAATTAAGCCTCAGAAAGTCACCAAAAAGTATTTTATGCACTTAATAATTTTTTTTCCAGATGCAACTGATTCTTCACTGATTTCAGAAAATCATACCTGGGTATCATCATCTAAACCTGCCTATGCTCATGTTACCTTGAAGTCACCGCATTATTAAGACAACTCTTGACTGACTGGTACAGCCACTAAGAACAACTCAGCCCAGCCATCCTCCATAGGCATGCACAAAGAGTAGGTCCACCATGGCAGCCGATGCAACAGAGACAGTTGTCTGTCTGTGGCTTATGCATAATAATGAACAAAAACAGCGAAGTCGCCATCATACATCAAAAACATCAATGTCTTGTTGAATGAGACTGGTCTTCTTTAGCAGAGCTCCAATGGCAGGAACCGGTCCGATGCCCATTATGTTTGGATCACAACCTGCATAAACCACATGGACATTAGCACTACAGCACTTCTCGCTTTAACTAGCAAATGTACCTGCAGATACTTCATAAATAGAAATAAACTTGTCAAAATGTGTGCAGTGGAGCATGGTTATGTATTGGATGAAAGCCCTTCTTGTATCCCAACCAAAAGGAGCAAAACACTGACATATTGCAACCATTAATTATTGTATGCAGACCAAAGGAAATAATGAAAATGTCACACGCGACCTTTCGGCATTTACTAAAAAAAGTTAAAGGTGGTGCAACAGGCATATTCACTCATCCAAGCACACAATATCACTATTCACTAACTGCTTTCGAATATTTCTTTTACTAGCAAAGTTCCCACCCTACGGGTGGGTCCACTTCATTATCCGGCAACCCAACCCCCTCAGGCCACCTGTGGGAGAGATGCGGGCACACGTACCGAAGGCCCAAGGACTCAAACCTTAAACGCCATGGTCAAAGTCCGCAACCGTGCAACACAGAAGATACCAGCTGAGTATGAGAGACAAACAAACAAACTTTCCACGCATTATACACAGTGTCCCAAAATTAGCAGCCCCCTGCTTCAAATGCGCCTAATTCAGTCTGTAGTTCATGGATTTTAACAAAATATCGTACACTGCACTATCTTAACATTACTAACGGTCACACCCATTATGACATATATGCACTTTACCATGTGTGCTCAGTGTAACGTCATTATGACGTCAGAGTTTGTTTACATTCAGCAACAACAATACGTTGTTATTGACAAAGGGACCAAGCAGCAGTTCACCCGTCTTAGACTAAGAGCTTGCGTCGAGGCCAAAAGTGGCCACTTTGAGCTCAAACTTTAAATGCGAGTTCAGAATGATGGTCTCCATGATTGTTTCAAATTTTGTAAAAATCTTTCAAACGATTTTACACTAACTTATCTGTAGGGGGGCTGCTAATTTTTTTGGACACGGTGTAGTTAGATTAGTTCAAGAATTAAGTCACAGCAGCTCAATGTAACAACGCAATGATAAAACTGTATAAAAGTCAGTGAATTCATGATGCTGTGGGAACTGGGGACATAATGGACCAAACAGAGATTGATATGTACATAAAAAGTCTTAGACAATCTCACAAAACCCTTGATAACAGCAACATTTAAGTTTTAGACAGAAGTTGAGTGAATAAGCAATGCACATCTGAGCTAGCTATCCAGTTTAATAACAAAAAGCACACTGTATAAGTACGAAAAAAATGTCAGCAAAATTTACTGTCATTGAATAAAATTCTAAAAGTGTAAATGTTCTTAATTTTGTGGATACCTGCAACACCATATCCGGTGACACGAGCAAGGGGTGTCAAGCCGTACTTGTTGCATGCTGCTTCGCTGGCCAAAATAACACTTCCCGCTCCATCACTGATGCCCTGAAATAACACTGTTTACATTTTAGTCCCCTTCTCTGACTACTTGCAATGTACTACAACTGCCAGCACATTATTGTTCTAGTTAGTCCTATTTAAGTATTTATAATCGCATTTTGCATGCATCGTTCTGCATTGCTTATGAACAAAATTTCAATATTGGATCTCTACTACTGTCTCCACTCATACCAATCTCTGCATGAATGCCTAATATTAGCATGATACACAGTTAAAACCTTATTAATGACACTTAACCCAAATACCGGCACCCAAACCATAAAAATTTATGTCATTTTCTCTGCTTAGTAAAACAAATAGCCATCGGTATGGATTGTACCTGCAGAGAGATAGGAAAAGTAACAAACAAATGACTTCCATATCACACTGCACCCAATACTCATTCATGTCAGTAAGTAAATTTGGCATACAGCATTTAAACTCTAATCATGATAGCCTAATACGAGATCACACACAACTTGATGTACATAGATACCGATGCATTTCCAGCACTAACGACGCCATTCTTTTTAAACACAGGCGGAAGTTTTGCTAACTTTTCAGCCGTTGAGTCTGGCTTTGGGTGTTCGTCAGTATCCATCAGAACTTCACCTACATAAACACAACTGGACAAACTGGTACTTGCACAAACATTCAACTATGTCAAGAGATTCAGCTACGCTATGAGACATTAGCATATTACTGTGTGCAAATGCAGCAAATTACAAATACCAGAATTAGTAAAATAAAAGCTTTCACCAACCTTTTTTAGTCTTAACGGTTATAGAAGCCATTTCTGCTGTAAAATGTCCAGCATCGTTTGCTGCAAAACAATAAACAGCATTTCAACCAAGCTACAAAAGACACTTCAAATAGGTAAAAATTACATTTAATAATAAGAATAATAATAAGTGAACATCTATATAGCGCACTATCATTTCGAAGAAATCTAGTGCGCTGAATGCATTATCAGTACGTCTGAAACAAAAAAGATTTAAGGAAACGTTTAAAAGAGTTCAGATTGACTGTGTGATCATTCAGGTACGTCGAGAGACTGTTCCAAGCTGATGGGCCAGCGAAAGAGAATGCCCTTCTGCCAGCTGTTTTAAGTCTGTAACAAGGAATGGCAAGTTGTCCACGGACAGCAGAACGCAGATGACGACGGCCAGGCAACGACGAGATAGGCAAGCACATCTCCGACAGATATGGCGGTCCCATTTACCAATAAATTAGGCTACAGTAACTATGCTACTGTAAAATTAAACAAGTAAACTACCAAAACGTGGCTGCTAATGACTGTTCATGACAACTGTTCAGACTAGGAATAATTACGTCTAAGCCTACCATGGGATTGTAAATACGTGAGCAATTTTTACAGTGCATAACCTCAAACCTGCTCAAAGTTAACCTCATATGACAGGTGCAAACCACATTAGTGGTACTAAACAATAAGACAAACTGGCTTTCCAATACTGGTAAATATAGTTTTTTTCTATAATTAGGCTGAATAAATTATTGTTATACCTCAACGCAAAATAACTGCACATGCTCGGTCCAAATCGCGTATTGTGACATAGACAAATACGCACTGTTATCTGCTGATGATGGAATGGGCAACAGTGAACAGGCAACATTGATGTAAGCGAATAACAACTTTTGTTTAAATTTTTTGTTTTGGTTTTGAGGTACAACAAAACAAACAGCAACTGGCATCATCGATCATCATTGAAATTTTTTCCCCTCAGTTCATAAAATGTTGCCCTTGGTCTTTGACCTCGAGGCAACATTTTCACAAACTTCTAGGAAAAATTTTTAATGATGACGCTACACCAACAGACGAGACATCAAAGTTCTTGTTGGTCTTCTTACTAGTCACTCCACACTCAACAGACACTTGAGTGTAATCAAACTACAGAATGATCCACTCTGCCCTGCATGCGGTGAGGAGAAGGAGGAAACTACCTACCACTTTCTGGAAACATGCCCTGCTCGAATGCAAGATAGATATTCCATCTTTGGATCTCACCTACTAGAGGAAGAAGAACTACAAGGGGTTCAGCCAATATCCCTTATTCAGTTCGCAAGAACCACTAAAAGTTTAATGTGACCTTCAGTTACATTCAGGGCTGCGCATTGGGCTGAGCTGATACGGCCTCAGCGCTGAACAGGTGCTTAACCTGTCCACCCCAAGGTAAGGTAAGGTAAGGTAAAAACCCTATGCCAGTTGCTACTTGTATATTGATTGATCCACTTAGGGCTGGTTTCTGGATCTTTTAGTTAACTGATCAGTTAGTAAACCGTCTGTTAATTGTAACTTGCTAGTTAAGTTTGTGCGCGTTTCTGAACAAAACCTTGACTGGCTATCAGCTAACTGAGCGCTGTGAGTGGTAAACTATAGTTGCTTAGCAATGATGCACATGACACTTATCACTTCCGCCTAGTGCAGGTGAGCATCATGAATATTAATGAGCGCAAGCGCACGTCAGCCAGCCCACTGATTGCAGATGGCCATTTTGTCCATTCATGAATGGGTTTTGTAGTAAAATGTGTAGCAGCAAACGTCTCCTCGAGTGTTTTGAAGACATTGCTATATGGTAAAATCGTTTTATAATATCACATTCTTCAATTAACTGCTTGCAAAATGGTACAAAAATTGCGTTAAATACGATAACTACAATCGATGGTTAGCTAACTGGCTGATTTCCGCCAGTTAAATTTTTGGCCATTTTGACTGTTGGTTAGTGCAACGGGAAACGCGAGTTATGCAAATCTGTCAGTTAACACTAACTTGACCGGCCAGTTAAGATCCAGAAACCAGCCCTTAGTTATCCTGAGTTAGTTAGTGACAGTGTTTAATAAGAAGAAAATGACAAACCGGCTTTCCAGCGCTGTTGGCTTAGCAAAGCAAACTCATCGCATTGTTCTCTGGTTACGTTGTATTTCTCTGCCAGATTCTCGGCCGTAATAGCCATCGGTGTGCTGATCTGCTGGTCTACCAGTCCTGTCCACAACGAATCCTCCAGCTATACACATATGATAGGTATTACATTATTATTAAGATTACGAATAACTATAGTAGTAATATTACTAACATTACAGGAATAGCAACCAGTCTGCTCAATGTGCTAGCCAAATTCAGCTGGCGAACTTTGCGCGCCTTATAAATTCCCATATCTATCCCATCCGCAATACTCCAACTACAAAAAATTACATAGCAAATTATACAGCAAACAGCTGACCAACCAAACAATCAAGTGACTAATAAACTAAACAGAATTACACAATACAAAGTTTCCAGCACTTTCCATTTTCTAACAGCTATAGGCTACAACAAATGGTGGCCCATAAGTAGTACAGCATGTAGTTGTAGCACTAGCTCAGACAGTTTTACCTAGCTACTAAAATAAATTAAATGTATAAGCATTAGTTCCTCCCTATAGTGTCAACTATGTACCAATTGTTCCCGGCCAAACGGAATGCCAAAACGAATGCCACGGATTACATGCGGTGACTGGCTCATGCTTTCAGCACCACCAGTTAATACCACTTCAGCATCACCCAACATTATCTCCTGTTACATGCCACACAACCACCATGCTACAGAACAATGCGGAACTAAAAAGTTACTGCAATGTATTAACAATAAGAAAGAGAACAGTAGTTAGGGATGCCAGTTTATAGTGGAGAATTTTCTTAAAATAAGTAAAATTATTTGAGTTGCTACGTGGAAAAATATGTGGAATTTGCCGAAATATGCAGTGCAAACATGCGGCATATTTTGCTGCATTATTTCCAGCATATATGCAACTCTGAGTGACGAAGAATCATAATCATGATCAACATTAACATTAATAGGACTATTCTGCATAGTTTCAACATTTTAGACTTCAATTTCTTCAATGTCTAATTGTAAATACCGGTAATCGTCTGCTGCCAAAAATATTAAAAGGTCTTAAATAAATGTTGGACAAGGAAAATGCTGAAACATGCAATCGCATCGCGTATGCGGAAATATGTGGCACACACGCAAATACAGGGTGGGTCATAAAAAACCGGACCTGTTTGAGTGTTGATAACTCAGCGATGGTTACCTATAGAAAAGCGAGCTATATGTCAAAAATTTTAGAATGTTATAGACAAAGAGGGCCGAACTTGCAACTTGCATAGCAAATCATTTAAATATTCTTTGCCTAATTTGCATAAATCTTCATTACCCCTGAAATTAGGCATTTGCCTGCACTCCCATGTGCCCGAGTTCATTGAACTCAAAAACTCACTGCCAAAAAATCCAGATTTAAATTCAGTGAATTATTTAGTGTGGGGGCATTGCAACGGATAGCGTGGTCACAAAATTTCAGTAACTGGCCAGCTAAAACGTGTGCTGATCGAATGCTGGGCTCAGCTGATCCTGAACACATTGACTCCAGCGATCGATCAGCTGCCTAAAAAGACCGATGACGGTTGTGAATAAAAAAGCTGGGCAACTGCCTATGTTGAATTTCATCTAAACTCAACGTATGTGTTAATGATTGTTGATATTTCACTGTATGCTGAATGAAAATCAACTGAAATTTATGTGTTGCTGCCAATTTAGCATTATTTTAGCGTTGGGGCAGATTTGTGTAAATCAGACAAAGAAGATGTAAATGCTGAGACATGCAAGTTGTACACTTCTTTTGTACACAATTTCAAAAAGTTTGGCATATTACGCATCTTTCTATCAATAAACATCGCTAAGTTACAAAAGCTCAGATATCCATGTTAAATCTATGTGTTACAGTCAGATTTGGCAGAATTTCGGGGATGACGAATATTTGTGCAAATTAGGCAAAGAATATGCTTTATTATGCAAATTTGTCATTTATTCTATAGAGCATTCTGAAACTTTTGACATATCACATGTCTTTCTACCACGAACCATCGCTGAGTTATCAACGCTCAAACAGGTCCGTTTTTTTGGCCCACCCTGTAGAATGTACAGTTGGTCAACTCTAGCAACAGCTGGACTTCTTGTTTAGTACCGTTTCGATTTACGCAGCGGCGTTGAAGCTGTAAAAATGTAAGCGAAACAGTAAGTTGCAATTTTCCGCAGACGCTTGAAATTTTCGACAGATAGCCTAGCAGGTATAATGGGTAAGTGCTCAAAAATTCAATTCTGTCCCTAAATTACCCCAATCTGGGGGTTTTCAGACCGAAATTTTACATGTTTGGAAGAAAGTTGCGCGACAAGAAAAAATGTTTCCGCCAGGTTGATATACTGGAGATTTATGTAATTTATGTAAACAAAAGTTCATCCCAGTGTAATGCTTTTATATGCTGCCATCCTCATGGGCCGCATTACAGGTTTTTCGCCAGTTGCCCATAAGTTTGTACGTATCCCGTTCAGTCGCGGCGGCGTGGGTTAAAATTTGAAAAAGTTAAGGTGGAAGGAAGTTGATTAGTTTTAATTGACAGTATCAACAGACGTGCTGAGCTGCTAAATGTGATGCACAAATAACAGTTGACAAAATAAAAAAAAGTTACAGCAATAAAAACAATCTTTTACAACACACAGATAAAGTTACACTCGTCAATGCTGGTGGTTTTGGACGAAAGCTGGGATAGTTATGTAGGCCTACACGGACACGGGTGAGATATGGTGTACTCTGTACTACAACTCAAGTGGTAACAGTCGATGACGTGGGTGTGTGTTTGATCAAGCGAAATAATTTCTCATCAGCCTGCATGTTCACAGTCTGAGAAAAGCCTCCAGACTTCAGACTATTCCTCTCCCCAGCAACGATAGAAAATATTGGTGCAGTGCTCAAAATCACAATAATTGTTCTTGCCTCTAAATCGATGCAAAATGGGCTTTTCCGGTGCTTAGAGCAATCAAGTTGCTTATGATACTGACCACATGATTCTTGCCAGCGTTTGGTGTCGCAAAGTAACCAGATACGACTGCCGGTCCAAACACTCTGGCCGGGTTCATACCCGATCCTTCAAGTGGAGCCTACACATAAATACAGTATATACTGACAATGCGTTCTTCAGCCAGGTAACACAGCATTAGAAAACATCGGCGTCGTGGGAAAAAAGTAGGCGGGGCACGAAGTTGCAATTTTTCGACAGACACTGCAAACATTCGACAGGCTACTTAAAATTGCAATTTTAGGTCTACAAATTTCCTCAAAATGGGGTTCTCAGCTACAAATTTTGCATTTTTGATGACAATTTTCCCACAAGAAAATATGCCGACAACTTTCTGACAGCCCAAAATTTACACTTTCCACAGCCCAAAATTTGGGGGGCATTTCCCCCTCTTCGCATCCCTCCCTCTCGGCCACGACGCCACTGACTGGGTTTGACAAACATATTTAATCTCTTTCCAGACAACTAGGGGCCCGAAAACTATATGAATAACTTCTGCTACAGTAAAACTTGTCTCAAAATGGTAGTTTTTGACCAACTGAGAGTAAAACATGACAAGCTAAAAAAACTATCTCAACGTGTTGGACTCCATGCACTGTTTCTTCACTAGCCAAACTATTTCTGCTAAGTAAACCAACACGATTTCATTACAGCATATCTACTTCTTAGTCTTGCATTTTATAAACCTTTTAACAGCTACAATCATCGGTGATTTAATTTAATTTACTTCAAACAACAAGGCACATAAAAAAAGAAAAATAAGAAACTCAGCTACCGCTTAGAGCCCAGGGGGTCAGCCCTCTGGTTTCATCTCATCATACTGCTACTCTCAGGAATCTGACCTTTTTGAGTTTATCCAGTATGGGCCGGTACTTATACGTTTGTATATGGGATTTTTAGCAAACCTACATGAAAACAGACACATTGCAATGATGCGAGTCTAGAAGAACAGCACCACTGCCAATTGACGCAGGCTCCTCACGTGAAAACCGTAGCATGGTCTATCCGAATAAACCCTTATCACCGAAGTCCCTTGCAAAGATATCCGTCGCTGACATAATGGTAGTATCATCATTAGTTTTCACATATTTGTTCCCAAGAGCAAGGCCAAATTAGATGATGGTTACGACTCCGTGGACCATTTTGCCTCCGCCAACATGTGACAACTACAAGGCCAAAAAGGGCATTTTGGGGCATAAGTCACGTGACCTGAAGTCAAATGCATTAGCATAGGCAGAACATGCAGTGTCGACTTAAAGTGAGTAAACATTAGTAAACTAACCGTTGTTGTTAGTGGACCAAAGTTCACCAATTTTTTGTCCAACGCTGGAGGGATTGTAGTTGATAACACCGTTTACCGCTTGTCGATAGCTCCAGCCGTTCCAGAAATATTCACGGTCAAATTCAAAGTTGTACTAAATCACACCGAATTTTGAACGCTTTTTGCCCTCCAAATTTTTTTTAGAAAATAGTACCCTTTAAAAATTGTACCCACGTTATTACCCCTACCTAGCGACACGTCACGTGGCAAAGTTTCATTAGGCTACTCCCCGTGGCCGTGGCTCCAAAGTTATTGTGGCTAATAACGTTTGTTCGGGACTCACGCACGCACGCATGCACGAACACTTCGAAAACATAATGCCTCTGGCCATTACGTTGGCGGAGGCATAAAAATCTAGTCTCATCTCAAGTCATTCATGGTCAAGCATTTTACAATTACCGGAACGCCGATAAAGCACTTCATGACGCCGCTTAAAAATACTGATGTCAAAAAGTCTACAGTTATGAAGGTTTCCAAGACATGGCCGCATGAACCATATATTGGCTGAAGTAGATTTCGTGGGTTACATTTTTTTGCTGCTGACATGTATATGTTTTAAAAATTTCCTTTGTGAGCTCCGAAAGACGCATTATTTGTACAATAGTGCGGTAGGGCCCTTTATAAGGTCATCCAAGGTCGTTAACTTTGGTCGAAATTAAAGGCGCATGTATACGATTTTATTTCAGTGATCATGTAATAACCTTAGCCCTATAGTGTGCACCGTTTTTGAGATATTGCCTGAAAATAGCCAATTTTCCTTGATCTCTACCCATCTCATTTAATGCCCTCGACCAGGATACAAGGCCTACTCACAGCCCAGAGATGGCACATGGTGACCGAGAGTCCAATGGCGAGAGGTCCTGATCCACTCAACTCTGGCCTGGCAGCATCACACGTCGCGTGGACCGTCAGCACCAGCACGAACGTTATCAGCAGCTCGTAGCCGAACAGTTGGCCCACGGATATTGAGTCTCCTGGGACTGAAGTACACAAAAAAGTGGAATCAGGTGCAGGATGCAGCTCTAGAAGAATCGCAGCGCCAACCAGACCACCATTTATCTGTGCCAGGATGTAGAAGATGGCCCTGTTGTGTTCAACACACACACACGCAACAACTTTATTGTTATCATGATTATCAGCATCAAATTCAGCATTAAGAAAGGAGATAAATCGGTATTAACTAAGCATTATTACGTCAGGACAACATTATTTTTTTAATTTTCGACATAACCGCAGCAACACAAACGCATAGGTCGCACACACACACACCCACACACACCCACACACGCACACACACTTAAATACAATGATACAATGTAGGCCTACAAATACAAACAAGAAATGTGGGCTACCGGTAATGCTCACGAGACGCGCAAAAGCCTATAGCGGTTCCTGTTCGCAAACTGTCAGTCTATCTCTAGCCGTTCCTCGCAGTTCATTCTTATCGTGTGCGCTGCAGCCAAAAGTCGCAAAAAATTAATTTTAAAAACCCCCTTATTTTGGAAGTTCAGGGTCTTTCAAAGTCATCGATGTTGATACGACTGAAAAGCTCGTCGCATAGTGCTTATTGTGATAGGCAGCATGCCCATGCCTATCTGCATCAGCTTTCACGAGACTGGCCAACAACGGTAAAATAATGACTTTTACGGGGGTACCGCTTTTTGATGCCCTCGTGCGCAGGTTTCCTTGAACCTAGAAAATCGAGACTTAGACCTTCGAAATCTACGTTCAATGCTGAAAATTTCATGTGCAGCTTTTCCATGTCTATCTCAATTGATTTCCGCGCAATTCGCTCTTGAATTGTGTCTTGCAGACTGAAATGGCCTAAAATCCATAGAAAAAAAGACCCTATTTTGGCATTCAAAGTCATCCAAGGCCATTGAATTCGGTGGCAATCGAGAGCCAGTGTACGATTTCCTATTTGTGATTAATCGTAATTTAGGCCCTATCTCGCACCGTTATTGAGATAGGCTTACAGCGACTTATTGGCTAAAAATCGCAAATTTTTTCTATCCCCCTCTCACTTAGCGCCCTCGTTCAGGGTGACCGCCTCCGAATTTATGGAAAAAATATACAGTTTCTGAAACTAAAGTCTTCCAGGCAGCCGACGGTAAAGATTTGGTTATCCTAGTCTGCACCGTTTTTGACTGATCCACCCGTGTGACAGACGGACGGACAGAATTGCGATGGCTAAGACGTAAAGACAAACAAAGCAATGGATTATTGTGTTTTAGCATAGTCTTTGACATAAATGTAGAAAACGTTTTTTTAACGTTTTGTTTTATTCTTGGCACGTTTTTTAACGTTTTTTTTATTTTTTCAACGGTTTTTATTTTTTTTAAAAACGTTCATCAAAATTTGAAAATTCTACCGAGAACGTCGAGAAGGGCTTTTAAAGCCACAAAGACGAATTAATAGGCTATAGTTGTGGTAGTTTACTTACTTAGTCTAGTGATACGTGGTCTTATGACTACACGGTTGAATTGAAATTGAATAAAATTTTATCTCTTTCTTTAGTTCTAGCTGTACTGCAATTATAGCGTTAGGTTCTACGCAAGAAGTAGAACAAATTAAGGCTAACGTTTTTTATCAACGTTTTTAAACGTTTTTTTTTAATTTTTGCCACGTTTTTACGTTTTTAACGGTTTTTTAATATTTTTTTCTGGAACATTTTTTACATCTATGGTCTTTGATGTAGTAGGTCGGCTATGAGTAGCCCAAGATGTATGCTCCAATGATTTTTATTGGACTCATTCATGGGCGGCGCTAGAAATCTAAAGCTAAGGGGCAACGGGAGGCAAAGGCGAGGACACAAAGGGGCAGTAATTTTTTGTTGGCCAAATGTCGACCCTATTTAGTTGTTGTGTAAATCAAAAATACGTAGCAGGGTCCAGGGGCAGATCCTCTGATCTGGGTGTGCACCCTGAAGCCAAAACAGCTATTAGACATTCAACGAAAGCCGCAATTTTGCCTGTTTTTTCATATTTAAGCACACACAAAAATCACAGACTGTGTTGTCTTGAAAAAATGACATTTAATAAGTCACACGTTGGCATGATGTGTACTTTTATCCAGGCTTGCCGTGGATATGGATATCCATGGATATACCCATGGATATATCCATGGATATTATGCTGGCGCACCTGCTAATTAAACTAAATACTTATATGCTTTGTGTTTCTATAATATTTTCTTGTCTGCCGTGTTTACTGTGCATTTTCCTGTTTATTTACGTTACTGAGTCAAATGAATAATCAGTGACATCAGCACGCTATTATTTAATCAGCCTAAATTAATTTATCAGTACTATAACAGCAACAGATCTTAATTTTCGGTGCTTTAGTACTATTTGTTGAGCAACAAAAGGTTTATTTATTTGAGAGTTTATTTATAATGTTATCAAACGTTTTTTCTGCTTACTAACATATTTACTGCTAGTGGGAAGTACAAACGAAGAGCGCTTCAAAAGCGTCCACTACACCCTATATTTGTAGTCGTACATAAATGCAACTTGCGTCTTGGAAAACAAGAATCTCAGCTGTTGCTGGGGTGTGCCGACCGTAGGCTCTCCCTTATATCCGAAGGCCAGCGTCCGACTTCAGGTCACGGAAAGAAAGCAATTTTCCAGAGTGACTACAGTCTTATTCACGCCATGGTGACACTGTTTTAGTGAACGCTAGAATCAACATAGGGATACGATACGGTGGGTGACGGCTGCAGGCAGCAATGTTGCATTCAAAATTGCAGCCCAACCGCTGCAGATATAAACGTGGTTACTTTTGACAGCTTATGTAAAGTCGCCGTCGCCCTATCCAATAATACCATCGCCGACCCCCCTACGACGTACCGTTTAGCCACAGTACAATACATGCATTACGGACGACAAACACACGACACATCGTACCCCAGAAACAGGGGCAATAAAATTATGTAGATTTCACGGAACTTGGGAAATACTAAACTAAGATAATGCTAATGTGTGTTTGTTTTTTTTTAATTTTAATTTTTTTTTTAACAATTTAAAATGGAAAATATCTGTGTCATGTTTTACGGGGAGATAAACGCTTTTGCATTGCTGTATTTTGCAAAATTAAGGGCTGCATGCACGCAGGTTAGGCGTCTGTGGATATGGATATATCCATGGATATCCACGGAAAATCTGTGGATATGGATATGGATATGGATGGGAAATTTTATATCCACGGCAAGCCTGGCTGTAACAGATGCTGTATTTGTCCGGTATTTAAATACTTAGCTAGTATTAGAAAATTTTGGGTATTTAAATAGTATTTAAATACTTTAAAAGTTTCAAGTATTTGTATTGTATTTAAATACTGTTACTTAGTATTTGTTACAACACTGGATACCCGGACGTGACACCAGGACAGACAGGCAGACAGACAGACACCAAGACAGAATTACCAGGGCTAATATTGCTATAGCTATGCTAGCTCTCACGCGTAAAAACGGACTAAATGCAATTGGTATGAATTGGAGTCGCTTTGCGGTTATGACTCAAAACTAACCTAAGAGGTAACCAGCTTGGCTAACTAAAACTACGGTCACGTCGGACAGTTAATGAAAACCGTCATGACCTGAAGACGCTGATCTTGCGAGTGACCATGAATGAGAAGCTAATAGCGGGGTTGATGTGTCCACCACTGACGTGAGCAATCGCCCAGACGATCGTTGCCACGCTCAGCCCGAAACACAGAGAAATCTGGACGAAATCACCGCTCGAGCTATCGCACGAGCCGCAGGCGACCAACACCAAAAAACACGTGCCCAGGAACTCAGCTATGACCGCCACCCAAAACTGACTCGTCCTGAGGTCATCAAAGCCAATGCCCGGCATGCTTTTACTTTACAACGATCTACTCGAGACAACAACAAATTTCATATGAAACAACGAAGATAAGTGCAAGTGAGTATTTTGACTACACATTAAAAGTCTATTAATGTGTTTTACTTTGCATTTTTACGCGCAACAGCAGCTATTGCTGTAGCGCGTCTTAGCCATCGCAATTCTGTCCGTCCGTCCGTCCGTGTTTTTATGTATTTTATTTTTTATGTATTATATTTTTCGTTATGTTTTTTTATTTGGTAATGTTTTTTGTGCTTTTAAATGTCATGTTTTTTTTGTTTTTTTTTAAATTGTTAGAATAAATTGCTACAGATGTGTTAACGTAATTAGTATACTTGGTATTTGTTTTGACGTTTGATTGTTTAGTTCATAATTGAGTATGTACCATAATCACGGTTACATAAAATACAAAATGTCTAAAGTAAAAAGTAGCGATTGGAAACATCTGCAGTTTAATGTTTTTTTTTATGATGCATGATGTAAATGTGGAGTAACGTAATGTAACGTGATAAAATGATGCAAGGGCTGGGAAAAATAGTTGGGAAAAATTATAGCTATACCTTTATAGGTTTTATTTTGTATTTTGTATTTATTTCTGTATTTTATTTATATCTTGTACTTTTAGTAATATTTTTCTTAAAATTTTAATTATTGTGATTTACTTACAACTGTTAATGTTATTAATCTCATTTTACGTTTATTTTATTTTCAATTTTGTTAAATAGAAAAAATAGGGCCTATAAAAAAGCAAAAATAAATATTTTGTACAAACGTGGTAAACATTCAGTGGTGAACCGATATTAATTATGATGTATATCGACAGCAAACTTACATCTGCCGACGACAAGTGAAAAACAACGTCAAACTGTTTAATAATTAGAACTAAATTATTCACTGTTGCGCGAAAAATGTTTTAATCAAAACGAAAGCAATCATTTACGCGATGACGTCATTTATATCCGCGAATTTGGAAAAGTCACGTAACGTAAGTTCCTTAACGACACGTCATTTACTGAGTTTGAGACTAAACTGCCAGTTAGATGCGCACCGGACAAGAGCCTTTTTTTTAAAAATAGCCTATTGATCAGATCGGCACCAAATTAATGTTTTCGCATTTATAAGCACATCTAAACGGTGAGTAATAATGTTAAAATTGATAAAACCGTAGGCCTAGGCCCCTACAAACAAACTCGGTAATGACGTTTTATGTAATGGCATTATATTGACGTAATTATAAAAGGCGTCACTTTTTTGCCAACCCGGTATATACAACACAACGATTAGGAGTGTTTTGCTTGAAAAGTGCAATTATCAAAAACAACAACAACAATAACTGTGCTCGATACGATGGCAGATGTGTATTTATAAAATGCTGACGTTCGCAACGTAGGCTACTACAACGTCTGGATCGCATTGTTCGATGATACGTATGTTACGCATTGTATTTAGCATATAGGCCTTAGGTGTATCGTGGAACGCCGCTGGCCGGTGACGATGCATGCGTCCGGGTAACTATGTCCAGGCGTCTCCTACTTTCGCCGAAGTCGGCTGGTCAAACTCCGCGTCGTCGTAGCTCCTCTGCGTGAAGAACGCTTTCACCTTTGCCAGAGACGCGTTGGCCGCAAACACCAGATCGTACAGCAATGCAGCCACCACACCGGCCGAAAGCGGGCCCAGCCAGTATATCTACAGCACAGAGATCGTAATCACAGTTTCCTAGCTAAAAGGTTTTTAAAAAGTTAGGTCGTCTATAGATCTTTATGGGAAAACAATCGCAGCCTGACGCAGGGCCTTCCACAGAGGGGGGGATGGAGACAAACTGTCTCCAATTTAGGTCAGGGGGAAAGCTTCCCCCTAGCTTTCCCTACCTGAGCTGGGAAGATTAACCCACGAACGTTTTATCAACTTATAGTTGTACTTTTGTGTGGAATTTGTTTATTGTGACAACTGACAGTGACACTGCCAGTACTCAGAGACTAAGCA
>Ga0209367_1005163_pt1 | contig 18108 bp, 9 predicted proteins | sample WorMetLIZISLAND2_FD_187412 | JGI IMG/M metagenome (GOLD analysis project Ga0209367, IMG submission 187412) | Marine gutless worms symbiont microbial communities from Max Planck institute for Marine Microbiology, Germany - Olavius geniculatus... ... | reverse complement strand
AGCGAGACACGAGCGAACCCCCAGCGAAAACATGCAATCGCAAATTGCAGCCAAACTGCCGGTCCTACGTTGCTACCTGGCGAATACAGGAGACGATTTGGTTTGATACACTGTCCACAGCGATTCCGCATTTTGTCAGATTACTTTGGTGCTTGTTGGCCTACCTTTGCGTTTATGACGACAGTCGACTGGGCCGCGACATTTTCAATTATCAGAGCAATATTAGGAGAAACTTTCCAGGTGCTTTGGTGTTAAGGCCTACATTTTGAGAAAGCTAAAAGCTGTCACTCCAGACTGGGTAGTCGTATTTCTCGAACTGTGCAAGTTAAATTTCTAAGTTAGTTGTATGGTTTGTGATGCAGCGAGCGGTGTGAGCGAAGGCGCCGTTGAGCAGGACACCGCAGATCAGTCTCCGAGCAAGACCGAAGAACCAGCGGCAGCAGCAGCAGCAGCAGCATCAGGGGTCGGTGGTGATGTGCGAGTTCTGCAGAACGGACGAGGTGACGGTCTCGACACGACCGGTGCAGCGACACGCGTTGATGTAGCGTCAGCTTAACAACGTTGAACTCGACGTCGCGTTCTACCGGCTGCCATTGCGGCACAGTCACGACGTCATCTCGTTGCAATACATCGGCTCAGATCAGCAGCGCTGTCTTTTTCCAGTCACCGGTTTAGTCAGTGCGAATCACGGGAACGGTGAATTACGGTCTTGATTCAGATGCGAGCGTTGATCGACAGGCTGACGCTGAACGCAGTCGTGTAGCTGAGTTGTCTTAGTCCCAGTCAAAGTCCGAGTCTAGTTGATTTGAGTTCGGGTAAAGTTCGAATGGAGTGGGCTTGAGTCAGAGTGTGGGTCCGAGGGTTCATGGTAGGCCTACGTGTCTTGGAAATAAAGACTTCAGTTAGACTCGATTACATTACCGGACTCTGTTCAGCTTCCGGCTAAATTAATCTATGTTGTTATTGTATTTCTAATATAAAAAGTAAATTTAACAGTTTTACTTTGCAAAGGAAATGCGATTCTTTTTCGACTTACTCCTTGGATATGACGACTGTCTGCATACAAATAAACCATCTCGCCATATATAACAAATCACCAAGGTGAACTCAGCTTTTCATCTCTGCAGAGTATTTGTAAATTGAGTATCGGCCTGTGTCACTGGGGCTTAAGGCAAGGCGAGATTCACCTGTGTCGGGTTACAGCCTGCAGGTAACACTGTATGGCAGGTGACGCTCCGTAGCTCTGCGATAGGTTTACATAAAAAGCTATACAGATGACAGGCGTGAACGATAGAACGACGTTGCTTCATGGGTTAAATATCATCGTCAGCGACTAGCGACTAGTCAGGGTTGTGAGCGTGTCTCTGTGTTCTGAGGCCAACTCAAACTCCACTAATTTGACTTGTTGTAGACTTGTTGGACAGCCAGTCATACGTGTTCAGCAGGCTGTACTACAACATCTTGACGTGCTGTGGATTGGTCTTAGTTGTTAATTTTTGTGGACTTTTCCACGGCTGCGGGTCTATAATCCGAAGGTTTGATGGTCTGAAAGTTTGATAGTCTGATGTCGTATACACTGCAACATGCATTTTCACTAACCTTAACTCTAACCCTAACCCTTGTTGAAAGGAAATGTGGAGATTGAGTAACGTCTGTAGAAGTGTACAAAAAGAATTATCTTAAAACCTTCAGACTATCAAACTTTTTGATTATCGAGCTGCCCCTTCGATGCACAACTCGACATCAAGTTGCAGCAGAGTTTTTGTTTCTTGTTGATTTGTTGTGCTGCCACTAAATCGGCAACAAGTTGAAAAGTGGAAGTGGAGTTTGGGCGTGTAATGTTGTCGTTGTTACAATAGACATTCCCAGCATTCAGTTAGGCAATTACCGTCGTACGTAGGCTTATTGTTCTAGTTGTTATATATGTTGTTAATTATTTCGTGCTCAGATCGATGTGATGTTCGGCTAACTTTCACTGCAAGAGTGCGCGTGGTGTTATCTGTGCTAGCGTGTATAGGGCCTATGTGTATTTGTGTGACGCTAGTATTAGATCGTTCTGCTGTAGTATAGAGTATAAGTGCACGTGTTTCGAAGTCGGAGTTAGTATCAGACGCACTAGAAAACGCGCTACGCAGTGGTGCGAAAATTTTTCTTAAACATTATAAAACTGCAATTTCAGTGCTGTTCGGTTCGTAAAATAGAGTTTTGCAAGTTGCATTACATCACATTACAAATTTTTAACGTGGCCCAAGCAAAAACTGCTAGGACCACAAGTAAAAGCGCAAGTCACGACAAAAGTACAGATGGCGCACTGTGAAAGTGCGTTGGACGCGACAATGTCCGGTGGCAAACTGTTCCATAGCCGAGCACCAGCGACGGCGAAGGCTCGGTCACCAACAGTTGCGCACTGCGATGGGGGAACATCTAGCTGGTGTGTTACACATAGTAGGCGACATTCAAGGGTGACGTCAAATATGAGCAAGGGGTAAACACTTGTCCTTGAAAATTACTTAATGATTATGACGTTGCCCTGTAATGCTACTAAAATGCAGATTTTACATTACGCCATTCTTAAAAAGTTTTTGAAAAATGTGTCACCTTCTGTTTAAACATGTCAACAGAACGCACATTAAATTTGTATTTATGGCCGATTTTTTAGTGAGAGACACAGCCACTGACCTAGGAAGTTGGCGCTTGTGACGACCCGGTTTGTCCCAAAAATCTGTTTAACTTAGGCCGATCATTTCCAAGTCATACGAAAGTTTTCCGCCAAAATTTTTTTTGGCTACGTTTTCACAAATATCGACCTGCGACAAACATACATAGCGATGCCTTTTTATGGGCGTTTATTGACGTGTCGTGACTGTTTAACTCTCTTTTGTTAACCATACGCCACGTAGAGCAATACTAGACTAGTTGTTAGAAGATGTTGGCTATATTTTGTATTTTTTTATTGTCCTGCTTACTTTGACATTTACAACAGTGTTTGTGAACTTAGGGCCAAACTCCACTTATTCTGATTTGTAGTGGATTTGCATTTGCTGTACAGCAAAGCCACAACAAGTTTTGCAACCATTTCAGCTGAAAATCGACAACTTACAACAACTTCACAAAATCTTGACGTGTAAAGATTTTGTACAGCTTGTTGAGTGAGTTATTGACTGACAAACCAACTACAAGTCGAAGTGATGGAGGTTGAGATTTGAGTTGTGTGTAGCAGAATTGAACGAAGGTCAAAAGTTTCGACCTGCGGTCTGACCCGATCAAAATCACTGGTCTTCTGTTGTAGTAAATTTGGTTGTTGGATCACATATGAAGTCGTTAGGCAAGTCTCCCTGCAAAAAAACGTTTCGGCCCAAATTCAATTACTGTGATTTATTGTGTACAACAAACTGTACAGATTTCTGGAAATTTGTGGCATATTTCAATTTGTCGTAATTTTGTTCCGCAGCTTCTTGTGCAACATTGTTGCACATGAAGTCGCAGTAGAGTTTGAGCCTTAAAGCGAATAGTCTCCGTGTCACTGATAGTTCGTTTACATGCGTGGGCGTCTGCAGGAAAAAATATTTCCACAGACTGACCGCCGCACCTTTCTTCGTTACATATTTCTTCGACTTTTTTAGTTTACGATGTTTTACTTTGCCAGTCGGTTAACCCATTTTTACCTTGCGGGGGAGGGAAAATCACATCATTTCCGCGGACGCTCATAATACGTTTGTCGGTTGTACTTTCACATTGTGGCGTGCGTAAACGTTACTTTCCTATCTTTCACAGTTATTGACGAAGTGCGTTGTTTGCTGATAGGGTTTTTTTGTTGCGTGTATTTGTCGCAAAACTAGCATCAATTTTCTCGGCCAAAAGACTCGCGAGTTTTTTTGCGTTTATATGCTCACAATTGTAGCTGCTGACGGACGTAGGCCTATTAGAAGGCCCACTTTCACAGATGTAATGCTGCTGAGCCATTAAAAGCAATTTCTTTCTGTTTCGTTATCAAGACGGCTAATGAATGTTTGTCGACGTTAGTTTGGAGTTCACGTATAGAATTCAGCATTCATCACTGTTGTGTTAAACTAGACGTTATCTTGCGTAGCGCCAGTGTTCCATTGGCACAACAACTCATGCTTTTGCTCAGAATTATTCGTTGTTTGTTAACATCATCATCATCGTTATTTATTTTTCAGGCAAATGGAGCAAATTGTACAAATTATACGTGACACAGTTACTAAGTTCATCATTTATTTTTTAAAGCTGAATACGGCAGGTAGATTAAAAGGCTTGCCCAAAATTGTTCTATGCACAGTAAGAACAAACTTGGGTTATGAATATTGTTCGGGCATGAAATCGAGACAAATTGTGATCACTTGCTAAACTTATAAAATGGTTTTACTATGCCAACTTATTTTCACAAAGAAAAACCGAAATTCGTCACTGAACTCAAACGCGTGCTGCAGGTGGTGGGTGATCTGAAACAACTTGTCATCAACAAAACCTTTAAACACTTCTCTGAAGAGATTAGATGCATGTGTGAAGGCTGGCGGTGGACTCTTGGAGTACTAAGTGATTGGAAAAATGTTTGTTATGTTTTTCAAATAACAAGGTTTTTTCTGCAGCGCAAACATGGGGCTTCTTTCGTTTTGCGTGCGTTGTGCTGCACGTCAACGTGAGAAATGACTATGTGTGGTTGCAGAAAAAATTCAGCAAATTTGTCGTAGTTACAGATGATGAAAGGCCTTTTCGCAATTTTATGTAATTATGAATTTGTCATAAGAAGTAAAATTTTGTTTCAAAATTTCCAGAAATTGCTAAGAAAATAACAAACAAAAAATAGGGGATATTTTTTGCAGCACATGAGCATTTGAGACTGATGTTAGAGATATCTCTTCGCGTATTTTAGGGGATTGTATTTTATAAGCACACCCTGTATATGGGCTGGTAACGCTGCGGCGTTGTGATGTTGATATTTTGTGTTATACGACTTAGATAATGATTGTGATCTTCTCTGGGTTTTGTCATTAGGTTTGTGCTCATGATATGATACGATATGATACCGGAGTAGATAAATGTTAAACTTGAATAAACTGCGTGAAACGCGGAAATTCACTGTATTATTTATTTTGTCATCGCGCGCTCATTTTTGCCACTGTGCGTAATTCAAAAAGTACAGTAAGTATTAAGTTAAGTAGAAAGCTGTTCATTTCAGAGATGTAATAAACGTTAACACATTGTTAAGGTCGACATACACAAAATAAAATATGATCAAAATACATGTATTTAATTATAATCAAGTCAGTGCTGCTATAAATATTACTGAACAGTATATTTGGACATTAAGAAAAGACAAGAAAGCCCAGCTTTCGCTAAGGAAGACGAGTTACAGCCTATACGGTTCCTGTTACAGCACTGACCTCAACAATAATCTAAGGTCAATTTTTTATCTTATTTGAAAGGGCGTATGCCACTTTCTATTAGTATTTAATAGTAACCTTGGCCCTCGCTCTTACCGTCTCCAAGATATGGCCAGTTTTCTATTAAAAACGCACATTTTGCCTACCCTCTCCATTCAACCCCAAATTTAAAAATGTTTTCCTTGCACTACATCTTCAAAATTTTGTACACAGAGCCTGGACACGGTGTTAGTTATTTACAGCCCATGCCATAAACGCCTGTAGCGCATCAAAAACCCTGCAAACCATAACAAGTAGACCAAAGTCCACAGTATTGTCTAAATGGTAGTAAATGCAGCATTGTCGTAATGCAATGTAAACTTTTTGCATATTTGACTCAGAAACAGCATACTGCATTATGATCCTGAAGTGAGACGATGGAGCGCGTGATCCTTATGTGTAAACAACTTGCCAGTGCTAATGTTATTGTGAATTCTATTTGTAAATTATTGTAACTTGATAAAAATCAAATGATGTGGGGATTTTTTTTGTTATAAAACAAAAGTCTCATTTTTTTATTCTTCTTGACGTGACTATCGTTCTATCCCAAGTAATAGTTCCCATTACGTACGTCCAATACTCACTAAACTTATGCCGTCGCAATGCACACATAACAAACATATGCATACTAATAATAATAAAGGAATCTAAAAGGCGCGCAAAGATGTATTGTGGCTAAGCACATTGCAAGATACCGGGAAATATCAAACAGTATGCGTCACAATAGCCTACGTGTAGGAGCAAGTTTCCCAGATTAATCTTACAGGCTTAACGCTAGAGGAGAATCAAGTGAGTCACAGCGTGCATTTATGTACATGATTGTAGACCCATATTAGGGCCTATATACATAAATAAGCTAGACTTTAAGTCCAGTGCATTTATGTTTTCGCCTTTAACGAACTAGTCATTGCAGAAACAGGTTTGGTGCGTATTTACTGAGTACAATACGGTCATTAATACTGTAATCGGGACAGCTATGTATGACTTAGTCACGATTGCGTTGGGCTACTTGTTTGAAGCACGACTTGCCCTGCAGAGGTATGCAGAGCGCTCGTCACACGAGGTCAATCCGCAGCAAAACAGCGCATTCGAACGTTTCGCAGCCGAATTACCGCAGAATATGGTTAAAGTTTTTGAAAGGTAAAAAAAGGTAAAAAGGTCGTCAATTTGTATAGCGCATCGTCGCAAACACGCCTCTAATGCGCTTTCGTCACTAACCAAAGCCGCCTGCCGCACGGCCGTCGCGTGCAGCCTGCAGACACAGGCTGGCGCAGCGGCCGGCTAGGCAACCCCAGTCAGCTATACCAAGGTCCCCACCTTCCGTAACTCATGTAAATGAATTACTACTCATTTTGCCGTCCCACGGAGGGTAGAAAGCTGAGTCGACCTAAAGCTTTCTAATCTGATTCTCGCGTCACAATAACGAAACTAAAACGTTGCTAAAGTGTGGAAACAATATTCGGAATTGACAGACGCGACTGTCGGAGGTTAGAGATGGATCTGCAAACAATGCCATCATCCGTGGCGGCAGAATCGGGGGAGGGAACAGAAAAAAGGCATCTCCCTTTTTAGTAAGTCACCACTTTTTAAACTATCCGCTTTTTACTCCGGATAGCCAATCCAATGGAACTACTTATAGGTACTACACTGATTAGAAGTTTTCTGCATCGACAGAAAATGCGCGAGCAGACCTACATTACACTGACCACACCCTTTCATTCTAAAATATTTCTGGTCCAACAATCAAATTGTTATTATTTTGTGGTCCGTCATCTTATGGTCGTGCAAATTTAGCGCTTCGAATGACTTCGTGCTCTACCGAAACAATGCAAACGTTGACTCCGAAGCGGATCGTTTGCTGGAATTGCGAATAATAATAATTGTAAGCACGGGACGAACTGTTTCTTGCGTACAGCGCACGACGCTGTCGGGACTATCTATATGACGCATAAGCCATGCATGGGTGACTCTATATACTGTGACCGTCACTGATCACGATAGCGTGGGCCTCACGTATACAGCACGACTAGCAAGCACACATCGCTAGCTGCCACGTCCTGTTAACACTCTGACAGCTGAGTGAACGCTGTGTGCATGAGAAAACAGCCCAACACCGTCCGAACAAAGGTTTGTCGCTTTACTTCCGAAACTCGAGTCTGAATCTATTTTGATTTAAGATGATTTCATAACCCGCTATTAGATTACACGGTCTTTATAATTTTTATGAAGCTAATAGCTATCTTACAGTGCTGAACCTTCCTCTTAGGTAGAGTAGGCCGAAAATTAGTTGGACGGCGCGGCTTAACAAATAAGTTCGTTTTACTACACGATGCACGACAATGCCACCTGTTCGTCTTGTGTAAGTAAGTAAGTAAGTAAGTAAGTAAGTAAATGATTTTTGTGATATATAGCGCAGTTGCGTAGCCAAGGGGGAAGAGGGGGAGGGCTCAGGCCCCTGCCCAATCCTCCTGACAAAACATAAGCATGCGTTTAAACTGCACGAAATTAGCCAATTTGGTCAGTATAAAATAATTAAAATCGTTGCCACTAGATCTCATTTTTTGAAGCTAAAATGCACCAAATTCGATTTCGGCTGGGGTTCCGGCCCGAACCCCGCTGAGGGAGCTCACAGCGTTCCTCCAGACTCTCTAGCTGGATTTTAGGGGATCCTACTTCTAAGGGAGGGGAGGGGAGAGAAAGAAGGGAGGACAGGGGAAGGAAGGAAAGGAAAGGGTTAAGGGGGTAAAGGGAAAAGGAAAAGGAAAAGGAGGGACATATTGGGTTGGGGAAGGGAGGGGAAGGAAAGGGAGACGAGGCCCCCCAATTAAAATTTCTGGCTACGCCACTGGTATAGCGGCCAGATTGGATTACTTGGAAAACATTTTTACCAACAATTAGTTGGCAAAGTTTCAAATTTTAGAGCTTCAAAATTGCTATAGGTTTATCTTATCTTAAGAGATCATTTCTAAGTAAGTAAGTAAAACATAAATTTGATTTATTAAAAAAGGAAACATATTTGCTGATATGACTGATGTTTCAAAATGTGAAGTGCGAATCTTCGTATAGCGCCTTCTGCAGGAACCTATAGACTAATGCGCTAATTAGACTATACCTCCGCTGAGTAAGGGTGTTCTTGGAATCTATCCGCGTATCCAATATGACTCAAAAAGTTATGCACCCGTTGAGAATTTGGACTTGCATCACGTACGATTTCTTATCATTAGGAGATTTGCTTCGCCAGGTGGCAGCGCAAAAACGTTAACACGAACCCGAATGCCAAAAATCAAGACTATGACTTCAGGACCTTGCTGTCAAGGACATTGACGGGAACGAACATCACGAAAGAGTACATTTCTTGGCCGAGGTTTGAAGGCTTTTTACCTTTTCTAATTACTGCCATAGCTCTGTATTCATGCGTTGCAGATAACGATGAAACTGACATTCGTCTTCGCGCTGTTTTACGCTGTTCTCATTGATCAACTAAGCGCACAGTCTTACGGTTAGTTGTTTCTTTGAATTCGCTCATACACAGATGCCGCTACTGTACGTGTTGTACTTTACAATAACGTTTAGCTGACGTGTAAATTCAAATAAATCATTAGCCTTATTTACTGCTTAGTCGCACAGACCACCAAGTAGGCCTTATGTCATGATGTCTCAAACTCACTGCCACGAAAGCGTCCTCCTATCGTTTTAAATCTACCGTAAATACATTTATGAACATGTTGACACGAACTATGGACATTGCCTAAGTCAAGACCGTGGGCGCTAAAGACAAGAAAGCCCACCTATTGCTAGGAAAGACGCGCTACAGCCTATACAGTTTTTGTTGCAGTACTGACCTTCAAAATCATCTAAGGTCGATGATTTCCATCTCATCTGAAAGGACGTATGCCACTTCTTATTAGTAATTAATAATAACCTTGGCCATATCTCTCACCGTTTTCGAGATATAGCCAGTTTTCTGTTAAAACGCACATTTTTCTCACTTCCTCCGTTTAACCCTAATTCCGAAAATGCTCCTCTTGAACTCCATACCCCAAATTTTGTAGCAAAGAGCCTAGACAGAAGACTAATTATATCTGTAAAAAAATTTCGCTACCACCCAAGGCTTAGCCACAATACATCAGTGACGGACGAACAGACGACAGACAGACAGACAGACGGTAACTGTGTCATAGACGCCTACAGCATAGCTGTAGCGCGTAAAAGTACATGTATGCGTGGTCTGTCTATCCGTCTCAGTCTCTATCATTGCATGTCAACAACAGTGTGCTTACAAGTAAGCTAACATTGTACTTAATGATTTTTATGCAAAGACGGAAGTTGCAATTTTTCTAGAGACACTGCAAATTTTTGAAAGAATTCTGACAAAAAGCTGCAAATTTTCCGCAAAAGAGATTATGGGTGCTCAACATTTTAATTTTGTCCCTGAATTTTCCCAAAATAGAGGTTTTCAGCTCCAAAGTTTGCATTTTGAACGAACATTTTCCGACAAGAAGATATTTCCATAATTTTTCGACAGCCAAAAATTTAGGGTGGCATCTGACCTCCCCCACTGTTTGCTCCTTTGCCACGACGCTACTGCTAGTGAATCCAATCGAATCGAATCTGATTTACTGTCAGCCGAATCGCCCACATCTAACAAATAGATATCGTTGTCTAAAATCGTGACGTTGTTTTGCCGTGCTTAGGCCTAAAGAGTATTGACTGTGGGTGTAAAACGGTTGATTGTAGAAGATCTACGTGGTGATCCTGGAGACCCTGGCGCCAAGGGTAAAACTGGAGCCACTGGAGCAACTGGAAATATTGGAGCTACTGGGAAGACTGGAGAACAGGGTGAAATGGGACCACCAGGAAAGGCTGGGCCGCCGGGTGAACGCGGGGCTTCGGGCACACAAGGTCAAGCAGGTCCTGACGGCAGTAGAGGTAACATCATCAGCCGATCACTGTGATGATTGATGTTAGCTATAGTAGGCTTGCACATGTGAGCATACAGTACCCAGAAAACAATACTCGATGTATTCAGCACATATAGTGCGGTACCTGAACAATTAGACATTTGGGGCAGGGCCCAACGTGAAGCCGCCTGGCACCGTAAGTTCTAAGCAGCTGGATACTCATTTTGGATATCTAAAATGCTCCTCCCTTCACATCCCTTCAACGAATCTCGCTGAAATTTGGCCTTGATCTCTTCCAGTTAGGGATCGTTTTCTCCTTGCATTTTAGGTCTTGGTTTGCTGTCCGGTTTCGCAGTAAATGTAAAAGATAAGAAAAACATTATTTATGTAACAAAATTGTGCTATTATTTTCGCTTTTGTGGTATAAGATAAATTTGTAACGTACGTATGTTGCTAGGTGTAAAGGGACCAGTGGGCGCTACAGGCGACACAGGCGCTACGGGTGCAACGGGTCCAGATCAGCCTGCTGACGATGACTGTGACGTTATTGGTATGACTACGCTAGACACTACAGTTTTCTATAAATTACTTTTAACAAATCTAAACGCATTTCACAATTTTTGGCACACATTATCCCGACGAAACTGTGTGTAAGCTTACACGCTGTTTTTGACTAAAAATTACGTTAGTAGCAGATGTTATAATGACGCTTATGACGCTGTAGGTCCGCCGGGACTGCCTGGACCAGTGGGGGCGAAGGGTGACACGGGAGTACGTGGGATGCATGGAGTGGTGGGAGACACAGGCGCGACTGGTCCAATCGGAGACGCGGGACCAGCTTACTCCGGCTCAGAGTCAGGAGTTGGCGATACCGGACTGGACGGCCCTCCGGGACCGCAAGGCTTTACTGGACGAACTGGAGATACAGGTAAACTACATTCCTATGAATAGTTTACAATATTCATAGAGATGTAGTAATAAGCAAGGACGTTGGCTTTAATTCAGTTCTGGTAGTTTTGCAGTAACCACTCCATTTGTCTAGAATATACGATATTTACACGTTCGCAACAGTGCTTTTATATCTGTTCTCGTCGCCAACTTACCGCTCTCTTCCTGTAACTTTGTTTTTCGGTCGTATTAATGCATATTTCCACTCGTTGCGCCTTAAAGTAGGCGCTAGGCAGGCTCCACTTAATATTTTTTACCAACGCTAATTCGTTTTTTTCTACATGAAATACATTTTAATTTAAACGTTTTTTTCGCAGTAGTCTTTATTTTTCAGTAGTTTTATATAAGACAGCCTAGCTAACGCAAATGGAACATGCGACAGCGGTGCATGTTAGTTAGTTAGTTAGTTAGTCAACGAGCAAGGCGTTAAGCCCGAAGGCTGCTAGGCCTGAGTCACAAAGTCACAGTTCAGGAAAACAGATCAAACAGATCACGACGAGAAACTGCGGCCAAACAGAAAGATGTATGAAGGCCCAGTGCGAACCAATTTAATTTCACCGATCCTAGCAATCGACATTTGAGACGATGCTGATAATGAACGCCGCATCGACAGTCGCCAAAGAGCGTAACGGGTCTCGCGCATCAACTACCGTCTGAGCGACCGAAAGCTCTCATTTTAAAGGGGGTAGCTAAGTTTGACGCAGTAGCACGGAAGATTCCTTCAAGATTCCTTGGGTGGAGTACATCATCATTATCAATAGACGCGAAGCGATCAGCCGAAGCGTTCCGCCGTTGCGATCGTTTGCCAGAACGGTTTATCCTCCAGGGCCTCCGTCGCTGTAACACACGTGTCACGGCAGATCTGGTGGATCCAGGTGGTGGGTGGACGACCGCTGGCGCGTCTCCACTTCTGCGAAGGCCGGTCACCATCCCTCGTCTTGGTACAAATTCGGAGGATCTGGTTTGTCGGTGCATCACTTCGAAGTTTGGCGACGTGACCAAAGAGACCCAGTCTTCGTTTGCGGACGATGTAGGAGACGTCAAACAGGCCAGAACGACGCAAAACCTCATCGTTAAACACGAAATCGTACCAGCTGATGTGCAGGATACGTCGTTGGTACCGTAGATAAAAAGAATCCAATCTTTTCCAATCAGTTTGTGTGAGAGTCTAGGTCTCTGCGCCGTAGAGTAGTATGGATAACACGCACGTGGAGTATATTCTGAGTTTCGTGGCAATACTGAGCTTGCTCTGACTCCAGATACAGTCGAGTCTTTTCATTGCACTAGCCGCAAGTCCAATGCCTCGAATGTATTCCGGTCCGGAGTTGCTGGAGCTCGACTGTATGCTGCCCAAGTATGTGAACTCTCTACTGAATCAACAGTGTTACCATCCACTATTATTAGCGATGGCGTCGATCCCGAACCAAGATTCTGGAGCTTTGTCTTGGTCCAAGAAACCCGAAGACAGAACTTGGAAGCTTTTTCGTCCATTGCTGTGAGAGCGGTGCGGAAGCTTTTTTTTGTCAACAAGCAGACCAACGTCGTCAGCATAATCAGTGTCCGTGAAAGTGAGCTGGCCAACTTGGATGCCGACTTTACGACTGACGCGATCCATAATGTAGTCCATCGCTCGGCAAAACAGGGCGGGTAAAGCGTAAAGGTGTCAACTTGTAGGCCTATAGTGCATCTCGCGTACACGTCTCTAACGCGGCCGGCTAGGCAGCCCCAGTCAGCTGTACTAAGGTCACCACCTTCCGTAACCCGTATAAATGAGTTACTACTCATTTAACTGACCCCGGAGGGATGGCAGGCTGAGTTGGCCTTGTTGGTTGTTGGACGCTTAACCCACAAAGTGGTCAAACGGCCATCTATCAGTCTAGCGCAGGATAGAGAAAGTTCGCCGGTCAAGACCGACGTTCGAATCCAACGCTTAACCGCTGAGCCACCAAGCCACCTGTAGGCCTACCTGCTGTCGCGCGTAAAACTGCAACTTCGCTAGCTGGCGGTCATCGTCTTTACTATCATCGTCATTAGGTATACTTGGTCGCGGAACAAGACGTAAAACCTAAAAATGCTACAAAAATTTTGTGCTGAGTTTACAAAGCATCGTGAGCATTTTTGAACATGTGTCATATATAAGACGTGGTTGATTGCGAAGTAGAGTGTTGTTGATAATGATGTTTTTTATGCAACAACGGCCTAAAACATAAAGTAAAGACGTGAGAAATGATTGTGCCTGTCGTAACACGTTGTGAAGGTGATAAGGGAGACATTGGAGCGCAGGGGAAACGCGGAGTGCAGGGGCGACGACAAGTCGTCAGAACAAAGCGCCAAGCTCCCGCAAGAAGATGCAAGGGACCAAAAGGTTTACTTCATTTGTTTTGAATACGGTGCATAGTGCGCGACAGAGAAAGCTGCTTGAAAATAAAAGTAAACTTCAGTTTTCTCTTCAAAAAATGACTTTTTGCAAAGATATTATTTTTACTTGAGTAAAACATTCGTGCATAATTCCACATGCTGTATTTGTCCATTTGTGTGTTTTGTTAAAAACGCAAACGTTATTTTGTTTTAATATAACTCTGTTCTATTACTCCGACTTGTTGTGGACTCGTTGGACAACAACTTATGCAACAAGATGTACGACATTCCGGCATGTCAAGATTTCGTTTATTTGTTGAAGGCTTTTGATTTTATGTGGACTTGGGTTGTATAACGTCTTGTGAATTTGCCATAAACTTTGGATTTGTTAATTTGCAATTGCAACAAATCAACTTGGATTCAAGCTGTGGAGTGCATACTGATATCGATGTTTTCGGTGGCGGTGCTCAGGTCCGACTGGGGCCACTGGAGCGACGGGCGACACTGGTCCTAAAGGTGTGTCTGGTGCAACTGGTCTTTGGGGTTCCACCGGTGCAACGGGTGAGCCTGGTCGCAGTGGCAATGGAGCGCGCGGTGTCCGAGGTATACATATCACCGCAATATCGTCAGCGATCTGACTCTATACTAATACTAAATGTATTGATACTCAGTGCTTTATTTTTAAAGAAAAAAGACGGTACTATCGGTTGAGGCCCCGCAAAACGCCGACAATCGAAGCGCTGAAGGCGTCGAGTGAAAGGGAAAATGAGGGCAGAGGGCTGTATCCCTTTGCCAGCCGACTGTAATACCCCGTTTACACGATGAAGCAAACGTCAAGCAAAAACATGAAGCAAACATGAAGCAAACTTAGAGCACACGTCGTGCATGTGTATTTTAAATACGTTTGCTTGATGTTTGCTTTTTGTTTACTTCATCGTGAAAACGAGATATAAGATCTGGATGAGCGTCGTAAGCTATCTTAGCGGGGTCAGGAAAAACGAATTTTGTACATTTTGAGCTTGGGAAACGCATGCGGTAATTTTGCATCATTTAACAAAAATAACCGCACAGACTGCACAGCATACCGCTATTGTCACAACAAGAAAATGGCGATAGCGTCTCCAAAACAAGCGCCGGTACCCTGTACCGGACAACACCGAATACCCGGTACCAAAGTCGAACCAGGATTTCGGCGTTTTCGCATACCGTCGTAGTCACGGATTTCACTTTTTACGTAGACCCGTAAGTCTGATTAGGCTGGTTTCTTAAATTGCCGACGTTGTGCGCTGTATAAATTTACTTACTTGCTGTGCAGGAAAGACGGGAGCGACGGGTGCCACTGGGCGCACGGGCGACACTGGAGCGACTGGACTAATGGGAGACACAGGCCCAACTGGAGAAGAAGGAAAAACTGGAATAGCAGGTCTATTCAAGCAATCAATCAAGTTTAATTTCAGACAGAAAAACATTCATAGCACATAGGTAAAATAATAAAAGCAATAAAGGCAGTAAAACAGTAGTGAAAAGAAAAGCGGAAATAAAACACGTACACATCGTAATCCAATACTGAAATGATATTTCACTGCAGCATTACCACTACATGTGAACTGCATATTAAACGAAAATTTATAATTATACAAAAGAGTGTCAAGGCTGGGAAGCTGCAAATCCAAAAGAATAGCTGTAACACTATACAGTCTACCATAAATATTACTCTACTTGTTTCTGCTACTGTCAGTTTGTCACACTGTCATACGGACATTAGCTTACCCCGTATGCTGTAAATGCACTGAAGCTCAGAGCACATTTCACTGTAAAAAAAACCTTCGTCGAAACAGATCGGGTCAGGCCAACTAAGTTTACGTGTAAATCCACGGTCTGGAATGAGATTACTGTGAGTGTTAAACGAACTTACACACTCCACACAATCGTTTAACCTATGACTACATCACTGCTTGTTAGTCACCGTTTGAATCTACATGTATCATAGACCTCTTATTTTAAGAGGTCTAAGGAACGTATATATGAATTTTATCCAAAGGCAGTGTGGTTGCTGGCACGTCTTTCTACGATAGGCGACCGAGCGCTGCCCGTCGCTGCAGCAAGAACAGTCTGCCATGAGAAACGTCGTCGAAGTGTATGGGAACGATCAAAAGTAAACTTAAGATTCATCTGTTTTCTGCGACGTTCCTATAGCTGAGTGTGCAGTGATGGAAGTGCTAGACATTTTCTCACTTTAAATCACAACGTAGGCCTACGTGATGTAATGTTGTGTTGTCTGTAGCGTTGACCAACCCACCGGTGATCGATGATATCCAACCGCGCAGCTGGCCAGCGGCGGCCACCGGCAGCCCGCGTCTAACAGTCAGTGGACAATGGCTCAACCGAACTAGGCTGCGATACGTCCACTACGGCGACAAATACAAGACGCCTGTAACGTTCGTGTACGTAACGGTAGCTTGACTGTTTGTTATACGTACTGGGTTTAGCTGTTAATTCTCTTACGTTTATCAATCGACGGCGTGTTTAGGTAACGATCACATATAGCAACGATCACTTGTTTTCAGATTAGCCAAGTCTCCCCAAATTTTGTTCTTCCGTGTTCTCTTCATTTTTAGCAAAAGTCTTCTTTTTTTCGTTCCATTCCATATCGCCCGGTATTCATTCTTGTAGCGCTAGTTGAGCGGTCACTGAGGTTCAGCAAACTCCTTTCCCCTCAAGGAGAGTGGTGGGATTGGGCGTTGCCTTCCCAGTCGCTCCCAGTCTGTCATAGCAACAGGATAATATCGATAAAATTTATATTTCACACCAAGTAACGCACCAGGCGAGGATGGATTACTATTAGTTTCAAATTCAAATAAGTCACCAAACGAAATGGCAATTGGCAGACAATCCATGAACCATCTTATAAACGTTAATTAAATCAGTACTTACTCGTCGTTCTTCGGTTGTCTACAGCTTCATTTTATCCAATGTACGACGTAACAGCATACGACAATGCCTTCAATTACGGAATCATTCGAGTCAACCTTCTCTAAACTCGTTCCAATAACATCTTGACCTTGATGTAATGAAGACTTTACTATGCGAATGAACGACACATGTAAATTTTTTTTTAAAAGTTGCTAGAAAGTCGAAAGTTTACAACAGATCCATAACAGCTTGATCTAACCCTAACTGTTAGCTGAACCGGCTATGAAGTTGGACCCTTATCAGTGTTAGTTTTTAGTCGAATTTTGTCATAAATTGATCTTTAATTTGGCGACTAATTACGCGCGAAAACAGCAACTGCTTTCAGCGCGTCTTAGCCATCACAATTCTGTCCGTCCGTCCTTTTGTCTGTCCGTCTGTCTGTCACACGGATGGATCAGTCAAAAGCGCTGCAAGCTAGAATCACCAAATCTTCACCGTCGGCTGCGTGGAAGACTCTAGTTTTAGGAACTGTAAAACTTTTCCATAAATTCGAAGAGGGTCACCTCGAACGAGGGCGCTAAATGAGAGAAGGGGTGGGCAAAATTTGCGATTTTTGGCCAATAAGTCGCTGTATCTCAATAACTGTGCGAGATAGGGCCTGGGTTACTATTAATCACTAATAGGAAGTCGTACACTGGCTCTCGATTGGTGCCGAATTCAATGACCTTGAATGATTTTAAACGCTAAACTAGGGGGTTTTATGGATTTTTTAGCGATTTCGGGCTGCGACACAAGTCTATATCATCCACCAGGTGACTCCACGGAACTATCGTTATGCGATCCAGATAGAGAATTTGGTATTTGTATATTAACATAGCGTGAACACCGCAATTTTCAGATAAACTACTAAACCGGAACTGCTATACGCTTTCGCGCGTCTCGTGAGCATTAGCTTAAATTTCTTGTTTTTAATCGTTTTCAGCTTAGTATGTAGTTAGCTAAGTGATATAGTCGGCTGAATTGTGGGTGTAGTAGGCTAATACAGCTGCCAGGTTAGGCGGTCCGCGGATTTAAGGCTGAGGTTGATTGGTCTGGTCGAAAGGTCGGCAGTCGCCAGGTGCTTGCGCTGCATTCGTCAAATGAATCGGGTAAATCCTCGCAGCAGCAGTGCACTGGCAGGAAGACAGCACTGTACGTGTAAACATTGTTGTAGCTTTTATTATTACTATTATTATTATTACTATTGTTTTTATAGCCCCGGTAGTAGAGGTTAAAAACAAAGTGTCGGAGTAACCAGAGGTCTGGTGCATTGCCGGCTTCGACAAAGGTCTTGCTGATCAGAATAGCGTTAAATCGCTGTAGTACAACAAATGCGTTGCCAAAGAAAAGTCGTATCGCGTGGGTCTCCCGTGACTGCGGTTGACCGACCACCCACAGCATTCAAAAAGTCTGTTGCTGATGAGTGGGTTGTGCCGTGGGTTTCAAACGCCAGTGGCTGGAAGATGTGAGTGGCTGGCAGATCGGCGTACTTGGAAGTTGTCCTG
>Ga0209367_1005162_pt1 | contig 18110 bp, 7 predicted proteins | sample WorMetLIZISLAND2_FD_187412 | JGI IMG/M metagenome (GOLD analysis project Ga0209367, IMG submission 187412) | Marine gutless worms symbiont microbial communities from Max Planck institute for Marine Microbiology, Germany - Olavius geniculatus... ... | reverse complement strand
GTATCTCTCATTTCATTTTTTTTAAACATTTCGGTTCTTTTTAGTTTATGTGCTAGATTAAACTGACAGTGTGTTTGTCAGTTTTTGAGTGCAAATTTTCCATTGTATTGTATTGTATTACGTTACAGATAGGCCTACATGTATGAGCCTATACACGTCGTATATACGGTATAGGCAAGGTCGTATTTAAAAAGGAAGGGGGACAGCGGGTCCCCCGAATTGTTACAATTTATTAAAAATTAATGCGACAAATCTGCGCGTAACAGTTCACAAGTTTTTTCTGCTTGCTTTGCTCGCAGGTTAGGCCTATTTTTACTTTCTTTTAAAGATAAATTTTGCTTCGCCGCCCTTGTCTTTTATTGTTGAAACTGCACTAAATGTAATCAATTGATTCTTGGGAGAACAATTAAAATTGTTGCCACTGCATATGTCATATTTTAAGGCTAAAATGCACCAAATTTGATCTCGGCTGGGGCTCCATTTCAGCCTCCGCTGAGAAGCTCACAACGATCTCCTAGACCTCTTAGACAAATTTGAAGGGTTTTGCTTTTGAGGGAAGAAAGGGAAAGAAAATGCGGAAAAGGAAAAGGGTACGGGAGAAGAAAAGAGAGAAAAAAGATGAATTTCTGGAGGGTAAAGGAAAAGAATGACAAAGGAGAGGTGAGGAAAGGAGGCAAAGCGACAAAAAATGAGAGAGGAAAAAATCGACAGAAAGAGAAGGAAAAAAAGAAGATAAAGAGAGAAAAGTTAATCAAACTTTTTTCGAGCAAAAATTCTGGCTACGGCTTTGGGTATCGGCCTATTCGTTGGCCTATTTCAGCTACGTTCAGCGCTTAAGACAAACAAATAGCTTCTGGCCTAATGTTTTAGACGTACGCGTACAAGGAGGACCGCGTAATAGGCCTAAACCTATAGCTCTACGCCTACAGTGACTGGTTATAATACGCTCTGCTGGCTGCAAGCGGGACTTCACGGTTACTTCTCTGGCCAATCTCTTCCTCTATCGTAGTCGCCTTCTATTGTGTAGGTCGGCGGCCTATCACTGTTGCAAAGGCTAGGGCTTGCAGCAGCACGTCACTAGCGGCAAAACGTAATGTCAAAGATTATACTTAATGCATTTGGCGGCCGTGTCTGTTACAGAATATAAGCTTAACGTTGCGTGCTTGTGTGTTCACTATGAACTGAAGCAGCGTTTCATCCACAGGTGGGGGCCAACTATGAACTTATAATTATGTGCGTATATAAAACATTTGACATAAATATTTGGATCATGGGCTATTGCTAAAGTCTAGCTATAGTAAGCTGCGTGTGCACGTGTTTCGTTCGTACCGGCTACCGCGCTAGCATGTAACTAATACCCCGTTTACATGCACGACGAAGCTAATTCAACGAGCGCTCTTCGTTTGCTCGTCGATCTAGCTTCGTATAATCGGAATTTTCTTTGTAATAATACTATTATTGATCGCATACAGTTTTTTTTATGAACGATGCAGTTTTCCTTTACTTCGCACACGCAAGTTAGGCAAAGTACAATGTAGGTCTAGGTCTACATTCAGACGGATGCGCCGATCGACGTTCTCCTAATAAATAAGCTTCATTATGGTCTTGCCCGTCTGTCCGTTTGTTTGTCTTTCAAACACTAGCTCTTTACTCAAAAATGGCAAGGCTTAAAAACCGAAATTTGCGGAAACTTTCCCCAGGGCGGGACCGCAAATCTATAACTAATGCGCCAATTTACAGTTCTTATGGGCGTCAGGCTTTTTGTGTCGTTGACGTGAACTCACTACCAAGACTTTGGTGTGATCCTGTTTACACCATCTCCGTTCTTCAACAATTTAAATGACATTTTAGGGTGCTAACCTAAATAGCGCCTCAGAGACTGTTCTGGCGTTGATACGCTATGGTGACATCTTACTTACATGCGCTTGAAATAATGTACAGTTTTTGATTAAAGCTTCTGCGTGTGGATTATTATGTTTACAGAGAGAGAGAAAGGCATTTAATCTAGCAGGTGTCTGTAGCGGTGACGTCCCTAATGGCAAGGTTGAGAGCTGTTGCTATATTCAGCCACAGTGGTCGTGACGTCACAAAGATTAAAATGTGGGTGTGGTCACTGGCAGTATTACAGCTACTCTACTTCTTCCCTCCCTCGCGCTGTGTCTGTATCACTCAGTATTATGGCAGCACTTTATGTATATAGTTGTAGTTCGAAAAAAATACTTTTGGTGTTCGAGAATGTTGTAAAAACTGTGAGAAATACCAAATTTTGGATAAGTTGAAAAACTGAGATCAACGTACAGTCCCAGTTGTTATCAACGTTAGGCCTACTAAATCGCTTTAACAATGTTTTTTAAAAGTTTAGGCGTATACCGGTACTCACAGAACATTGTCATCTGAAGTATAGGTGTATCGGTATAAGATGTACTGTCAGTAAGATCAGTATATCTACTTTCAAAGAATTGCCAAACGCTAGGCTCAGTAAATACTGTTAATAATAAGAAGGAAACACTTTGTAACTGAACTCCTTCAATTTTTCATTTCTTCGAACTATATCAACATTATTTTAATCAGAGTAAAGCTCGTAATACAGGTTCTCAATTCAAACACCGATGCTATTATGAATGATGTAATGATAAAGCAAAATGTCAATGTATAGATTCGGTGCGTGACTGAAGACGGCATTGAACACTGTTTGATCAAATGCGATCGCACTCAAACATGTCCCGCCTGGTGTGTAATTTTGTCATCTGCATGTTGTTTTATCAAAGTAATTGATTGCATCGTTATTATCTTGTGTTTTTTACATTGTGCTGCTGTGTTTTGTGGCTTGTTTTGTACGCCTACTTCTGAAGAAAACACAGGATATTTATACGGCAGCCGTATCAATGGCCTAACGGCTATTGATACGGTTGTTGGACAAATATCTTGCACGAGCACCGTATCGGCTAAGGCCGTGTCTCTGCGGCAGTACACGGGTACAACGAGTACCATTTGAGACACGTCGTCACGGCAGCCAGCCAACTGACGATCTCAAGCCTAGCAGGGTATCACGGGTTACGTGCAGTCGGCAAGTGTAATGCTTGTCTTTAGTACACCGCAATTTATGACCAATTTTGCAGCAACTGTCCATCTACCGTCACGTACTTTTCTGAAATACGCTAAGCCTAATCTTAATTTCAACTTTAATCCTGACCCTAAACCCTAATCCTAATATTAACTCTAATTCTACTGCATTGAGCATAACGCTGAAGCTAGCATGCGACGCCAGTGCCGTTGCCTATAGAATATTATCGAATCTAGGACTGTCTACAGGCTATTTGTACAAAGAAATATTTGATTTGAATCGATTTGGTCGTCTGCGTTCTGTCAGGATGTATTGCGACCAGTCAACAAACAGCGGGAGTTGTGTGCCGTGTTCCAGTTGCCCGGCTGATGACGTCACTCAGTTACGTGACCGCAGCAACAGGTGTCCGCACACACCGCTGCTCTGTCTACCGACCATGACGTCATCGCTAACAGACTTCTGTACGTTCAATCGTTAAACATACCAGCGGCGTAGCCAGAAGTGTAAATCGGAGGGGAAACTCGCCTCGTTTTCTTTTTTTTGACGCGCGAAAGCAGCTACTGCTATCAGCGCGTCTTAACCATCGCAATTCTGTCTGTCTGTCCGTCTCTTTGTCCGTAAAGCTTTTCCATAAATTCGAAGGGGATCACCCCGAACGAGGACGCTAAATGATAGGGGGTGGGCAAAATGTCGCTGTATCTCAGTAACGGTGCGAGATAGGGCCTAGGTTACTATTAATCACTAATAGGAAGTCGTACACTGGCTCTCGATTGGCGTTGAATTCAGTAATCTTGAATGACCTTGAACGCCAAAATAGGGAGTTTTATGGATTTTTTGGTGATTTCGGGCTGCGACACAAATCTATAGCATTCACAAGGCGCCACGGAACTATCGTTATGTGATCCAGATAGAGAAGATTGGTATTTGTATATTAACTTAGCGTGAACACCCCAATTTTCAGCTAAAATACTGAACCGGAACTGCGTCTCGTGAGCATTAGCTCAAATTTTTTGTTCTTTTTCCTTTTCTCTTTTCTTTTCCCTTTTCTTCCCTTTAGAAGTAGGACTTCTAACTTCCAGCTAACGGGCCTGGAGAACGCTGTGAGATCTCTCAGCGGGCTCTGAGGTGGAGCCCTAGCCGAAATCGAATTTATTGCAATTATATGAGACCTGGTAACAACAAATTTATTTATTTTCCGGAGTTTTAATATCTATTTTTAACCAAAAAAATGACATTGGGCCTTGCCCTCTTGTCTACGCCGCTGAAGCAGACGAATTCAACGTTTATTATGCTGCTGCAAGCGAGGAGGAGAGGGATTCATTATGACAACATGAAATAGCAGAATCAACAAGAGATCTGCTAACGCAAACGGGAACGCGCAACAGCCGCGGTGCATGTTTGAAAGGACAGTAAAACAAAGTCTTACTTTATGAGCTGCTGGGTATGAACGTATGAACTTAACTATAGAGAGTATTCTAACAGACTAACATAGAGCGTCTTTCATACCGACTACAGAATTCTCTCGAAAGCAAGTGATCAATTGTTAACAGATAAATAAATTTTAATCGATTAAAATGTTTAATCAGTACTAGTTTTAATTCATCTGGTGTAGCGGCCGCATATTAAGTCAGCATTCGGCCGAAATTCTCGTTTGTTATCATTGCAGTGTGTCCACAGTTGAACCTGTCCAAGGCACCGTTCTGTCGTGGCCACTGCGACTCTGGTAGCGTGAAATACCTCAGCACGCTGGGAACCACCTGCCTGGTCACGTGTCCTCCCGGTTATCATGGCAACGAAGGACCTCCCAACACGACCATCTTCAACGTCACGTGCGTGTGGCAGAATGACATCAGCGATGGAAAACCCGCATGGAAACCGAACAAACTACCGGACGAATTCGTGTCAGGTGACAAGGCCATAGACTTATTAACAGTAACCACAAGTAATTTGAGAAAAGCTCACGTGACGCGCGATAGCAGCTGTTCTGCCACTTTGGCAATCAGTGTAGGCCTAGCAATAAGATTAGTGCATCTTGAAAGAGTACTTAAATTTGAAGCCTCCGTACGGAAAACTCCTTGAATTTAAGAGATTGAAACTTAGATTCTTAAAAATGTACGTTTTATGCTAAAAATGTTATACGCAGGATGTCCAGGTCCATATCCAGCCATTTCGGCGAAATTCATTCTTAAAATGTGTGCCGCAGCCGGAAATCACAAAAAATTCACTAAAACCCCCTATTTTGGGAATTCAAAGTCATTTAAGATCATCGACATTGACACCAATAAAAAGCTTGTCACTATTGCATGTCATGATGAGCAGCATGTCTGTGCTTATCTGCAACCGTTTTCACGTTACACGAGATAATTGTGATAAAATAACCACTTTTTAGAGGGGCAGCCGTCTTTGACGCTCGCCTGCGCCGGCCTCCTTGAACCTAGCTTACTGCTAAAATCTAAGTTTAATGCTGAAAATTTCGTTCGCAGGTTATCTTGGTCTATCTCCAGTTATTTCGTCGCAATTCAGTGTTGAAATGTGCGCTGCACCCAAAAATTTCGAAAAATTCACTAAAACTCCTTTGGGGGGGTTCAAGATCGTTCAAGGTCATCGATGTTTACAAATCTAAAAAAGCCTGTCACCAGTGCTTGTTATGATATGCAGCAAGTCTGTACCTGTCTGCAACCGTTTTCACACTATAGGGCCTACGAGCCAATAACGGCAAAATAGCGTCTTTTTAGGGGGGTACCCCCTTTTGACGTCCTCGTTCGACGGAAACCCCTCACCCAAAAGCACGAAATTTTCTTACGAAAAACTAGAGACCTTGAGGCAACCCATAGTAAAGATTTCGTGATCCTAGCTTGCACCGTTTTGATACAGATCACGAGTGTGACGGACGGACAGACAGACGCCTAGACGATGGCTAAGACGCGCGAAGCATTCTGCTATCGCGCGTAAAACTAAAAAGTGCAATAGAAAAAGAAGCTTAGCGGTTGTAAGAATAGCCGACCTTACTGGTTGCAGTGACCTTCAAGGTTACCTAAGGTCGATAATTTTTATTTCATCTGAAAGGGCGTATGCGATTTTCTGTTAGTGATCAAAAGCACTCTTACTCTTTTGCCACATTAGCGCGTACTGACCTTCTACGTCATTCAAGGTAAATAATTTTTATGTCATTTAAATGCCAGTATGCGACTTCCTATTGTGATCAATAGCAACCTAGGCAATATTTTGCACTGTTTAGCCACAATACATCCGATACTGAGTACAGACGGACGACGGACGACATTCGTGTCATAGACGCTTTACGGCAAGCATAGCTGTAGCGCGTCAATGATCTGTTGATGCCCTACTGAACTTGAAGTTGCCTGGCTTCGATACAGTTGAGCACGATTGTAAATGATTTATAATTATTGCTTTGGTATTTCGGGCTTTGTTTCATCGCAAAAAAACTACGTAATAAACTATCAGTTTGTTGTTTGAAGTAGTTGTCATTATCACGAAATCGCTTCGTTTTCAATAGCTTATGGGTTACAACACTCAGATGGTGACAGACGTTCTCGGCGTATAACCGATGTTGTTAAGTTTTCAATGCGAAAGCGGTCCCGGGGCCAAAATTAGGGCCGTGACCTCGGTTTTGGTCTCAGTCTTGAACAATGAGCCTCGGGCTAGTCCTTTTGAGTTTGGCGTCGTTTAACATGAAGCCTGAAAACCTGTGCTTCTGCATGGTTTCCGACAGAAAAAAAACTTGCCTCCCCAAAATTTTTATTGGACTTTCAAAACTATCAGTGCAGTTTTTAGTATGCTCTTCGAACATTTTTCTTGGCAAATACTGCTTGCATCTAATCTGAAATTTTGCAGTAACTTTCTTTATGTTCTCGTGTGCCAGTTAGTTTTTGAAAAAAAAACCTACTTTATGAGCTGCTGGGTAATACTACACGACACACCATGGTATTAAAATAAATACGTAAAAATTCCGCTGCTTCGTCCTTAGTTTTTTTTGCCGGCTGCAACCGAAAGCACAAAATTTTTAGGCCTGCCAAACCGAATATGGTGATGCCACCTGGCGAACAACATGGCGTTGGCGGAGGTTTGCGGTCTCTGACTGCTTTTCTAGTTAGGACTGTTTTTGTATAACGTGCTGTAGTGATTGCGAGTACAGCCAGGTCATACAGTACAACTACTGACTCATCATCACAATCATCTCATCAGTCGACAGTTGGTCCTGAGGCGGTGGGCGTGATGTTGATGGCTATCCAGTTGACGTGTTGTGTTGTCTTCGTCGTTGTCCTATCTGTTGTTGTTTTGCTTCACCCCCGCTGCGCCAGACAGCATCGCGCGGCGGCAGACAACTGTTTGGACAGTAAGTTATCTTAGTTTATACCGCGCTTAGCTCACACTTGTAGGTTTACTGCGCTGCGTTTCTAGCAATTTACGACTGCAGTCGTGCGCGATAAAACAAACGGCAGTATAATCTGTGCGATCCGAGCGTGGAATAAGTATGTTAAACCACTGTCTGGAGTGGGATAAGTTCGTACTGCCTACTCACTGATCTTATCCAGACCGCTGTTCAACATGATATGAACACTAAGGTTTTGCTGTTGAAGCTGTTTCCACTGGAATGAACGAAGAAGGCTCTCCAGTCATTGCAATCACCACGTGCATCCCACTATGTCATTATTTAACGATGTAGGCCGCCACTAAACAAACAGTGCCGTCGTAATAGGGCGGACGGGACAATTGTTCCCATGCACGTCCTTAAATTTCGGTCCGTCGGAAAAATTGCGAGAAAATCATCTTTGTTTGAAGAAATAAAATTTGCAGCTAAAGATTTTCATTTCGTGAAATTTTGGGGCAAAATTGAAGTTTTGAGCACCCGTAATTTTTTTCTGTCTGAAATTTCTAACTGTCTGTCGGCAAATTGGAACTTTCTGTCGCGTCTACTTTTTTTACTGACGACGCCGCTGCTTGCGAGCGTTTGAATGTCACTCCCCAGTTGAAATTCTCTTTAATAGCCTAAATTGTGAAAATATAACTTAAAGTAATTAAAAAAGTAAAATTTAGTTGCAGTCAACTTTGGCGTATTTGTTGTCAGTTGTCAGCATTGTGAGCGCAGGCTTTAATGACACTGACTTCCAATGTGTTAAGCGTGCTTTCCATTTAACGCAACGCAGGCAACGTACGCAACGCACAAACGCAGCTGACGTAACGGACGCAATGACCGCTTTTGGTTTATGCGTTTTGGCCGTCGTTTGCTGCGTACTTTTCTTTGTTATATACGTATTATTTTGCGTTCGTTGCGTACGTTCCATGCGTAGTGTTGGACGAAAACCACGCAACCGTTATTGATATCTGATGTTGTTAGACATTCGTCAACGTAGCTTATCATCGACGTTAAACTTCAATAATTAAATCGGTTCACGACGCTGCAAGCTATAAGCAACCCTTATTGCCAGTCACCGTGTCTGTGGGTGTCGGCGTCTGCCGTCTGTCTGCAGCACGGCTTGTGCCGTAGAAATCGCTCGCGCTATGCTGCAAAATTTGCAGAGTCGTAAGCCACGTTGCCTACCAGCTTGAAATAAATAAAAATATGTCTTTGTAGAGGATAAAGCTGAAAGCAGAAGGGGATCGTCCGACACTAAGATCGTAGCATCATCATCATCATCATCATGTGAGCAAGCGACATCATCAGCTACTGTAGAGTTACAGAGACGACAAACGTTCAACACATATGGTGATCAAACCACTCACTTGTCTGTAGTACGCACTTTATGAAGTAAATGCTGATTTTTGCCCGTATTGTTAATGGGGTGTTTACACGATCCAGCATTCATCCAGCTAGCTGAAAGTTCTATGATAATTAGGAGGACGAGCGGGTTGTAACCACATATTTAAATATTAATGATATTGATAGGGGGCGGAGTTTTATCAGGCCAGCTGGATGTTGGCTGGACATTTGCTGGAACTTTGCTGGAAGTTTGCTGGATCGTGTAAACGCCCTATAAATGTACCGTGTAATGCTATTGTTGCTTGAATTATAGATAAATGTTAACTTCATTTAATTCGCATGAGCAGTCGTTATTCTTTAGTAGGCCTCTTACTCGAGCTAAAATTTCCTACAGTTTTGAAATTTGACTTTTTTTTTAATTTCCTGACACAAACAGCTTTGTCTTGAAAAATTTGAAAAAGCTCGCATAAATTTGAATTGCAACTCAACAGAACTTTTTACAAAAAGACGAGCAACATAATTTTATAGTCTTATAGAGGCCCTCAGATTTTCGGACGTTTTAAACACTTTATTTTTCTACACTTTCGCTGTACTTACAAGATCAACTATTATTGGAAAGTGTTCTGGATTTCAGGTGTTTTTATTTTTTGATGTAGCGAAAAAAATCCTGCGACAGGAGGCGTTTTAAGGTTATGGAGGCTATTAACTCAAGCTTCGGTTAGTACTTTTTGTGAGCCTGGTATATCTTGACAGCTGTGTTTTTATGTTTTCTATGCATTTGCATTTCGGGCGAATAAAATATTAACAATAGTAACGATAGTCTTTTTGTCATGGTATAACTGTACAGCTGCTGCTGCTGCTGCTGTGGCTGATGATGATGATGATGAGTCAGCAATGCAGAGGTTCACCTGCAGACTACGTCCCACAGCGGTCGAACTGTCAGAAGACGAGGAAGACAACACCAGTGGATTCGCTACACAGGTCAGTGCTGTGATCCAGGGGGTACAGAGCGACGTAACTGAACTGAACTGAACTGAGCTGACACTTGCCCGTCATTGGTTGACGCGTATGTGAGCGTAGTCACGTATTACAAGTAAGCAACTCGCAATTAAGTATTTAGATACAGCTGGTAGTCACGTAGGCCACCGACGTCGTTAGACGGCACCTACTATAGTGCATTACTGCTTGCCCGTTGGTCAGTTCGTCAAAAACTAAACCGTGTCGGTTCAGTTCAGTTCAGTTACGTCGCTCAGTGTCTGCGCGCGCCTTTACATTATAATCGTAAGCAGAATCGGATTTATACCGGATTAAGCCCTGTTCGATAGAAAAGTGGAGAAAGCCCTCCCATAAATTTTTTGTTTAGCAAATAAACAAATAACATAGTTCAGATTTTGCAATGCGGCATGTGAGCCACATCAGTGTACTGCAGCGCTAAGATTGGGTACCCGGGTATTCAAGTAGTACGGTAGTACCCGTTTTTACGCGCGAAAGCAGCTATGCTTTCAGCGCGTCTTAGCCATCGCAATTCTGTCTGTCCGTCCGTCCGTCTGTCCGTTACACGGGTGGATCAGTCAAAAACGGTGCAAGCTAGGATCACCAAATCTTCACCGTCGGCTGCCCGGAAAACTCTAGTTTCAGAAACCGTAAAGCTTTTCCATAAATTCGAAGGGGGTCACCCCGAACGAGGGCCCTAAATGAGAGGGGGTGGTCAAAATTTGCGATTTTTGGCCTATAACTCGCTGTATCTCAGTAACGGTGCGAGATAAGGCCTAGGTTACTATTAATCACTAATAGGAAATCGTATACTGGCTTTCGATTGGCGCCGAATTCAGTGACCTTGGATGATCTTGAAAGTTAAAATAAAGATTTTTTATGAATTTTTTTGGCTTCTTCGACCTGGACAAGTATATATCATTTACAAGGTGGCGCCACGGTACTGGCGTCGGTGGCGTGGCGTCGTTGATAACGCGTTTCGGCTGAAACAAAGTTACTCTACGATGGGCCCGGTTAGTACTGCGATGGGTGACTGCCTGCAGGCAGGAACTGCTATAGGCTTTTGCGCGTCCCGTGAGCATTAGCTCAAATGTCTTGTAATATCAGTTACCTGGATACTCGGTGAATGCCCAAATAAATGAATGATTAAGTGACTAAATAAATAAATTAGTGGATTAAGTAATTAATTAATTATTATTTTTTTTATGAAAGATTGGGTGATTTTGATGACGTGTGCAGCCATTCAGCAGTGTCCACCAGTTCTCGTTTCACTCAGACGTCATCGAACCTGTTAACGAGCGTCGTCAAGGCAATCGTTACCATGGCAACACGGCGATGCAGGCTGCTGCGTATGACCAAGAGCGGCGACGGGAGTGTGCACGGCTGTTGGACGCGCCTGTGTTATGTTTTGACGAGACACGATGTAAACAGATCAGCGACTCTTAGCAAATGATTTTGTAGGCCTACTAAAGGCGCGTAGGCCTACAGAGCGACGTAAAAGTGACACGGTTTAGTTTTTACGAAGTGACCAAGCATGTCGGGCCTATTGGTCATTGGTTAATGCTTACGTGAGCATACTCACGTAGGCCACCGACGCCGTTAGACGGTGCCCACTGTAATGCATTATTGTTTAGCCATTGGTCATTTTGTCAAAAACTAAACCATAAAAGTTCGGTTCAGTTCAGTTACGTCGCTGTGTGTGCACCTTAACGATAGGTTGGTTACCACTGACATTTTCACATGAACGTCTGCCCTACTGTCATAGTGAACACGCTGCGCGATGCGTTTGTCTATGTTTTGCAGCCTGCTTTCGGATGACGTTACACGTTACGTCGTTACGTTGATGAAAAAGAAACCGAATTAGCCTACACATTGAGTGAAGTGATGTTTTCACCAAAAATTAGGTCCGTATTCCCTAGAACCGTAGGTCGCCGATGTTGGGTCCCGAGGAGCGAAAACCTCGAGCTAATTACTATTCGTATGTAGGCCTACTTTTTACGTGCAACAACTTACGCGGCTACGATACAATAACGTCAAGGCGCGTACAGAGCGACGTAACTGAACTGAATTAAACTGAAATGAACTGACACGGTTCAGTTTATGACCAACTGACCAATGGGCAAGCAGTGATGTTAAATATTAACAATAGTAACGATAGTCTTTTTGTCATGGTATAACTATACAGCTGCTGCTGTTGCTGCATATGACCAGTTTATAACCAACTGACCAATGGGCAAGCAGTAATGCATTACAGTAGGCACCGTCTAACAGCGTCGGTGACCAGCAGGCTCGCCTTGCTTTATAGGCGGATTTAAAGGGGGGGGGTAAGGAGCCGTGCCCCCCCAAGATGCCAAATTCGCTCTTTTTTGCCTTGCATATGCAGTGCATTATAAAAGTTTGTACAGTAAAACTAATAAAATTTATACTCAATATATGCATTTTTGGGGGTTTTCATGCCCCAAAACGCGTTTGCTTCCGGGGCTACGCCCTGGCGACTGGCCCCTACCCAAGAAGTTCACCTTTGTTCTCGGCTTTTGGCCTCAATTTTTGGCGCTTGGGGGCTAGTTCGCTTCTTGTAACTCCAATTTCTGGTTACGGCTACGTAAGAGTAAGCAAAAAATAAACAATAAAACAACGCCAGCGGCGTCTACACTATGCAAATGTTCCAAAAATAGAGTTTTTTTGGAAAAATAAGGGGGAAGTTGAATATTATTATTGTTCTGCATTTTTGATATATTTATGATATCTTGCAAGCAGAAGTGTTCTATGATGTTAGAACGCACCAAATTCGTTTTTCACTGGGGCTCTGCCCTGGAACCCGCTTGAGGATCTCACGACGCTCCCCAGACCTCTAATCAGCTAGGGAGGGGATACCCTCTCCCCATTCACCACCCCGTCGACGCCTGCGGCGCCTCACCTTAAGTTAGGGGAAACTTGCTCTAAGGACTTAGAGAGGTAGACACCCTTGAGTAACGCTCTTTGTCGCATGCAAGTCAATCTCCATGGCAGTCCTTGTGTTCCAGGTGTATTTCTATATTGTTTTGGTCATTAAAAAACAAAATTTAGCACTTAGAGTCAACGAAAATACGCCATTTTGACGACAAAATTTCAAAAAAAATTCTAGGATGGCCCCAGACCCCTCCCCCTGTGGGAAGGTGGACACATCCCAGACCCCTTGGCCCTCGGCTCGCGCCTTCGGCGCTCGACCTTGGCCCCCGCCAACTTCAACTCCTGGATCCGCATCTGCCTTTCTTGCTTAATGATCATTTTATGGATCATTTCGTCAAAAACTAAACCGTGTCAGTTCAGTTAAGTCGCTATGCTTCTGCACTACCTAAAGAAATCAGAAAAAGCGAAATATGTGTTGAAATAAACAGAAAACCAGAATAAAACATCCTCGACATTATCGATCGTAACTTAAAGAAAGATGAGCAAATTTTAATAATTTTGGGCAGAAAAATGTCTGACATCACTGACTATTAAATAAATGTTTTAGTTTTTACCTCACCCAACGTCTGCTTTTGCACTACCTGGGGAAATCAGATCAAGCGAAATATGTGTTAAAATAAATGAAATAAACGTCGATAAATTCCATTTATCCTAATCTTTTGGCCCCAACAGCCAGACTATTACAAGGTTTGACTGTCACGCAGCAGTGTGTCTACCAGATGAAGTTTAGGAATGTTTGTGAAGTCAAGAAGTGACTGGTACAGTCTGGATTGGTCTGGAGCAGAACATTATCGATACTGCTGTCAATAAATGGAGAAAGCGTCTCCTTGCCTGTGTTCGCATAGTGGGCCAATACTTCAAGCAATTTTACTGCAGGCAGTTAAAAAATGGAAAACTAGATGAAATGTCAGCCAAAGTGTCAGAAATGTGAACAAAATGTGTTTTACGCGTTATGTTAATTAAGCAATCATATCGGATCGGAAATGAGTGATATTTTGCTGGTTGTGTTTTCTCTAGGTAGTGCAGAAACAAAAGCTGGGTTAAGTGGGAAACTCAGTAGTCATTTGGTGGCAAGTTGTGTTAGGTTTATTCGGACCAAAAAATTATCAAAATCTGATAATAATTATTGGTTTTCAAGTTACAGTCGAAAAACTCGGGGATGTTTTTTTGAGACACAGTGTAGTAGATGTTACCCAGTATTCGTCTTATACCCCGTTTACACACCATGTAGCTGGCTCGACGAGCAGCTGGCTTGTCAAGCGCTCGTGGTGCCAACTTTATCGTGTGTAAACGGGGTATAACAGATTACTGTATACCTAGCGAATTGCACAGTTTGTAATAGTGTAGGCTACGTGTCCGTAATAACAAAAATCGCTTAACTTATAGGCCTATACGCATCCGTTTATGTTTTTGGATTTAGTTTCATTGTTTGTTAATTTTCTGTTCCTATTCGTTATAAACTTTGTAACGCTCCCAAAATTTCATCAGTTTGTCAGAGACGCGTTGTTCGTTTCTACGCCGTACATAGCCGTATTATATGCTTGCCTGTCAGTTTGCTGAATCTTTCGCATATTAGGCTTATCGAAAAAAAATACAGTTCGACGAAGGTGCATAGACTTATACTTCAAGTGCTCACAGTAATAGTCTATATACAAGCATTTTGCAAATCTTGCGAATAAGCTGACAATGTTCTCGAAATAGTTTACAACGATGTTAAATTGTTCACGACAACAAAAATATTACACGGCGTTTCATAAAAAGGGACCCCCTTTTTTCATAATTCACTCAAATGATGATCAATTTACATGAAATTTTTACCAGTTGTAGCAAAAGAAATACTAATTCCAAATGTTCCAACAAAATACGGCAGTTTGTTAAATATTCTTTGCTAGTCGTGATGTAATATTGACGTCATAATGTGTCAGTACAAGCTTGCTTGTCTCAACTGGTGCTGTCAGTTGCTGAATAGCTACCCTGCTTTAGTGGAGAACTTCATCTGGTTTGCTGATGGCAAATTGCTTAAGGTTTACCATTGCAGCCACAAAAATCGTCCAAAACAATCACTTTCACGCAGTCGTAGGAATAGCTTGACTTTTGCTGCTGATTGCAGCTTCCAGCAAGACAGTGCACCAGCACACGGAAATTGCGAGATGGTTGAGTTTCTAGCACACAGAGACACCTGACACTTAATGTTGCTTTGTGCTGACACAATAAACATTTTTAGCAGCGAACCAGATTAAGTTCACTATTGAAGCAGGGTAGCAAGTAACAGCACTATAGTTGAGAGAAGAAAGCTTGCACTCATGACACAAAGTGTCGTCAACTTTACATCATGACTAGTATATAATATTTATAAACAGCCACATTTTGTTAAGATATTTCGAACTAGTACTTCTTCAGCTACAGGTGGTAAAATTTTGTGTTGATTGATTATTATCTGAGTGAATTATCATCAAGGGGTCTTTTTTATAAGACACCGTGTATAACCAGCTAAATAACAAAATACGTTTCGAGTCGACCAGTGGTATCATGGCAAGGTAAAGGCAAAGGTGGAGGAAAAATTCCCTTTAAATTTTTGCCTGCCGAAAAACATAATCTTTGCCTAGGCCTGTAGGGCGGCTAGTGAAAGGTATAGCTAAGCAATCAGTAGTAACGTTACAGGATACGAATCACGCATGCGTATTCACTTTTTTTTGAACACGTGCGCATTTTGATATATTTCAATAGAATACGTATGCTAGGTAAATTATAGTGTTTTTATCAATACCCAATTAACCCACCTATTTGAAGGTAGGTCTATTCTGTTTGAGCGTAAGTGTATCCTCGGTAAAGGGATAGTGACAGTAAAGACCGACAATGAAGATTTTGCGATCTTAGCTTGTATTGTTTTGATAGACCTGTAGGATGTCACAAGCAGACGAACGCATCTACGATAGCTAAGACGCGCTTAGCACGACGTGCTGTCGCGCGTAAAAAACCTTTGTAACACCTATTTTAACGCAGCGTCTATTTTAACGTATTCTGTTTTAGCGTGCATGTATCCTCGTCAGCTGTGTTCAGTAGCGTTTGATGGCTAGGTCGTCATAATCGTAGAGTGGTTCTGTTGGTGCAGAGGCCCAGGCTGAACGACGTGTCTTAAAGCTCGTCTCTGCCGGTTTCATGCCATTCGCCATCCAATTATTACTAATCGTCATCAGTGGACCGGTGTCTTTTTCAGCCGGGTCAGGTCCTATCGTCTCTACGGGTGAACCGGCTTTCCACGAGACCAGCTCCGCCCCGTCGCAACTCCTGTCCGACCCTCCCGTACCTAACACAACGTAAATAAATAAGTAAGTAAGTAATTTGTATAGCACGCCAACTGTAAATAGCGTCGAACAGGCACGGTGTGTGGGTAGAACGGGAAGTAGAAATGTTGAAGCAAGCGTCTAATAGTAGACAGAGAATTTGTGTTGTTCTCAAAATAAATCGCTATACAGTAGACTATAAAACGCTTATACAGCATTTCAAGTAAATAGACCGTCATGTCCAGGCGCACATATTCCGTAGGCTGACATCACAGTGCAGCTGACATCTTGATTCGAGGAACCTGCACTACGGCTCACTTCCAGTAAACAGTACATACATTTCGAGTAAGTAAAGTGTTCCAGTCAAGGAAACTTTCCAATCATGACAACTTTTTTCTTACATTATCTGTTAAATATCATTCTAATATTGAACACTATGGTATTTTACAAAGTAGCCTAACGCGGCGACGGGTGTGATGTGATGTAGAATCTGCAACGATCACTATTGCAAGCTCGGTGTTATTGTCAGTGCAGATGACAATCACAGTACTGCCATTATAGGTGCTGGGTGACATAATATTTTTGCAAATAGGCAGTGGCGTATTTAGGGGGAGGGCCACGGTGTGATGCCCCCCCTTTGGCCCGACCATAAAAATTTTTAAAGGCGACTTTATATGAAAAGGTGCGTTTTTTGCCGTTCTCCAGCAAGAATTGCAAAATTCAACAATGTTTGATTGTCTTTTTTCATACCGATACAATATGCGATTAAAATCGCCATGTGAGATTGCATCTGATATGACGCTGTGATTTTCTGTGTTTCCGAATTTCAGAAAAATGGGCGAATTTGCGGCTTCCATTGAACGTTCAAAAGCAAAAAGTGTTTCAGCTTCAGGGGGGCTTCGCCCCCCTGACCCCCGGACCAGAGGCTCTGCCCCTGGACCCCGCCGGGAGCAGAGCCCAAAGACCCCCGTTATAGGCTCGCGCTCTGCGCGCTCGCCATGCCCCCCTTTGCCAAATCCTAAATACGCCACTGCAAATAGGATAAGAATTTCTTTATACGGTAGATCGGTTACTTGGGTTTTTAATACTTATTAAGCTACACAAAGGAGTGCTTTAATAACACAGTCATACTGACAATAACCTGGAAATCAGTCACTTGTTAGTGCAGATATACACTGACAATAACATTTCCGCTATTGCAATAATACACTGCAAGACGTTCCAGTGAAAGAACGTTGAACAAGGGTGCGTCGATTATACTTGGTGAAGTTATAGACCTAGTGATGAAATTCGGTAGCTCATTTCTTTACGCACCACCCTGCAGTATTTTCAATCAACTAATAGTGAGGCTATAGACAGGCTGAGCTGATCGCGACCTGCTGACCTGGTGTTCTCGGTGATATCGGACTGGACTGTCTGATCTCTCCAGCTCCCGTAACATCACCGCGATGTCCCGGCAGTTAATTGGATGACAATTTATGCAAATTATTTATGACCTGACCCACCTGAACCACGACCAGAGGACTTCAACGTCTGGCTCTACTGTACATAACCCAGTATGACCTGACCAAGTCTTGCCAGTCCAGCCACATCACCGCGATGTATCAAGCACCCCAGACGACGACTGACGCGACATAGAACCACCACAAGTGCCAGCGACAGTACAGAGAGAACACAAACCCAGATGAGTATTGCTAGATAGAACCGTCCGCCGTCCAGTGTCTCGAGCCCTGACGGCGCTGCGTCTGGATTGGCGACAAACAACGCTCTACTGAAATGCTGCACCAGCTTATCATGAGTTCAAAGTGCAGTCTACATCTCAAGAACGCAGTAGGCCTACGAGATACGGTTAAAATGTACACTTACCAAAGCACGCATGCAGAATTTTGTAATGAAAAAAGTTGGTTTTGATCATGGATCACTCTTATTTGACCCGACCCGACAAGATCCGACCCGACCCGACCCAGATTTATAATTCGAAATGTAAAAATGTCTTTCGAGCCGTTGGACGTCAGTATCTTTTTGCAGATTTAACGCCTTCCCGACGCTCTAAAGGCGCGTACAGAGCAAATCGAAGTTAACTAAACTAAAATAATAT
>Ga0209367_1005161_pt1 | contig 18111 bp, 14 predicted proteins | sample WorMetLIZISLAND2_FD_187412 | JGI IMG/M metagenome (GOLD analysis project Ga0209367, IMG submission 187412) | Marine gutless worms symbiont microbial communities from Max Planck institute for Marine Microbiology, Germany - Olavius geniculatus... ... | reverse complement strand
ACATATTAGACAACAATATTTTCCACAATCTATACATCAGTGAAACGCACATCCTTTTCGAACTCTAATGAGTCGGTTGCGGATATGATGTCGTTGTAATTTATGATGTCACAGAGCATTAAACAGAAGCGATTTCGAGCGTCAATAAAAAAGGCTGGAGTCATTCATCATCATGGATAGCGGACACTATCATTATCAAATTTCAGATTTCAAAACAGATAATAGTCACTGGAAATAAGATCGTAGCTGTATGCAGAGTGGTCTTAGTGTAGAAAATCATAGTCATGAACAGCCAGCTGAGTAACTGTAGACTTTGGACTGGACTGCAGTGCTGAAATATGGGGAAATTGTGCAGGGCTTGCTTCCGGACCCTCTCGGCCCCCCTGTCCATCAGAGCCCATGTAACTAGTCACAGATTTTGGTTGGCCTTTCACTAACACAACTGATATAATTAACAGCTAAATTTTTAATATAATTTTTTGATACCATCAGATATTGGCATTGCGTCGTATTTTGCCTAAAGTGCCTTGATTTACGGCTACCACAGATTAGGCTATAGTATATTCACAGACCCAAATGAGAAATTCATAAACGTAGATGTCAGGGCTTTCGTAAAATCAGATGCCAAAAAGCCCCACTTTGGTAAATCCAGCTACAGACTGAAAAAGTTTCATGCAACAATCAACCTGATTCAAATGCTGCTTGCAATAGTGCACCAAATCGTTTCAGCTTAATGCCCTATGACGTCATAAATTACAATGACGTCACTTGCACAATCTGCTCACACGAATACGCCAGGTAGGTACCTTTTACTGATATATAGATAATAAAAATTTTTTGTCCAATATACTGAGGCTCAAAACTTTTTGAATGCTCATCGTTTTTTGTTTGCAGTCGTAACTGACTCAAATGCTGTTATTTGCGGCTAGCGCAAATGCAGGCTATTGCATATTCACATATGCAAATGAGAAATTTGAAAACGTATTTGTTAGGGCTTTCACAAAATCAGATGGCACGGGGCTCCACTTTGGTACACTTAGCTACAGACTGGAAAATTGTCATACAACAGTGAGCCTGATTCTATGCTGTTTGCGTTAGCGCTCCAAATCGTTTTGGTTTAGAGCTACATGACGTCATAAATTACAACAACGTCATATCCGCAAGCGACTCATTATAGTTTGTAAAGGATGTACGTTTCACTAATGTATAGATTGTAGAAAATATTATTGTCTAATACGTCGAGGCCGGAAACTTTTGGGATGGCCCTCATATATTTATGCGTTGAACATGTCAAAATTGTGCACGAAGCTCAATGCTTCAAGCGAATGGTCACAAATCAAGAACATCGGTCCGACGGGCTCAACAAACGTGTAACAAATGACCACAAACAAACCATTTTTCAGTGCGCTCCTTGTGCGTTCTTCATGCATTCATGACGAATGCATGACCCTCAAGGCTAAGGCCAAAGCCAAGGACTCAAAATTTGTCCTTGAGGACACGCCAAGGACCAAGGCCAAGGACAACAACACTGCATTCATCTGGTGTGACCAGGCCTTAAGGAATAATCTGCCTGTAGAACTTTGATGGCATAAGACAAGGCTTTAACATTTTCAATGACTATTAACTAATAAAGACTTTTTGTTTGCTTGAGGCAGTAACATATTGTAACTTTTTAAATTGCACTGGATATAGATACTTACTTATGTACATATGTTCTTTATACCTGTGCATAAACAGCTCTAGCTGAAAAATAGCAGCACACAAACAAAATATTAAAACTCGATAAATTCAGTCTTTGTTTAACTGGCTGACTTATCTGGCATACTTCGGGTTGAAGCAATTACACATTGCAGAACTTGTCAGGATTGCTGCAGTACTCATCTACCGTTTCTGTCAGCCAACTGTCAGCGTCAATGCTCTAGATATGAGAAATGAAAATAATCAGCTCAAAATTCAACACTAGAAAAACGACACAGTCTCAAATTCTGACAGCAGTTACACTACTCTGCAACATTCTTTTCAGACATCTCACGTGCCATTGCTTTATTCTTTAGTTCATTTGTTTGCTAAACTATGAGCTTCTGAGTTTATGTCACACGCATACATACACATGAATAGTAAAAAGCAGTTACCGTATCACCGATTTTAATGAACAAGTTTGGCAACGTCTTCTCCAAAAAACTTATAGTCTCAGCCCGAGATATTCTACACACAGCATACACAGGCACTCACTGTGATAAGCGACTCAAAGTATAGAACAACAATACAAGTACACATTACATAATACACGACTGACACAGCGTAATAAGACACTATCTGACTCAAGACAGTCAACATATAGCTAGTGTAAACAAGTCTGCATTAGCAGTAGTAATCATCACTCAATTAATTCAAATCAACCTCAGGCTGCCTCCCACAAATCTCACCAGCCAAACATGACCAATAAATTACTTACAAATCTTGCACTCAGCCTATTCCAGTCAGAAGAAGTCAGACATAAAGCACATTACAAGTGCAAAAAAGGCAAAACTACAGCCAAAAAAATGCAAAATAAAGAGCCAAGTTACTGACTTGTGTTTGACAACAAACTCTGACAAAATCATGTAATGCAGCGCAAGAGCTGCTGTAAAAACCTGAACATATGACAGTCAGCAAATCATTCACACAACTTCTCATTTCCTGCCGCTAAGCAGTCTTGCAATTCTACAGGGAACATTGGTAGATTAAGGTTGTGTTTTATTCTACATTCACATCTACATTATACAATAATTAGTGACTGGCATCGAGGTCATCATTGAAAATTTTTTGCCAGAGGTACGTAAAATGTTGTCTTAAAGCCAAAGGCCAAGAACAACACTTTACAAACCTTGTTGATTATGATAAATGACGACAGTCACTATTTGTTTTGTTATACCTCAAAACCAGATTAAAAAATTTAAACAAAAATCAATTCAACAAAAAAGCTGATGACTTCAATGCTGGCCGTATGCCAATGCTACTCGCGCGAGCAACACTGCGTATTTGTTAACGTCACATGATGCAATTCGGAGTATTTCGGACCAATCGCATGCAGGTATTTTGCAATTATTCAATGAAAATAATTCGCTATACAATTAACCTAGACTAAAAAAATTTTTACTGGTTATCAACGTAATCACACCAGATACGTCACCCAATACAAATGTTTTTGGTTTAAATAAGTTAGACAGTGCACATCAAAAACAGCAAAAGCGATTTTCTACACCCAAATGCTGTGGATAACGTCTGTTAACTAAAACGTAAACTGAAATATTCATTGTTGAAAAGTAGAAAGTTTTCAAAAATTGGGATTAGAGCAGCATAAAAATGCAGCACATCAATTGTTCTTGGCAGTTCAGTTACTTACATGCAAATTGTATGTACCTAAAGCCCTTGGGCATGAATAAGTCAGTAATTAAGTATGAGAGCTTAAGAGACACAATTACAATAAGATACAATAAGGTACTATAAAATAAAATTAAATAAAACAAGCTTAAACAACTTAAGCTGTTTCATCACAAAACATGCAAAAACCTGCAATAAAATAAAACTGCTATGCATCACATTTTGCTTTCTGGTAAACAGTAACTGGAATCGACAGCAAGTTCCTTTAGTTGTTTAGTTTGTTCTATACTATTTTATTCCATCGCACATGTGAAAAGGCACTTACCGACAAGCCAATGATTCTGCTTTCCTGATACTGCATGAAGACTACTTACCTACCTCTTCATGAGTTCATTCCACTGAGCTGCTATTTGTAGCAACACCGTTATCATTTGTCTTACCAGTAATGTTACACTGATGCTATAAAAGCTACAGATAAATAAACTCTTACAGCGAATACATTGTCTCTGACAGCTCGGTTGAATGCTACCAGGACACCTCTCAGTAGCAGCAGCGTAACATCACGACCAGCCGTTGCATCGATCTCACACAATGTCTGCGATATCGTCTTTAGTGAATCTTCCCGCAGCGACCAGTGCTTTGAATACAACTTGCTAGCCTTCGCAGACCACACGCATACACACACTCTATTAATACCACTGTACAATCAATCATTAACATTACCACTGGTGCAGTAGTGTAGTGGTTAACATGTTGTGTGAAATCAACACAGCTGCCCTACACCGAGCCCGGTTAGTACCTGGCTAGGCAAATGACTCTGTAATGACAGGTAAACCATCTCAGTACATAAACACTAGCCACTAGCTCGATTTCAGCCTGCAAGATGGCAAATGAGTATCATCTTTTGGCTGACTTTTGGCTGAGCAGTAATAACTATGGTGATGTTGAATGCTACAGCTACCAGTATTAGCAAATCTCAAGCTCAGCAGCTACCCAGCAGGGCCAACATTCATGCTATATTCATCAAATAAACCAAGAAAACTTTCACAATGGCAGTGCCATGATAACAGCACTGCTTGACTCTCACCATATTACTCTTACCAAGTCAGCAATTCATAAACAAACTGTGTAACTGATATATTGGCCACAATGTTACCACAGTATATGCAATGTTGTTCATCTGGAGTGTACCAAGTAATGAAACAGCCATCGATGCTGAGTGATGAGTCTTAAATACCATGAAAAATATTTACAAAGACATAGTTAGTCAAAAAAAATTACACATGATTCAGCACATACTGAAACATACCACGGCTTCACAAAACATATGCCAACTGAATTATGGCTGCAGTCCATCAGATGGCGCATTACAGTGGACCTTGTTTATTTCGGAGTTAGAACAGCAGTTCTCACACAGACCAGCAACAACTTCTACTCAATACTATCAGTCATATTAGCACATAAGACATGAGCATGACTGATGTTAATAGATGACTTACAACAGTAATATCGAATGCATCAATAATAGAAGCAGCTTGACGCTGGTCTTTCTCACTCATCTGTTCTGCATCATTGCTGCCAGGCCGCTGCACTCCATCTGTAACATTGTACATGCATCTAATACAGAGCAACGTAACTGAACTGAACTGACATGATTTAGTTTTTGACAAACTAACCAACAGGCAATCAGTAATGCATTACAGTAAGCACTATCTAATGGCGTTGGTGTTCTAGGCATCAGCCAATAACCAATGAGCTTGTCATTAGTCAGTTCATCAAAAACTAAACTGTGTCAGTTCCATTCAGTCAAGTTGCATCACTCTGTACGTGCCTTAATAACTGTCAGAGGCTTAAGAAAATATCGTCATCATCGTCACCAACATCATCTATTATTATGCCAAAGCAGCATGTAAACGTACACATTATACATATGCATGTATTGTACACATTTCATCACAGTATAGAGTGTATTGCGCAAGTGTATCAGGACATTAGCCGATGTTGAAATGTGCTTATATCGTGACTGTGATCAGTGACGGTTTTAGCTCCTAACATCTGGGGGGCACGGCCCCATGGCAAGCGCAGTAATGCAAGCCTATAACAGGGGTCTGGGGCAAAGCCCCCAGTGGGGTCAAGGGGCAGAGCCCCTGGTCAGAGGGTCAGGGGGCAAAGCCTTTATTGAAAAGGTGTAGTATATACACACCACGACAGAATACAACTACAGTAGTATAACTGTACAAAACATTGTATGCCTATAAAACTATAATTGCGACATACAAGAACACAGTCAAAGATATACCCAAGAGTGGCAATGACAGTGCATCAGTGAGTGAGTGAGTATTCATTAATGGTACATCAGCACAAGATAGGCCATTCGGTGCCACAGATGGTTAAGACATTTAGTTATCGTGTGAAAAAAAGACAAAAACCTGGTAAGATCAAAGCTATTAAGCTAATATAGATACAACACTCTAAACACTGATAAAAGTTTGTATCAATCGAAGAGTGACAGGCAGTGAAGACAAGGTTCATAGTCTACATCTCCAAAATAAAGATATGATCTGAAGACGTTGCATGAAACAGAAAAACTCACCATCATTAGTAATATCTGGAGACATAAGCTGCTCGTCAGCTCGACTCATCCTAGTCACACATAAACAGCACTCCCATCCATCTGATGGTTCACATCATTATTAAGCTATATAAATAAATTAGCCCTGAGAGCCACGTGAGCCTGGTGGCCAAGTCCTCACATTGCAGTTTGCTTCCACCTTCAAAGTTACATCCCTCATAAACTAGGACAAATATCAAAAATATGACCCAAACAAATTTAGACCGTGTAATCATCTGCAGTCTGCAAATGGTAGAGAAAAAAGACTTTCAAAATGAAAGAATTTCTCATTTTGGAATCATGTGCCCTTAAATCAGGTCATATGGCATATCATCATATATCACTCAAAGACCTCTATCTACACACAAAAAAATTAACTGACATCAAAACAACTTTTTGAGTGTGAACAGATTTAGGACAGTCGACTAATAATATTGCAAAAAGCAGTCCAGGCAATAAATTAAAACAGTCAGCATAAAAAATTCACATTTAACAGAACCCACATTAGTCGAGTAAGATACAATAACCAATAGACAGCTAAAACAATCAATGCAAAGTACACATCACAGTTAGAAAATACAAAGCCAAAATATCACTTATTATTCACATTAGAAATAAGCTAAAATCTAAACAATTTTAACAAGCTCAGTAGCTCGCAATAAAACAATTGAAGATAATTAGCTCATCATGATCAATGCCATACCTTACGATGTGTAATATATGAGTTAAGGCTACTTCTCCACAAACTTTTAAGAAATGCTACAGCAGAAAATTTTAGAAGCCAGATGTTAATCCTGTCACCCAATAAATATCTTCAGAGCACTGACCAGATGACATCAATTGAATAAGCATCAATTAATGTGACATTTGACCACTCAAGTAATAACATGCAAAAACTGTAACCTTTGCCAGAATTGTGCATTATTATTCACAGCATATTCATACATTTTGGGAGTGAGCTGCAGATGGTTACATCAAAGAATGAGACCAAAATTACGGCCAAAAAAAATTTCATCTTTGTTTCGCTTTCCTGAAGATAAGCACAACATAATCCATACAGCTGCATATACCTAAATGAAGAGATATCACGAAATGAAGAAAGATCTTGCCGATCAGATAAAGCAGCAGCAGCAACTGCAAATGGAGCAGCGTGGCGAGAATTTAAATGCATTTGGCTGCAGTTGTTCACATTTGCACACAAGACACAAACACGGAGGTGCAGGCAAAAGCACACACAAAGCAAAGAAAAGCAATGATGAAGTCATAACTAGTACTAACAAATGTGCGCCTAAATATAAACATATATAGACTATTCACAAACAATTGTGCATGCCACAAAATATTTTGGCAATACCTAAGTCTATGCTTTAGCAAGCAGACTTAGCAACAACACATATTGTTTAGCAATAACGGCACATAACTGTCATTAATGCAACCCAGTTTACTACTGATTTGCATATACAGTGTGGGCCAAAAAACGTGACTTTTCTTTTGTCCATATCTTTGCCAAATATTGACCGATTTTCAAAGGCAACTCCGCGAACAATTTGAAATAATGTGCTGCATCTCTACACTACCTTGTGAAATACAAGTTATTTGAGCAAAGCTCACACGACGCGCGATAGCAGCGGTCCTGCCACCTCAGCAATCAGTGTACAGCAATAAGATATTAACGCGTCTTGAAAGAGTACTTAAATTTGAGTCTCCGTATGAAAGACTCCTTGAATTTAAGAGATCAAAACTTAGATTCTTTAAAATGTACGTTCTATGCTGAAAATGTCATACGCAGGTTGTCCAAGTCCATCTCTAGCTCTTTCAGTGCAATTTACTCTTAAAATGTCTGACACACCCGAAAATCGCCAAAAAATTCACTAAAAATCCCTATTTTGGAGGTTCAAGTTCATTCAAGGTCATGGACGTTGACGCCAATATAAAGCTTGTCACTATTACTTGTTATGATAAGCAGCATGTCTGTGCCTATCTGCAACCGTTTTCATGCTACACGAGCCAATAACGGTAAAACAACCACTTTTTTGGCCACCTGCACCAATCTCCTTGAACCTAGGGGGCCGTGACTTGTACTGCTAAAATATACCTTAAATGGTGAAAATTTCATATGCAGGTTGTTTTGGTCTATCTCCAACCATTTCATTGCAATTCTATAAATTCACTAAAAACCACTTTTTGGGGAGTTCAAACTCGTTCAAGGTCATTGATGTTGATAAATCTAAAAAGCCTGTCACCAGTGCTTGTTATGATAAGCAACATGTTTATACCTATCTGCAACTGTTTTTACACTAAACGAGCCAATAGCGACAAAATAACATCTTCTTAAGGGGGGTACCCCTCTTTGACGCTCTCGTTCGAGGGAAACCCCCACACTCAGAAGCATGAAATTCTGTCACAAAAACTAGAGTCCTTTTGGCAGCCCATGGTAAAGATTTCGTGATTCTAGCTTACACCGTTTTGATACAGACAGACGGACGCTCAAGCCATGGCTGTGACGCGCGAAGCATTCTGCTATCGTGCGTAATAAATGAAATATACATATACAGGGTGGGCCAAAAATACTGGACCTGTTTGAGCGTTGATAACTCAGCGATGGTTACCCGTAAAAAGGCGTGTGATATGTCAAAAATTTTAGAATGCTGTAGACAAAAACAGCCGAATTTGCATAGCAAATCATTTAAATACTATTTGCCTAATTTGCCTAAATCTTCATCACCCCTGAAATTAGGCATTTGCCTGCACTCCCATATGCCTGAGTTCATTGAACTCAAAACTCACTGCCAAAAAGTCCAGGTTTAAATTCTGTGAATTATTCAGTGTGGGGGCATTGCAACAGATAGCATGGTCACAAAATTTCAGTAGCTGACCAGCTGAAACGTGTGCTAATCAAATGCTGGGCTCAGCTGATCCTGAACAAAATGACTCCAGCGATCGATCAGCTGCCTAAAAGGACTGATGACGGTTATGAATGCAAAAGCTGGGCAACTGCCTATGTCAAATTTCATCTAAACTTAACGTGTCTGTTAATGATTGTTGATATTTCACTGTATGCTGAATGAAAATCAACTTAAATTTATGCATTACTGCCAATTTAGCATGATTTTAGGGGTGGGGCAGAATTGTGTAAGTCAGGCAAGGAATATTTAAATGCTGAGACATGCAAGTTGTACACTTCTTCTGAACACAATTTCGAAACTTTTGACATATTACGCACCTTTCCATCGATAAACATTGCAAAGTTATAAAAGCTCAAACAGCCATGTCAAATCCGTGTGTTTCGTGTCAAATTTGGCAGAATTTTGGGGTTGATGAATATTTATGCAAATTAGGCAAAGAATGTTTAAATGCTTCACTATCCAAATTTGTCGTTTATTCTTTACAGCATTCTGAAACATTTGACGTATACACGTCTTTCTACCACTAACCATCACTGAGTTATCAACCCTCAAACACGTCTGGTTTTTTGGCCCACCCTGAATAACAATAATAACAAAACAACTAACAAACATTTTGGTAAATGACAAAAAACATTTCAGACCAACATTGCAGTGAATGATCTGTATGACACTAAACTGTGTACATCTAACACAGTCTAGTATCGTGGGATCATTCACCTCAATGTTGAGCTAAAGTTTTTTTCCATTTACTTAAATGTTTGTTATTATCGTCAGTTTTTTCTTACATTTATATTTCAAAAGGTACTGTAGAGATGTACTTATGGTGCGATGAGATATATAGTACTAACATTATTTTTTGTGGCCTATGGCATATAAATTTGCATTTTCAATCTAAGTAAGAACTGTACACAAAATAAAGGCAATAATGACTAACACATAGTACAATAATCATCAAGGGCATATGGTCTCAGCATCATAAATTACTCTAACAGCTGCAATGTTACTAACAATGACAGAATTCAGCCTTACGGGATGTAGACCCCACTTTAACACAAAAGTAGTCCCCATTGCAAAAAGCATATTTATACATTTAGCTCTATTTTCAACTGTGACAAGGGCACTGTTAATCATCCATGGTACTCATTCTCTAGGTTTCACTATTTTTTAAAAATTCACAAATCTGAACATAGATTATGTTCTATTTACACGATAATATCATTACCGGCATCTGAGTTTTATCCACTTTTGTTTACCAGCCAATGCTACATGATTACCTCTGGCATTGCCAAGTACCCTAGAAGACCTCCACAGATTACTGGAGAGCACAGAATGGAAAATCAACTGAAAGTCATATCAGCATGCATGGCTCAAAGCCACAGTCAGCAGAAATGCAGAAAACAAACTCACTGACACTAAAGAAAAAAGTCAACAGACAATAAACACTAAACACAGAAGATCAAGCAAAAACAAAATGATGTAAAAACTGGTTTTGTATAATAGCAACAGAGAAGTAACAAATAAATAATAAAGACTTGCGAATGGCTGGCAGCGGTCGTTCATCGTATGAGACGTATCGATGCACAGGTGACATTGACTTGTCATCAGCATCATCAGCTGCAGCAGCAGTCCTACTGGTTGGACTAATATTGACTGGCAGGTCAACTGCTGGCTCTGTGCAGTCACAAACCACACACTGTTAAACATGACAGGCGCTGGCATGGTATTGTGTTGTGTCCAATCAACAAAGATATCCTCTACCTCTCTCTTTTATTCCCAGTCAGAAGGTGGGTCACCGCCCCAATCCACTCAAGGAAGCACCAGAGGCATCATAGATCAGTGGTGCCTATATTGTCTGGCCATGTGTCCATTCTGGCCTGATGACAAGCCATTCTGTCTGCTCATTTGCAGTGAGGACAAGTGGCTGAGTCCCAGTGTCTGATATAGTGTAGCTGTCCTATGCCGAGCCCAGTCACTAGTTGGATGGCTGATGTCTGCAGGCAGACATGCAACCAGCAACCCTAAGGTCAACTCAGCCTTCCATCCCTCTGGGGTAAGTAAATCGAGTACCAACCTGTCTGGTTGGGATTAAGGTGGGGCATGTTCACCTGTCAGGTGACAGCACTGGCAGATAACACTGTGTGACCTCACATGATAAGTGATGATCCATAGCTCTGAGATTGGTTCACATTAACAGCTATACACCATTTAACCCTTTTTAACACGACAATAACATCAAAATGATTCCAAAAATTAATTAGTTAACTGTATGAACATTAAAATAGGCATCATGGCAAATAACGATGCAACTGTTTCTAGACAACTAAAATGCGGTAAATAACATAATGTAAGCAGAAGCAGCATGTACCTAGGTTATCAGCAGAATCTGTAGCACTAGCAGCGGTAGATGGTAATGCAGGCTGCACAGTCAACACATCAATCTCATCATCATCATCATCATCATCAAGCTTTCCAAAAACAACAGGCAGCATATCACTGGCAAATCACAGCATATGGTACTTTGAGGGTCAATATAAAAAATTAGTATGTGATCTAAATATAACAAGTGCTCAACAGCAGTGACAACAAATCACAAGATCCAGCGCACTTTCTTTAGCCAAAAATATGCCATACAACGCTTGTCAAGCACAAGAAATACAGCGTTATCTGCAAACTACTAGTAAAACTAGTCAGTCTGTGTCTGAGTTCATAAACACAGAGTCATACGACAATCAATCCTATGACTGAGTTGCAGAACAGTTGCAGCAAACTGAACTAAAAAGGCAGCATTCCTCTCTTCGCTATTTGAGAGCTATCAAGAGTCAAATACAGTAGATATGAGATACAAAAACAACAAGGAAAACAGTGCCATACCACAGCAGAATCCAGCAGTTGAGTAACGTGAAGGTTTTCATATGCCAAACGTCGATATTCATCCATCTGTTGCTTCTTCACTTTAGCTCGGTCATAGTCCTCGCTCTCAACTGCACGCCGCTTCTCCACCTCAGCCCTGCCTAACTTCTCACCGACCTAGCAGCATACAAGCATACATTCACAGCAGCGGCACTACTGCCAGCAAATCAGCGCAGTCTTTCAGTGCTATGAATCTGTTCAATGGCATCAATCCTGCAAAAAATGCACCAAAATCGAAAAGATGATGGCAGTCGCCAGCATAACATACCAGCAACACCTGTCAAGGTCTGCTTGTCAACAACCGTCAATGGCCATCACTATTCAACACCAATCAACATTGCTCATCATGTGACAGTACGTATTAACTAGAGCTAAAACAGCTGCCTACATGTGGCTCTTGGCAGTGATATTCCAGTAACTGAAACTCAAACTGATACTAAAATGATCGATTTTAGTAAAACTCATACTAAAACTAATACTGAAATGATTTTAAATACTGATACTATATAGTAATAGAAATGATCACAAAAAAACTTTACTAAAACTGTAACAAAAATGATTTTGAAAACTGATACTGAAATGATTGGTTGTCTTTGCATAAAATTTTCCCAGCATGCTTCACATATTTACTTATTTACTAACTCCAGTGGTAGTTTCCAGCTTTTGCCATTTTTTCAACCCAATTCTAGCATCACAACCTTACGGCTCTGCAACTGCAGCAGAGGGTCAATGCTCATCTCCATTTCCTGCTCTGAGCTGGTAGCAAACTGTAGACACAGCTCAGTTATATGGATAGTATAGGCCACATCTCTCCGATATATTGTCTTTACCTGTTCAGCAGTTAAGCCAGTGCAGAATTATACTGCTTGGTGACAGAGGCATATGTATGTGAACAACTTGTCCAGAGCTGTTACATGATAATAATAATAATAATAATAATAATAAAGCGGATTCATACACGGCGCCTAAAAGCAGAAGTCACTAGGCACCGCAGTTTCAATCAGTCAAACAAATGTGTCTTTAGTTGCGCCTTGAACTGTTCGTAGTCCTCTACGGCCAGCATACACGGCGCCTAAAAGCAGAAGTCACTAGGCGCCGCAGTTTCAATCAGTCAAACAAATGTGTCTTTAGTTGCGCCTTGAACTGTTCATAGTCCTCTACGGCCAGCAGTGCAGCCGGCAAACTGTTCCAGACTCGTGGGCCGGCGACGGCAAATGATCTGTCACCGAGCTGTGTCCATGTCCTCGGTACAGTACAAGTGACAGAAGCGGCTGAACGTAGTCGGCGAGTGTCATCGCTGACCAAGTTGCAATCGTCGACCAGGTATGGAGGTGCCAAATTGTTCAATGCCTTGAACACCACTGTGGCTATCTTGAACTCGACACGGCGTCGCACCGGCAGCCAGCGTAATTCACGTAAAACGGGTGTGATATGTTCACATCATCCTGTGCGAGTGACCAGCCTCGCGGCGGCATTCTGAACAGACTGCAATCGTTGTAGAAGATTGTCAGTGATGCCGTGCAGTACTGCGATAGTTGAATGGCTAGGAGTCAAACCCATGACCCAGCTATCGTGAGTGTGGGTGTTTGTGCATTTAACAGGGTTTCCACTTTTCTTGAAAAGTCATGACAAGTCTTGAATTTCTTTCCCTTGATTTTCCAGTCCCTGGAACGGCCTGGAAAATGAAAATTTTGGATAATTGATAAATTTACTGCCAATAAGCTAGCAGTTTGAGTTAATGAACTTGACGTTGTTTGATAGTTAAATTGTCAGTTGCGGCGATAGAAAAACTGTAACTGAAATGATGTAAATACTGACTCTAAAACTGAACTGAAATAATTTCTTTAAAACTTTACAGAAACTGAAACTGAAATGATTTTGAGAACTGGAATAACAATACTATATACTAATGAAGAGGTTGTCAGCTAATGCAAAAAAAGGAATGAAAAAAAGAGAGAAATCAGGACCAAAGATTACTTGGACCTGTTGCAGTTCTGCATCTTCGAGGCATTTGCCTCCCAATACAATCCCAGATGGACATGACGCACAAGAACAATAAGAGTAAACTGGCAAAGGTATGCAAATAATTGCAAAATTATGCAAATAAACATTTACCACACGTAAAAATGTTATAAAAATAAATGTAAACGTACAGACTGCAGCTGCTCAATGGTTTGTTTTATCTTCTTTGCCAGATCATAACATTCTTCTGAAAACAATCATCACAACTATCCACATTAGCATAGCAACAATCATAACCAACAGTAGTGTATACTATCGTTGAATAGACTCATAGGTCAAAATGATAACTTAATAAGTTACGTAAATTCATCGAAAAACAACCTTTTTGTTTTGACAACCGCTGTCCACCAGGTGTTGCTGCGACGGACAGTAAGTAATCATAGACATGTGAAAGTTGGTAGGACCCGTCAAGGCCAGTGCTTATCTATAGACAGGTCATTCGACGGATTAGGCTGCTGGGAATCGGGCCTAAGGGCGCCATATTGTTTACATGTGAATATTTGCTGAATTGAAAACACATTTTTGGAAATATCTCGAAAACGGTGCATCGGAGCTCAAAAATTCCACAGAAAATGCCCTCCTTACTAACGCTCTGCCTCGAAATTCTTTCCTTTAGAAGATAGGGTCAAAAAATTAAATATTCTTTGCTAAAATTAAATATTCTATGGTAGACGTTCAATGGGTACAACGAACAGAAACAAAATGGCGCCCATGACCGGAAGTAAACAGCTTCGTCGTATGACCTGTCTAATAAAGAAGTAACACCGGCCTTGGGACCCGTCATCTTGATTCATCAACTTGTCTTGTTCTTTTCTGACGTGCATCGCTTCCCTGATCCATCAGTCCATCCTACTGCTTTCTCTGTCAATCACCTTGGCGTGGTCCCAGTCTATGACGTGGTTGAAAGAAATGGCATGGTCTGTGACTGCAGACTTGTTTTGCTCTGCTGCAGCGGATCTACTGGTGCTTCAAGTGTAAGCCCTCACATCACGATGGACCAGGGAGGCGATACACATCAGAAATTTAACAAGACAAGTTGATGAACCAAGACGAAGAGTTCTATCAACTTCCACACGTCTATGACTATTTACTGTCCACCGCAGCGACACCTGGTGGACAGTCGTTCCGAAGAAGGCAGAGCAGCAGTTGCCGAAACGTCAACAATTATCCAATTAAAAAAGGTTGTTTTTTGATGAATTTACGTAACTTATTAAGCAGTGTTTAATGCTCGACCTTCACAACAGGCAGAAATTATTTCTTGCTCATATTTATTGCCCAGGTCAACTCAGCCTGGCCATCCCTCCGTGGGTAAGTGCAAGAGTACCAGTGAAAGTTGGAGGATAAACAGACACACCACTGATACACTAGTCCCAGATCCATGGGCTCGCAGCATCCACCCCATGAGATATGTGGCTTAGAAATGACTTCACGTTTGTTACATATTTCTCAGAACAAAACATCTCAATACTGTACTTACTTGAAACAGCATCACATTTCTTTTTCTCGAGCTTACGAATTACTTGAGCGACATCAGGATCTTGGTACATGTCAAACGCCAGATCGTCAAGTGGCGAAAAATTTTGAGACCTACAAAATTATAACACAGAAACTCACTGACATATAAACAAATCACATACTGGGTATTGTATAATTCTTTAAAACAATAATATATATATAAATTAAAACAAGAAATTTGAGCTAATGCTCATGAGACGTACAAAAGCATATAGCAGTTCCTGTGTGTAAACTGTCAGTCTGTCTCCCGCCATTTCTTCGCAGTTCATTCTTGTAGAGTGTGCTGCAGCCGAAAATCACAAAAGTTAATAAACCCCCTTATTTTAAAAGTTCAGAGTCTTTCAAAGTCATCGATGTTGATATGACTAAAAAGCTCGTCACTAGTACTTGTTGTGATAGGCAGCATGCCCATGGTGATCTGCAACCGTTTTCACAAAAGACTGGCCAACAATGGTAAAATAATGACTTTTACAGGGGTACTGCTCCGTGATGCCCTCGTGCGCAGGTTTCCTTGAACCTAGAAAATCAAGACTTTGACCATCAAAATCTATGTTCAATGCTGAAAATTTCATATGCAACTTGTCCATGTCTATCTCAATTGGTGTCAGCGCAATTCACTCTTGAAATGTGTCTTGCAGCCCAAAATCGCCAAATAATCCATAAAACCCCTATTTTGGCATTCAAGGTCACCCAAGGTCGTTGAGTTTGGTGCCAATCAAGAGCCTATGTACAACTTCCTATTAGTGATTAATAGTAACCTATGCCCTATCTTGTACCATTACTGAGATACAGTGACTAATTGGCTGAAAATCTCATATTTTTCCTGCCCCTCTCATTTAGTGCCCTCTTTCGGGGTCCTCATTTGGGGTGACCCCCTTCGAATTTATGGAAAAGCTTTACGGTTCCTGAAACTAGAGTCTTCCAGGCAGTCGATGGTGCAAATTTGGTGATCCTAGCTTGCATGTTTTTGACTGATCCACCTGTGTGACAGATAGATGGACAAACAGAGAGAATTGTGATGGCTAAGATCTGCTAAAGCAATAGCTGCTTTCGCACATATAAAAGGCCAATGATGGCTTCCAAGACTCACAAGAGCATGGTTGCCACTCACTAGTGCATATAACACTTTTGTCGTTTCTACCAGATAAATAATATTTAACACGGTAAAATTTTCAAGATTTTCAGGATAAGTCTGCTTATTTCAGGATATTCAAGCACAAACTTCAAATTTTGGAAGAAGTGGGAGGTCTGCACTCATACCAGTCCACCATGCAACACTAAACTGGACTATGTTGCATTCCTATCAAACACCCAAATGCACTGAGCAATTTATACGTGAGCCACACTATATGCAGAAGACTGGAAACTATCACACACGTTATGCATATGTACAATTGCAATACACACACTGTACATGGTAAATGGTAATAAAAAATTGCAATATCACCTTTGCAATGAAACTTCTGTTTCATCATTTGCATCTTCTCTTAATACCTGCTACACAGTCAATACAAAATATTATAATATTCACAGAAACTCAAAATATGCCTATAGTAAACTGACAACCTTCCCCATTAATATAATCTACACTGTATGTAGTGTACACTACCAGCACTTAATATTACTATATCACATTCAATGATAACAAAAATACCAGCAAATCAACATACCTATTGGCAATATGTACTTAAATTACACAAATTACTAAAGCAAATATATAGCTGTATCTGATGTGGACTTAGCATTAATACATCTCAAATGGTGCAAGAAAAGAATCTTTTTATCACTGCAAGAAAATTCTGTAAAAACCTTTGCAGCTCATTATAATTAAGATATACTGAAACATATATGACTAATATATGAAGTAATAATTTTGTGACAAAATTGCCACAATGTTTTAATTATTACAATCAATGTATCTGATGGTGAGAAAAAAGAAAAAAGTGAGCCAACAAAAATCTTGTTAACACAGCACGTGAATTCTTACAGGAGAAGCCTCAACTTCAACTGCATCCAATTCATCACCAATAACATTCAGTGCAATAAGTCCAACCTGTTCACACAAGCATCTATCAAAACCAGCAACAATTTTGTTTAAATAGTAGCAGGTCTGCTTCACAGAATTATGACAGCTGCACCAAGTGACCAACATATAATGAATTAGAGGAATTTTCTAAAGTATTTCCTAAGATCACACCTAAAATCTTGCTATATTAGCAACTCGGGATTTCCTACATCTTTTAGTAATTTCCTAACTTAATTTATAAGCGCAGAATCGACATTTTTGAGTTATAAAATGGACAGCCAATAATGTATTCGACTATTCCATTAAATTACACTAAGCTGCTGCAAGTATAGCAAATCACTGGCCAACGCTGCAGCTCCACAGAGAGACTCGTAAACTGCTTCACTGCAATGCTGGTTGTACGTGTTTCCACAATGCTGTAGTGATCCTGCTGTTAAACTACCTTACACACCATATTCACCATTACAATATGGGACTGTAATAACCACAGTGACAACAAACTACATATGGTGCATTATTTAAAGCACTAAAAATGTCAATGCAGCCGAAGTAAAATACTCGGACAGGCCATGTAACTGGATATAACTCTAAGGGCGCGTTGCACCAACGTCATTCAACTTTGAACCCGGGTCAAATCTGAATTTGAACCTAGTTCAGGCGTAAATTGCGTTGCACCAAAGCGGTTCAAGCGTTGATCTCCGTTCAATTCTGAACTGCCATCTGACCACCGATCAAATTTTGATCTCGGTTCAACTCGC
>Ga0209367_1005160_pt1 | contig 18113 bp, 9 predicted proteins | sample WorMetLIZISLAND2_FD_187412 | JGI IMG/M metagenome (GOLD analysis project Ga0209367, IMG submission 187412) | Marine gutless worms symbiont microbial communities from Max Planck institute for Marine Microbiology, Germany - Olavius geniculatus... ... | reverse complement strand
CCACGGTGCGAGTTAATTAATCCGTATATTTTTTTCATTGTCACTGTGTTTCACCATACGTCACAGAAAACGTCTCGGCGAGACGTTGAAGCTCCCGAGACTCTTGAGAGGGAGCTTCAAGGTCTCGGCCAGCGTCTCAGAAGCTGCAACGTCTCGTCTCGGTCTCGTCTCGGTCTCGGTTCAGAAGGTCTCTTGCACATCGCTGAACATTACAGTGTATCCATGTTTGTATTGACAGACTGTCGTTACCCTGTGTTATTTTTGCAGCTTGTATATGTGTACGTAAACATTAATGGGGTGTTTACACGATCCAGCAAACGTCCAGCAATTCACGTGTATTTGGAATACATCTGCTGGAAGTTTGCTGGACATTTGCTGGATCGTGTAAACACTCTATAAGCTTACCATAGCAGTTTTGTCTAATTTGATTATAGGCCTACATGGTAGTACAGTTACCTAGGGAAACTGTAAAACTGTATTACAGTTTATTTGAGACAGACTTACGTTAACTTTGACTTTGATTAGTTCAAACGGCTGCTATAGTCATTTTTGGCTCGGGTGTTGAGAACGACCTCTAACCTTAACCTTAGCTATAACTGCTAGATCGTGGCTTTTAAGGTTACTTACTCACTTGCTTGTTTACTACTTAAATAGAGTACTTCAGCGAGCTCATAATACAATAATTTGTAGGCTTAACTGTAATCGAATCAGACCAACTGGTTTTGGACTCGGCAAAGGGTCAGCCATTTTGTGCAGGGTTTGGAACTTTGGATTCTGTGACCCCTGCAGTCATGAAAATGATGTATGGTACTGTAGTGAATGTAATTAGTTAGCGTTTCTGTTTAGACTTTTATTTATGCCGCAATCAAGTCTCCAGTTTTGCGCAAATGTTTCTGCTTATCTTTTGTCAGTATTGGCGAAGACAATTGCAACACACACGTGTAAACATTTGTAGTTGTTGTATATGAAAAATTAGTTAAGTGTCTTTTTTTATTTTTCAACGTCATTTTATAATAAACGTTGAACGATGAAACTTGTTTAAATTTACTTTTAAATAATTATAAATTATACATAAATGTCGAAGTGCTACTGATAGATTGGGATAGAACTAGAAAATTTGGGACAGAGCCTAACGTGAGGCCGCTCCGGGCCGTATACCAACTGGGAAACAGTGGGATACCACTTGGGGAGTTTAAAATTTCGCTTTTACTAACGTTACTTGGTTCAAACGCAATCGCATTAGTCTACACAACACACGCAGCGTTGATCTTGTGGGTCAACATGAGCGCCTATAATTTTTTTAATAGACCAAACTAAAGTTTATAATTTCTTGGCCCTATATAGGAGGGGTTGTTGATGATAGCCAATTTGTTTCTCAGATTTTCTGTTGACCTAGTGAATCACAAATCACTTTTTTTCGTCAGTCGGAAGCAACTACATACTTTGGCTGGGGGTTCGACCTCCAAAAATCCTTTTCTCTTGGGGGTCAGGAACCCCGTCTAACACCATGTCGCTGAACTCCACATTTGTACTTGCCAAATGACATCTGAATCCGTCGAACGGTTTGAGCAGGTGGGGGAAAGCGAATGTGGCAGACGACAGACGGACAGACCGCGCTACAGAAAAATGTGTATGACTAGGCGGAATTGCTTGCGCTGCAAGAACGATTCTGTCTAAAAATTGTACGTCCCTGCTAATGAAACAAGCCAGCGACACAGACAGCTGCGCGATCGCGTAACTTAAGCTTATTTTTGCCAGTGCCACTAAATAACGCGATATCAGCAACAACGTCATAACTTATCGCATAGTAGGGCGGCGTAGGTGGACGCATTTAATGGTCGTCGAATCAAGACGCCGATACACGCCTTTCAACACTATGCTTCTCGGCGGCGGTCTGAGAAATCGAAATCGACGATCATTCGCCTCGCCTACTATCAATCAATGGCGTCGTGCTCATGGGGCCGAAGTGGGGAAAACATTTTCAAATGATGACACAATTATTCATCTGTAACGTTAGTGTACAGTTCTGAAACCTTTCGAAGGATTCAGATGTCATTTGGCCGATGCACTTGTGTGGTCTAATGGTACATTGACATTGTGTTTTAGATAGGATTAGGAGTCTTCGATCCCAGGAGAAAAGGAGATTTCGGGGTTGAGGAACTCCCAACCAAAAACGCACAATGTCACGCTGGTGCTGTTGTTTGTCGGATTACATTAATTTGTCTTTCTTTCTCGTGCATTGCCTGGGTCCCCAAAATATTTTAGCAGCGTGCCGCCCCTGCTCATCGGCAAAAGCGCTTCGCTGATGTGCGGGCAACGGAATAACTGAGATCCGCAAATTTGGTTAAATGTTTAAATGGTAGGCTATAGCTCTTCATAGGAAACCCATCTCAGAGTTACTCAGCGTCACTTGTCATATATGATTACCAAACACAGTTTTGCCTGCCACCAGAAAAAGATAAAAGCGCCCCGCTTTAACCCCAGGCACTCGGTTTACCTACACCAAAGAGATGGAAAGCTGAGTTGCCTTGGTTTTAGTTATATACTTAGCTGATGACAATCATCATCATCATCTGTCTTTAATAAAACAGATTGACAAAACGCAATCACACAGAGCATACAGAATAACATAAAAAAAACTAATAAATGTCGCTGAATAGAACTAAGTTCAATTGGTTACTACTGTGGTGTGACTATAAAGTGAAAGGCGCTGACAAAAAGCACTAAGCTAATAAATGTTTTTGAACAACATTCTATTTAGGATGTAATTTCTACTATCAATCTTGACAGATAATGTGAAAGAACGACTCCGTGGTCGGAGATTGTAAGTGCGATCAGTTTTATCAGGTAGGCCTAAAAGTTTGTACAGAACGTGATGTGGATTGTGCCGAATCTTTGCAAATAAGTTGTCGTCCATGTCTCCAACCAACTGAGAAAAGAAAGGATCGTCAGCCGAGTATAAGCCGGACCGTACTGCACGCCGTAATGATGCTTCTAGACGCTGTTTAACAGCAGCACTAGTGAATCCAGCGCCACTGAAGTTTTTCTTTTAGCACATACTGGCGCTTTACAAGTCAGATTATTATTATTATTATTTATTATTATTATTATAATCCCCACCAGGCTGGTTAACTTGTTCGCAGACAATCACCCATCTACGTACTAATCACTTGATAGCGACGACACTGGCAGTAGAACGATACACTACCAAGCCTTTGCAGATTGTGAATTTAAGCAAAAGTTCAAACTTTTTAGGCGCGTATATTATGGAGTTCATTTTTACATGCAGCAGAAAAGCGGCGAGTAAATTTCGACTAGCGTGTGACTACTATGACCAGTTATTATCTTAAATTTAAAACTTAAACGCGATAAACCACGCCAGCTAGGACACACGCCGACAGCACATTCGAAGACCGAAAGTGTGAGACCGACAGACCGAGACCGAGACCGAGACCAAAGTCTGAAGACCACGACCAGCGCTTAGTCCAAACTCAGTCCAACGTCGCAAATACTATTTTTTTATCTCCAGGCAAATGGTCTTCGTGTCAACGGTAATACCAAAGTCACAAACTACACGTCGCCAGCTACTGGGTTCTGGGGCACGAACGATGTGTTAAAAGCAGTTCACTCCACGCGTTCGACAAAGTTATCACGGATAGATATACATGTGTAAAATAGCCGACGTGGCATTTAACTAGCGACGGAATAATTGCTATTGGTGGATAAGCAGCGGACTGAAATGTGATGTCTACATACTGGCGATGTATCCCCGCTGTACAATCTCAGACTGAGGAGGAATGACTTATGTCTATACGTCTTAAGTTGTCGCTATTGGATGCAACCAGTGCAGAGATGCAGCAGCATTTGCTGCTGCTGCTGACGCTAGTGCAAAGGTAAGTAGGGGCCTAGGTTACCTGTCGCGGCTATCAGCTGCTATTGAATGAGTTTCAGAGACTGCAGAATTATTACCTTGATCGTTTTATGCGGTTTGCACGTACGTTTGCAGCAAAATAAAAAGAGCAGAATAAAACCAGGTAACAAAATTTATCATTTTGCCGTATAATTGCAGTATATGCGAAACGCTGCAATAAAATGCAAGTTTTCGGCAAGTTTGTGCAGTCTTTCATAAAACTTGTATTTTACCAAAAAAATAAGTTGATAAACGAATTTACTGATTGATGTTATATTGTCTTTTGTAATTAACAGGTAGCGGGTTCGAACTTTAAACTGTGGGCTATACATCGTCTGACGTACAAATGAAAATGTCAGTAAACAGGTAAGCACGGTTTAATGCATGCTGGGCGCGCCAATGCAAACAAACTCGTAGAGAAAACTTTTCACATGCAAGTTGTCTTGGTCTATCTCTAGCCATTTCGTCGCAATTCAGTGTTGAAATGTGCGCTGCATCCAAAAATTGCGAAAATTCACTAAAAACTCTTTTTGAGAGAGGGTTCAAGGTTGTTCAAGGTCATTAATGTTAATAAATCTAAAAAGCCTGTTACCAATGCTTGTTATGACAAACAGTATGTCTGTACCTATCTGCAACCGTTTTCACACTATACGAGCCAATAACGGCAAAATATCGTTTTTAGGGAGGTTCCCCTCTTTGACGCTCTCGTTCGAGGAAAACCCCAGCACCCACGGACATGAAATTTTGCCGTGATAAACTAAAGTCCTCGGGGCAGCCCACAGTAAAGATCTCGTTCTCCCAGCATGTGTCGTTCTGACACAATACCGCAGTGTGACGGACGGACAGACGGACGGACGGACGCCTAGGCGATGGCTAAAACGCTATCGCGCTTAAAAAATCATAACCATTTGAAGTTAAAAGTGCGTTTTGATGTCGAAAGTAGACATGACGTCGTTAAAATATTAAACTTGTGAACAGTAAAATATGTTTTAGGACAAACAGGCGCAGATACTTTCTGGCCGAAACTTGCAGTGTAATTATTTGTTAACTTAAAAAGTGCATTTTAAGTTCATTGGTTGGTAATTTTTGATTTAAACAAAATGTTGTAATAAAACTAGCAGTCTCTGTGATTTTAATAGTTTTTTTCTGTATACATGTACACTGCAAATCTGGTGAAAAAATAAAATCATTCACAACGCCGAAGATACGGAATTTCTTTCAGGGGATTGTTTTTATTCATTGGCGCGCCCCATCGACACTTTAAATAACACAATATAACCAACAGTGAGTGAGTGAGTAGGGTTTTACGTCCCACCCGTTACAGTGTAGGTCATTTTGGGGACGGCCTTTCCAAGCAGAATGCACACAAACACATAATAACGGAAAAGTAAGTTTAACCTTTACAGAAACACAAAGCATAAAATACAAAAAAAAACAAGCTAAACCTAAAATTGTAAAAACTCCATTATACGCGTGCATATGTAATTAACATAATGGTAGTTCTAATAATCTTCCCCGTTATCCTCCAGACAGACATCAATGTGATAATGCTGTCTATTGGAGGACATGGAGAATATAACCAACAGTAAAGTCCGTGGATAGCATGTGTATTTGTGATAGTAGGTTAAGTAAGTAATTTAAACGTAAATTGAATTTATGTAGCGATCGAATAAAGCTCAATTTTAAAACGGAATCGATCGCTCCTGCGATTTCGTCTACTGCCACACATTTTTCCGTAACGTGGTCTGTCTCTCTGTCGTCTGTTTGTCACATTCGTGCCTCCTGTTTAAACCGTTCGACCGATTTAGACGCCATTTGGTAGGTGCACTCGTAGATCTAAGCACACATTTAGTTAGATGGGGTCTCTGATACCGAGGAAAAGAGAAAATTTGGGCGGTCCAATCACGGACAAAACATGCAATTACAAGTCGCAGCTAAACTGTTAGTGCTCTGCGGTCACCTGGCGAATACAAATAAGAAACGATTCCGCCTTTTGCCAAACTACTTTGGTCTTTTTTTATTTTCGTGACAGTTTGCCAAAGAGACGTGTATCGTGCAGCAAAGTGCGTGATGTCATCGGAGAGGTTATTCATCATGGAATTTACGGCATTTGCTCTTTATTTCATCACTTATTTATTTTAGTCCTGCTATCTCTCACTGCAGTGTCTGGTATGTTATAAGTGCCCACAATTTCACTTCATTCAAGCTTGATGACTGATAGCGTCTCGCGTTTGTATATCACACATGCGTCCGGGCAGAACACGCCGTCGATCACAGTCATGAATATAAGTACGTTTCAAAACAGTCTGCTGTGCATTATGCCTCGTTGCACTCGCATAAACTAAAAGGCGTACACTGTAGACAGTTTTGAAACCTATACATTTATGGGCTATGGTGTACAATCTAACTGTATTCGTGGAGTTGCGTTCAGGCTGCGTTCCCAGCGCTACGGTCGATCTTTTCGAGCGCGTCAGCAGTCTAAACAGATTCAGATGCTGACCTCTGCAGCGTGTTCGTGCGTGTGTACGGTATGCATACCGCGTACTTAGACTACTGGCTACATCGACAGCAGAATTTCTCTCTCTCTCTCTCTTTCTGAGCTACAGTTACGCCGTAATTACCGACAAGCGCCTTAACGACTTAAAGTGCTGGGACGCTACCAGTTTTCTGAGAAACTATTCGATATAAAGTTATATTATTGTCTCCAACTCTAGCACTTACATTTTTGTATTTTGTGCAGCATGTTAAAGTAATTTCAATTCTTTGTTATTACTATTTATGCCTAATTTTTTTAACTAGTTAGCGCTGTCGTCTAGTACTGTCTTCTTTCCTTTTCTCTCATCATTAACAGAATGATGAAGCCGCTATTAAACGTTTTCACTTGACTATGTTATGTATCATGGCCGTTGCTTTCTCAAAATGAAAAATACATTTTGAGAAAGCAACGGCCATGATACATGAGATAGTCAAGTGAAAACGTTTAATAGCAGCCTCATCTGTAAAGAAATTATTTTTTATCAGAAAATGTTACGTTACAACTTACCCAAAGCTAATGTTTGCCTGCACTCTTATGCGGTCTCGACGCTCGCCCTCCAGATAAAAATGATATCAGTAGTCTTTATTTTGTACAAAACCAGTTTGTCGTGAAACTGTTTTGTACATGCGACATTAAGCATTGTTAGTGATTGTCAGTCCATGTTCATTTTCTGCTGCCAGGCAAACATTAGCTTAGAAATAGGAAAGCAAAACTTACGAAGAGTTCTGATATTTGATGATCATGGTTCATGCAAATTCGTCATGTTCATATCAGTCCTTATGAATCGATGCTAGAGTTAAGTTCCGTTTGCGCATATGAATATTATCGGATCGATAATTTTAGTATTCGATTTAGTATTGCCCATCACTACGGAGGTGCGGCACTCGCGCAGGTATAACGATGAGGTAACGGGCGAGTAGCTGTAACGATTACCGGCTGATACACGCTCTGACGCAAGAGCGCATCTGCCGGGAAGTGATGCGCAGAATTGATAAAATACTCGATTTAATTCGTCGTCAATATAAAAAACCGAAACGAAATAATTGTCAGTTTATAATTCGTGTGCTTACTGGTTAGTATACCGAAATATGTAAGAGTTATTTCGCCGCTCAAAAGTTTAATTGTGAGTTAGCCGAAGTTATTATCTGATCATACTAAAGAATGTTTTAGTTCAGCGCATAGTTTACTATCTAAGTTGTATTACCTGCCATGCCTGTTAAACGATTGGTCCGTCTGTCCCATATGAGTTTATAACACAAAATCATAATGTGTAAAACACCAAAATTGGACGAACGGTCCCCAGCCAACTTGGACGAGATTATGCCAATTTTCAGTAGAATTTTACGTCACAGCGTCAAGAAATTGTAATTTGGCGTACAAGTTTACATACTGACGGCGCGGCTCAGGAGCGAAGTGCAGGCTAGGATTAACGCTTGATGTGCAGTGAGTGACCTATTTCCCTGTCAACGCCTAAGATTCTCGGCAACTAAAAGACGGCCGCATATCATGTCGGTACTCGCCGCCGGAATCTTTTTTCTTTTTTGGCAGACCGCATTTACTGACAGTGCGCTCATGGCACACGGTTGTGTCTGTCTGTTGTCTGTCTATGACGTATCTATTGTGGCTAAACGGTGCGTCGTAGGGGGTAGGCGATGGTATCGTTGGATAAAACGATGACGAGTTTCTATAGGCGGTCATTAGTAATCTTGTCTCTATCTCCAGCGGTTTGGCCGAAATTTTCAACGCAAAGTTTCTGCCTGCATCCGACGTCCACGTGCGTACCGTATCCTAACGTTGAGTGTAGCATTTGATAGCAGCAGCATTGTATGAAACTGTAGTCATCTGTGGCAAATCGTCTTTTTCTTAGCGACCGGAAGTCGGACGCTGACCTACAGGTATGCACGGTACGGTCAGCCCACTTTAGCGTCAGCTGGGCTTTTTGTTCCAAGTGTTCTTTTTTGCTTTAGCGCTTCCTGAACCGAAGTAGGCGCGCAGCTCAAATACAGGCGCGTGCACTGGACCGGCAGCTGTTCGACCGACTGACATTCACGGTAACAGTTCCTGTCAGCACTTCAGCCTATGAATAGGATAAGCTTACTTATATACTTCATCCGATGCGTCCAGTTGCACCATGTCACGCTGCCGACGCGGCGCCCTATGTGATATCGAGCAAGACGTTTCAGGCGCTCCAGCCTGATGTACACTGATTATAGCTGCATACTATTTATAGCCACACCGTTGCGTACCAGAAACTAGGCCACCGAATATTGACCTACTTTCAACATTCTTTCATCAACTCACTCCACGGCAGAGCCGTCGTGAGTTGAAAAATTTGCGGGTCAGAAAGTTGCAGTTTTTCGCTTCCGATAGCTGCAAATTTTCGACAAAGGGCGCTCAAAATTTTAATTTTGCTTTAAATTTTTTAAAGTGGGGGTATTTCCCGCTCAACATTGGTTTTTTCCAACAAGAAGAACATTTCCCGACAGGCTGAAATTTGGAGAGATGGGCGAAACTGCCCCCTTTTGCCTCTCTCCACGTTGCCACTCCTCCGCGTAAGGACGGCAGGTAAAATCTTCCGAGCTACAAAATCGTTCAACAGTCAGCGTACATAGCCTCCTTACCTCACCTTACCTGTGGGGTGAGTGACCGCTTAAGCAGTCACTCGAGCGCTGAGGCCACTACATGGGCCCAGTGTGCAACCACGATGGAAGGTCTACGAAACCTCTTAGAAGCTTTAGCTAACTTCAAGAAAAGAAACCATTGGATATCACTCAAGGTGTCTGACGAAATAGTGTAGTCTCCAAAATTTTTTTTCTGAAGAAGCATTAGCGCACTGCATTGAGCAATGAACTGTAGAGGTGTAGACCTATCTTCATTCTCGTAACTTAGCCGAATAACAGATGCAATCAACGCATGGTAACATACGTAAAAGTAAGCTCAGATGCGCAAATTTTTGCTCCTAATATACTTCCCTATTAATATTACACCCGAAACTGTTCATTTTAACATCATTCCTGTAGGAGCAAATGCTCGCACTGATGACAGTTCAAAACCAAGGGTAAGCCCCCCATCTGAGCAAAACTGAAAAAAAATTATGAGTGATAACTTACACCCAATTCACACTGCCGACGCCGACGCGACTCAACTGTCGATTTGAGTCGCGTCGGCGTCGGCAGTGTGAATTGCATTGTAGTAAGCCTGACTTCTAGCATAAAATGGCTCAATAAAGCCGATAAGGCACTTCATGACGCTACATAATGATAACGACTTCAATTCTAAGGTTTCTAGAAGATAAAACAACCAAAGTTACTAAACAAGTAATTTGAGAAAAGCTCACGAGACGCGCGAAAGCCTATAGCAGTTCCTGTTCGCAGGTAATCGTAGTCTATCTCCATCCATTTCGTCGTAATTTACTCTTTTGCAGCCAAAAATCGCCAAAAAATCACGTTAATCAATATTTTTAGGGTTCAAGGTCATTCAAGGTCATCGATGTTGATAAATTTAAAAAGCCTGTCACCAGTGCTTGTTATGATAAGCCGCATGTCTGTGCCTATCTGCGACCGTGTTCACGCTACACGAGATAATTGCGGTAAAATAACCACTTTTTAGGGTAGTAGCTGTCTTTGACGCCCGCCTGCGCTGGCCTCCTTGAACCTAGGGGGTCGGGACGAGAACTGCTAAAATCTACGTTGAATGCTGAAAATTTCATACGCAGGTTGTCTTGGTCTATCTCCAGCCATTTCGTCGCAATTCGGTGTTGAAATGTGCGCTGCATCCAAAAATTGCGAAAAATTCACCATAAACCTCTTTTTGAGGGGTTTAAGGTCATTCAAGGTCATGGATGTTAATAAATCCAAAAAGCCTGTCACCAGTGCTTGTTATGATAAGCAGCATGTATGCACCTATCTGCAACCGTTTTGACATTATTCGAGCCAATAACGGCAAAATGACGTCTTTTTAGGGGGTACCCCTCTTCGACGCCCTCGTTCGAGGTGAACTCCTGCACCCAGTGGCACGAAATTTTGCCACGATAAACTAGAGACCTTGGGGCAGCCAGTGAAGATTTCGTGATTCTAGCTTGCGCCGTTTTGATACAATTTACGAGTGTGACAGACAGACAGACGGACAGACAGACAGACGCCCAGACGATGGCAAAGACGCGCGAAGCATTCTGCTTTCGCGCGTAAAAATTGCCGGTTCTGACCATTCAACTGCCATTTGAGGCCCATAAGGCATACCTAGATATGTGCTGACGCCTTATATAAAGCAGAACTTCTAACATAACGATTAGTCGACTTATTCTATTCGTACATCTGACCACAACATAACGCAGCTAGGAAGTTTACGTGAAACTGGCGTATATATAGCGACCAGCTGGTACGCATTGAGAGTTTTTACACAGTCGACACGATGTAAATAATTGGCGTTAAAAGTCAAAACACACGTCAGGCGCAATGGACCACCTTGTCTGTTGTGTGTGCATAGGCACCGAGCTTTAGAAATCACTCTGGGGCCGACGTTTTCTTTCCTACCCACTCTCCATTGTACACATTTTCCTCCATTGTCTATTTTGTTCTCTTTTTCTTCATTCCATATGTTTTCACCTCTTAACCCAGCTACTGCGTTTACGGCTGGAATTCTGTAAGTGTCTCCAGACTGAACGATTTCTGGTAGAGTTCAAGGCTAAAATTGTGCACTTTCTGTCCCGGCGGCACAACGCGTACGACCTTTGATTTGATTTGTTCAGTGTGATTCAGCAAACTCGTTGGATGTATAAAATGGCGACTTGCATGGATTGGGGTTAAACTAGACACCAAAAATGAAAAAAAACATGAGTCACTTAAAGGTTGCAATAAATCTTCAGGAATTAAACGCCTTTGTGGTGTCGGCCCTATCAAGCATTTTGCTGTGAGGGAGATCACCCCATCACTCCCAAATTTCGTCGGCTCCTCGCCTACACTGCGTCTGTATGTGCCCTGCAGCAGTACAATGCATTGTCTTAAACGGCGTCGCTAGGCACCCGTCAGTTGCTTCCGCATTCTTCGGCTTTACATCGAGGAGGATGGGCAGCGATCAGGGAGAGGGGAGGGGAGGGGGCGGAGTCACGGACGTTTCGCCCCTTTGACGTTTCGTTCCCAAGACGTTTCGCCTCTCCCCGACTTTTTTCTCACAAAAATGCAGACGAGGGGGAAAATGACGGACAGTGAAAGATGACGGGAAAGACGACGGACGGAGAGAAAAAAACGGCTCACGGAGGAAAAAGACGGACAGACGGAGAAGACTAGATCCAGGGGGCGAAACGTCTTGAGGGTGAAACGTCCAGGCTAGGGGCGAAACGTCCTGAAACCGAGCGGCGGCTGCCCTGGCCTGAGATCGAGTGTAGAACTGTTGGTGTCCGTAATCTTATGGCGGTTGTTGGATCGGTCGGTCACATCGTCTTATATCACTGAGCGGTCATAATGATGCAGCTAGAGTCACACCTCCCGACTGTAGTCAACGCTAACAACAGGAACAGGTACCATAGGTCTGTGATTTAAAAACGCGCACAGAGCGACATAACTGAACTGAACCGAACTGACCAATGACCTTACAGTAATGCAATTTACTGCTCGCCCATTGGTCAGTTCAGTTCAGTTTCGTTCAGTTCAGTTATGTCGCTGCGTACGCGCCTTAACGCCGCTCTCACTTAATTGGGCGATAAAATAAAGTTCGTACTGGCACTGATTAAAACATATCTATCCATACTAATTTCCAAAATTAACTTTAAATGATCGATTTATTTTAAACTAGAAATACGTTCTGTGGAACGAAGTACATGTGTATGTCCCATTGTCACGCTATATAGCCTAGCAGCTGCGTTTTATCGTTTGACGTGGGCCCAAAAATAGAGGGGTAGGTAAAAACAGCTAGCAATTATCTTTTACGGGGACCAAGTTATAGCGCTTTGAAATCTCCATTGGCTAATGCAAAATTTTGCAACTTTTGAATGGTTGTTATGGCAACGGGGGTCGATAAGGGGTAAATTTAAATAACACCGTTAGATTGCCTGACTCCGAAAATAAGGGGGTAGGTAAACACAGCGCGCAAGTATCTTTTACGGGGACCGAGTTATAGGCTACCGCTTTGAAGTCTCCATAGGCCGTAATGCAATTTTTTTTACTTGGGGTAAAATAAGGGAAGCAGTTATCAGATTTTTATCCCAAACAAACTCGATCTTACTTTTCGGCCCCAAATCACTGTGCAAAATTTCATCAAAATCGAATCAAAATTGTGGCCGTAGGAGTGTTTACAGACAGACTGACAGAATAACAGACAGACGCAAGTGATTTTATCATCTGTCCCTTGCTATGCTATAGCAATGGGACAGATAACAATTTTGTGGCGAATGGGAAAGACAACAAAAACTACAAAATTCGACTACTGATAGGCCTAGTTACCATTCACAAACGAAAACGAAGTTCGTTAAACTTGATACTGAAGCAGCGCACTTATGTGCAGGTCTGTAGTCGAATTAACCGTCAGATCGTTAGGGCTTACGAAGTGCAAACTGCAAAACTAACGTTAGCAGTAGTAAGTACAAATCTTGATGACGTGTACAGTCTTATCTGTGCATAATTGTGAACGCTCATCAGCACTCATTTCAGCCAATCACGCAAGCAAACGTGCAATACTAAGTTCATTCGAAATTTAAGCGGCAAAAAATTAATGGAACAATATTAACGATCAGGCCTACTCAGCTGGGCCTAATTAATTAATCGTTGATTTCCGCAGCCTTAAATAACGTAAAGCAAACTGAAACAGCTGGATACGGTCGTCGTCAACTTTGTTTTATTTTACATTACATTACAGTACACGAGGAGGCTATACATCGCAGTTGTGCAACTGCGAGGGCCCCTAATGGCGCACTTCGCTAGCACTACGCCGTGTCCGGAAAAAAGTCTACGGTATTTTCGACGTATCTTTCACAAACTTAAATATATTTTCATAATTTTTTGGCATGAGTCGTTTTCGATATTTACTTTATAAACTGTCGATAAATTTTCTCTTTATGTCACGACGCCACTATATAGTGCTGACATAATTATTTATGACGTCATCGAAAATGCCGTTTTTACTGTATTTGAGGTGAAAAACTTAACGGTGTTCCAGATAATAACTTTACTGAATTCCAACGCACGTTTATAAATTTCGGCAGGCAACGTTAAAAAAGTAATATGCAACTGACAGCTTACTGGCTGTCCACCTCATCTAATTAGTGACGCTAGTGTACTGTGTGAAATAGAACACTCTCTGCATTCTTACAAAACGCCACGTTAAAATAAACAAAAAACGCGGAAAAATATTCTTGTAAGCTTATAAATGTTTGTTTTGTGAACGACAATAATAAAACTTGCTATTAGCCAACTTTTGAGTTAAAACTTCATTCAAAATATGCACTATCATGACGCTAGGTATCCGGCTATCCGTAACCGGTTCCAAAATTCATTACCTGGTTTCAAATCCGGGTAATTGGTATTCGTTTTTGCACTGATTACTGGTAAAACTGGTGAAAATCTCGCTACTTGCAGTTTTTCTGGCAAAATTCAGTACTGCAAGAGAGATTCAACTTTAGCCGTTTTCATTGACGGACTAAACATAGGCCTATTTGGTATCAGGGACACATTTTAGACACATTTTAGACATTTTATATGAAAATCCTAACTTCGTAGTAAAATAGTGGATAATTAGATGTGTGCGTGTCACTTCACCGCCGTTTTTCCTTCACTTGCTTTAAAGTTAAGACCGGGTCCGAGTACCCGAGTAATTGCAACCGGGTACGCGGTTCCTAGAACCGGTAATGCTGCAAATCAGGTACGTCGACACTTCACCGCGGCGATTATTAACCGGAACGACAGTTAACCGCGCCACACGACTAACGCTTGCTGCAGCGATGACGCTGATGACAGCGGCTGCACAACGACGTTCCCGCATTGCACGCGATGGCATTAACATGGCGAAAAACAAAACTAGGTTTAAAAAATTTTGGCAAAAATTATTTTGCTTCTATGGCAACAATTTGTCAAGTTTTTACTAAATTTTTGTCCTGTTTTCGTATTGCAAAGGCACATTTAGACGTTATCTTTTAGCGTAAACGGCATTTTTTGATGACTTCATGATTACATTAGCAATACTTAGTGACAAGTAAATTTTGAAGATACGTTTTAGATGTTTTAGTAATGTGTATCACCAGCATGATGTGTGCCAAAAATTGTAAAAGTAAGTTTAAGTTTGATGAAGTTATTTAGAAAAAAAGTGTAGACTCTTTTTTCCGATCATGGCGAAGAATTACCTCACGGTCGCACTATGTACGTTACTACCCATCACTAGCACTATGTCTCCAGTGGTATAACGGGTCGATAACTCCACAGGTACACTCACTTACGTGTGACCAAACGAATGCAGTGGAAGCTACACCACTGACCGTCGGCGACTGGCGTAGCCATAGGGGGGCACTGGGGACACGTGCCACCTAGGAATCTACTCAGATACTCAAAATAGTGCCAAAATGCTTCAAAACACGTCATTTTCACACAAAAGATCCAAAACTTTTCTGGGGAAAGGGTTGTGTCCCTTTCCCAGATCCCTTTCTTGTGAGGAAGAGTCCTTTCCCCATACCCCACCCCACAAATGCCCCCATTACAACTAGATCCTGGCTACGCCACTGCCGTCAGCGGCGTGGAATAGCTAAGCATATTTCGATTAAACCACTCTTTGAGATGTAAGTTCGTTTAACAAATGCTTATTTCATGATCCGCTTTTACCGCCTATCTCTCACTGCAGTGTTTGGAATGTTATAACTGGCTATAGTCTCACTCCACTCAAGCGTGACGAGGTGGGAACTACAGAACCCATTTTCAGGCAGAACTCACCGTCGATTACAGTCACAAAATACGTCATACAGTGTATTATGCCTCGTATCACTCGCATAATATACTGTAGCGTTAAAGGTTAATTCTAACGCTATGCGCTATAAAAATGTATGTTTTACTTGCTTACGTACTTATATACTTACTTACTGCTAACCGTGTTGAAAACTATAGGACTACCTGTCCCACTCCAGACAGTGGTTTGACATGAATATGACGTATTGGGCATGCTGTGGTGTGACGTCTTCGAAATATTTCGATTGGTAAAGAACGCTATTCGGTGATAGCCTAGGCCTACTTGTACTACCGAACACCGATGCATTTTAGACAGCAATCCGCAGAGACTGCTGCTGTCCCCTAGCGAACACAACCGACTCAATGCGTCAGTTGCGCGCAGCCTATACGTATGATCCGGATTTCAGTCGATCTTTTCGTTTGCTCAACAAAACACAACGATCCAGTGGCGGATTCAAGGGAGGTGGTGACCGGATGCATCTCAAAACAAGCGAAAATTTTGCACGAAAATGCACTATTTTTGCTTGAAAATTTTTTTAAAAATTTCAAAAATTTTCTGGACAGGGGAAGCCCCCTCCCCAGATTCTACTCCCTGCCCTTCCGCCCCCTATTTCAAATTTCTGGATCCGCCACTGCAACAATCTGCCAATAAAAGTTTGCAGCTGTGCGTTTACATGCGCAAATCGTGTCAGGCTCGTTAAAGAACTCTGAACAAACTCGACCAATTTACACATGTATACTAATTGCTTACAGTTAGAACATTTCTTTAAATTTAGCGAACGTAGTAGGCCTAGGCCTATAGGAATGATGTAAAGATCACAGGAGACAAGATAAGATAACTCTCTCAACATTTTGTCTGTCGTGTCGGAAATTTGTTTTGTCCAAAAATTTGCGTCCAAAAGTGCAAAATTTGGGGTTAAATCCAAAATTTGGAAATATTTAAGGGCAAAATTGAAATTTTGAGCACCCATTATCTCCTATGTCGGAAATTTGTAGTGTTTGTCGAAAAATTGCAACTTTCTGCCCAGTCTACTTTTTAACCCACGACGTACGCTACTAATGCATTCTAGGCTTATTCGGACGGCCGCACTAAAGCTTGCATGTACTGACACTTTTTTGTTGCAGCAGCAGTTCCACCCACCCGATCATTCCAGTAATAGCTGAGCTGTCGAGATGGCTCGCTATCTCTGCCCCACATCACACCGCATACCTGACGCTTGACCTTGGCGTGACCTTGACTCGCGTGACGTCACGGCAATGACGTAATGACGACAGCAGCAGCTGTAGCCTATACAAGACCCCCGGGTCGGCTGACGGAACGGGGAGTGTCTAGAGGGAGGAAAGGAGAGGGAGGGGCAGGGTTAAAGGTGTTCTAGCAAGCAGGAAGTTCTCACGCCGGCAGATGGTTCGTCTTCAAAGACTGAAAGTTGCTGGCGCTGCTGAATTGCCGACCTGTTCGCAGTGTCGCAGTGTTGTTTCAGTGTTTCGCGGAGTCAAGTGCATTTCATTTCTGATCTGGTTTTATCATATGAACGTAAATTTGATTTTATCTGTCATGCGTCAGTCATAATAGGCCGCATTACGGGTCGTGTCTGTCCGTCTGTCTGTCTGCCCGTCCCGCACGGGCTCCTAACTCGAAAACGAATCGGCGTAAACGTTTCCGAGGAAAGGAATAACCGGTGAGCCATTTTGGTTTAAAAGGGCAAAGGTTAGCCAACTGTAGTCGGACTCGGACGGCCGCACAATATGTTGGCACTGAGCTGTTAACGACAAACGTGACCATGACGCCGCAATAAGGCAGATACATTTTAATAGCGGCCTAATTAACCAGTATTTAATTTGATAACTAAAATATCTGTGCAGTATGGCTACGCGACGACTACGCGGCGGCACACCGTTTACTGTCAGTCTGCTGGCGCTAGCGTGCTTGTAGCGTAACATCGCGTAGTAGCAGTGAGATGCTTTTGTCTGCGGCGCCAACAGCAGACAGTTGAACTAGCTGCCGCCGGTGCTCGATTTAACCGACCAATCACGTGCAGCCGACTGACACACAGACAAATCTCCTCCCCATCGACAAACCCCCATCAACTATGCCATATTTCGTACCTTACTCTATTTTATGACCTAGGCTGCTTTTGTCGTTTATCGCTCACGGCAGGGTCCGCAGTGTTGTAACTGCTCATCATTTCACTCCGCTTAAATGTGACGACTGAAATATGGCTTAGATCTGTGTACAGCACCTATTCTCAGGCACAACATACCGTCGGTTACAGCCATGAAATGAGTACGTTTTAACACGATCTGCAGTGTATTATGTTTCGTTACGCTCATATAATACGCTGTAAACCGTGTTGAAAACTATACGTATAGCTGTTACTTTTAGTCGTGACATCTGTAGTCCTGTGGTGGCGCAAGTGAAGTGTTATAGAGCGACTACGGTCAAAATGCTTACAACTGAAAGAATGTTGCTTCCAGACACCCTTGACTTTGGCGAGCAGAAATTTCACTTGAAGTTTTATTAAGCGCTTTCGAGTTATCAACTTCAGACCGGCACGGCAATTTAGCTAAAGCTGCTGCCAGTGAAAGCAAAAAGTTGCCAATTTTCGACAGAGCAGATTATAGGTGCCCGAATTTGCCGTCAAATTCCCACAGGCTAAAATTTGGGTGGAGACAGTTGCCCTTCTGCTTTCCCCTGCCATGACGCCAATGCTAATCTAATTTGTTTTTCGAAAACACTCGTTTTATC
>Ga0209367_1005159_pt1 | contig 18115 bp, 15 predicted proteins | sample WorMetLIZISLAND2_FD_187412 | JGI IMG/M metagenome (GOLD analysis project Ga0209367, IMG submission 187412) | Marine gutless worms symbiont microbial communities from Max Planck institute for Marine Microbiology, Germany - Olavius geniculatus... ... | reverse complement strand
TGTTGACAACATGGGACGTTTTCGACATTCATGTGGGCCGTTCTCATTTTGGGCAGTGCTGATCATTTTCCAACCATAAGTTTTTGAACCATAAATTGGCACTCCGGTTACTTCAACCTTGGGGGATCTTCACACCGATTTTGAAGTCTTTATTTCTCTGCCTCTTTGAAACAGATCCTGTACAGTAGTGATTTGTACCAGGAACCGGGTACCTGAACACGGTTCCAAAATTCATTACCCGGTTCCAAATCCGGGTAATTGGTACTCGTTTTTTGCACTGATTACTGCTGAAACCTATAAAAATCTCGCTACTTGCAACTTGTGTAGAAAAATTCGGTGCTGCAGGAGAGATTAAATTCAGCCATTTTCATTGACAGACTATACATATTTAGCATCACAAATACATTATAGACGTTTTTGTATGAAAATCCTAACTCTGTGAAAAAATATTGGGTAACTTGATGTGTACATGTCACTTCACTGTTGTTTTTTCTTCAATGACGCAAAGTTAACAAGAAGCACAGCTGTCGCTAAAATAGCCGACCGTATCATACGGTAATTACCATAATCATACCATAATCATTTTTGTACCCCCCAGGTGGGGGTAAGGTTGGGGGTCAAAAAATTTTTTTCGCTCGCTCCGCTCGCGAAATTGTCCCTCCCACCTTTAAAACCGTGGCGCTGCCCCCTGATTGGCATGGTTGTCGTCCGTCTGCCACGGATGTATTGGGCTAAGCTTTAAGTTGTAGGAGATAACTTCTTTTTACACGAATAATTAGCCATGTGTTTCAAAACTTCAGTTATCTAGTGCAAAGAAAACATTTCTATATCGGGGGTTATATGAAGGGGCGTAGAAAATTCGACAAGAAATTTGAGCTAATGCTCACAAGACGGGCAAAAGCCTATAGCAGTCCGGTTTAGTAGTTTAACTGAAAATTGGGGTGTTCACGCTAAGTTAATATACAAATACCAAATTCTGTATTTGGATCGCATAACGATAGTAGCGTGGCGCCACCTTGTGAATGATATACTTGTGTCGCAGCCCGAAATCGCCAAAAAATCTATAAAACCCTTTATTTTGGCGTTCAAGGTTATTCAAGGTCATTGAATTCGGCACCAATCGAGAGCCAGTGTACGACTTCCTATTAGTGATTAATAGTAATCTAGGCCCTATCTCGCACCGTTACTGAGATACAGCGACAAATTGGCCAAAAATCGCACATTTTGACCACCCCCTTCTTATTTAGCGCCCTCGTTTGGGGTGACTTCCTTCAAATTTATGAAACAGCTTTACGGTTCCTAAAACTATAGTCTTCCTGGCAGCCGACGGTAAAGATTTGGTGATTCTAGCTTGCACCGTTTTTGACTGATCTACCCGTGTGACAGACGGACGGACAGACGGACAGAATTGCGATGGTAAGACGCGCTGAAAGCAGTATGTGCAGGTGCTTTTGCGCGTAATAAGAAAACAGCCATATCTAGAAAACGGTGAGAGATCGATCAAGGTTACTATTAATCACTAATAGAAAGTGGCATATTAGCTTTCCAATAGCATGGAAATCATCGATCTTGTAGGTCACTGACAACCAGTACGATCAGCTATTTTAGCGACAGCTGAGCTTTTTTTTTGTATTTTCTATAGACACACGTTACTGGCTTTTGCACACAACTAATTGTTCCCGTGCATTACAATCTAATAACTAACAAAACAAACAGTTTTTGTGATTCGAAGTTTCTAACTGTCTTCACACACGTGTAAGTAAGTGAAAATGATTAGGCCATCAAAATCCTGTGCGTTGAGTTGCAGTTTGTCGAAAAAGTACGTGCAGTAAAATAATTATTCGACTGTTGTTATTTTGTGGCATTTAGTGTAATATTACGTAACACTTCATAGCAACAAATTAACAACTGGATGATAAAAGATGAAAACTAGAGTAAAAATACCGCCTCACAACAAGCTTAATGCAGACAGTCTTTTTTAGCAAAACTGAAAAAGCAAACAAAAATGCAGCAATATTTTGAGAGATACAATAAAAAATCTTATCGATGACAATTTTTAAAGACCGACAGCAGCACACGATTTTTAGCGCTCAAGCTGATATTAAATAAACAAACATGTCGCCAATTTCGTGATTTGAATTATTTCCAATGTAATAAAAAATAAACGCGTGTCACCCAGTCAAAAAATGATCACAGGTGTTGTTCCGATGTTTCCCAACAATCGTAAGCTTATCGTAGGCTATCGTATTGAGGTAGTGGACACAGGCTAACTACAGCCGCAGTACACATCAGTTGTAACATTCTAAACTAGATAGCAGTTGTAGCCCGCAGGTACCTCCGCCAAGGCAATGCTGTTCGCCAGGTGGCGTCACCATCTTCGGTTTTGCAGCGGTTCCGCTTATGCCCCTTTTAACGCAATGGTAACGAAAATTTCAAAGTGATCCAGAATCCAGGATTCCTGCCAGATCACGCCCAAAATTGAATCACTGGTGTTTATGCCATGCCCGACATACGCTCAAAATTTCAAAAAGATCCGTCCATAACTTTTCGAGTTATCTTGCTGACTTACATACAGACCGACAAACAAACAAACAAACAAACAAAAACCGGCAAAAACATTACCTTGTTGGCGGAGGTAATAACAAACGTAATGTGTCACATTGCAATACTTCTGTTTCCATTTCAGGTTACAGTTGCTTTGGAATTATAACAGACATCGTATAGTTGCACCGAAATTTGTTCAAACAAGTGAAATTCTATTACATGAGAATACTGAGGATGAACGACTGGGCAGCCGCTTGAAGTAGACCGCATCGCAGTTTCTCGCTAACTTTCCTGACGACGCAAGACTTTACTTTGCGCTTGAATTTGGTAGTGAACTCTTCAATAATTGTTACGTACTCCGCGTCTTTTGCGTACGTAGGCGACGCAAGTTCTACGCGGCGACCGGACTGTTGATTCTGCAAACACAGTGTTTTCAGCATAGATGTAATAAACGTTTGGAGCCTGGGCAATTATCGATAGTAAACGCTAAAACGGGGTTTTAAGGAAACATAAGTTTTAAAACCATTACGTGAAAGATTGGAGATATATTGTAAGAACTAAAGACGTTAAAATGCGTTTTATAAAAGCCTTTGAGTATTCATTAAATTTTTGTCATTACACTGAAGTTTTGAATAAGTAAATCTAAATGCACAATGTTTCATCAGTTTATCGGTGGCATTTTGTTTTTTTTCTAGGTTATATACATTATACGTAACTGCTAGGTTCATTAACAAGTCACTAGGCCTATCGTTTTCACACTGACTAATCAATCAAAGTTCGTGACATGTGTTTAATTTTAAAAATTTCAAAATAAGCTGAAAACGTGTATTTATAAAAAATGCTGAAAAAGCGTGTAAAGTAAAAAAAACGTTTATTACATTTATGGTTTCCTGTAGCGTTTCTTTCAGCGACGTCAAAAAATTCCGTGCGAAGACGCCACATTCGGCTACAGATATCGCCGACAGCGTCGCAAACTTGACCGAGTCCAACGTTCGATCGCCGATATCCTCTCCGGTCCTTCTCGACAAAAATTCTAGACCCAACTCAACTAAAATGGTCGGCAGAAATTCCACTGCGGCACTGCGAAATCTGTCAGAGATATTAGCATCCTCTTTGTCGAATCTGCTAACCACTCTGTCAAAAGCTTCGGAGATCAGGCTTTCAGCGTCAGTCGGATTTAAACGAAAGATGTTTTCCACGCATTTCTCCAAATCGACAAAGATCTGCGCAAAGACGTTTTCGGTCGTTTCTTCGAATTTTCCCCGAAGTTTTTCGAGCACCGCAACCTTTGCCTTCATGAGAACCTTCCCGAAGCAGACGGTGGCGACACCTCGCGCCAGAACCATTGCAACTCTTTTCGCAACCACTTTCGCCTCAACCGATCTGCAGAATGCCGCGTTTTCTGCGCTGCCGAATAGCCAGCGCATAACGGTAATGGAAACTACGGTGAACGGCAGGCTGATAAGCTTCTGGATGAAGTATTCCGACCAAATGAAACTGTTTGCTACGCCAGTTCTGACGGCAAACATGATGTCGCCGCTGCCTTGGCGTATCAGTAAGATCCCAACGCCGGGTATACGGCATAGTGTCTGCAGAACAACTCCGGCCGATATCTGGATCGCTCCAAGTGCCCAGGCCACAAGTGGTGCTTTCCAGTTCCATGTCGACAATTGTTCGACGTCATCAGACATCGTGTTGGCGCACTGAACGTTGAGGAATATGATTCAATGTATATGCACTACACAGATAAAAAGTAAGCCACCAACTTTGTTACTTTATTGACTTAGTGTGTTTCAAGCAACATAAAAATTATTGTCAAAGAACGTCAACAGCTTTTTAAAATTCAAATTGTGATTTATTTTCAATAATATTCCTTAACCGATATAGTATGCAGTAAATCTGCATAAATTAAGCGCCCACCACACCGCAAACGTGTCGCTACACTACTTTATGAAATACTGCAGTCAGCTTCGAAGTAAACGAGTAAACGTCAGTAGGCCTATCTGATATGAGATTTTCATCAGCTGATTTTATGACTGTTTTTAAGTTTACCACTAGCGATTGTGAAAATCGGTTACTTTTGAGAAATATATGAATCTACGAGACTGCATGAAAGTTGGTGGCTTACTTTTTACGGAAAACCCATCGTCCGGTATCAGCAAGACAGCAAAATGAGTTCTCACGTATAGACGATTTGCACTGAGCGTCGCGCGAACGTGTTCTTTAAATTTTTCCACACGGATTCAGCAGTTAAATAATGTTACACTTCCTCGTTGTTCTTGTCGGCTTGTAGGCCTACGGGCAGAGCTACAGCCGCTGGCATTTCGCGTTAGATAATATCCGGGACGGAGATGCTGCTAGTCGAAGAGACAGTAGGCCTAATATTAATGATGTCATTATATCCGCATTTAACGTTAGCCTCAACTGTCGACACCAGCTGCCTCGTGGCTAAAAGTAAGAAAGGTAGAAAGTTGCAGTTTTTTTACGGACAGCTGAAAATTTTTGACAAAAAAGATTATGGATGCTCAAAAGTTTAGTATTATTCGTAAATTTGGCCAAAATGTTTTTTGGTCGCAAATGTTGCATTTTTGGAAGAAAATTATTTAAGAAGAAGAAAGACTCCGTAAGTTCAAAATTTGAGAGAAACAATTGCCCTTTCTGCCCCTGGCACGACACCACTGGTCAACACTGTTCGGCGTTTTAGATCAAATTGGCTAGATCAAATCTCTATTAACCGAATTAAGCCTATAGTGTCGCTGTATCCGACTTAGCCTATACTCTAACTTCTCACATATAATTACAACACTCACATTGGGCCTTAACAATGTGCGACCAGGACCAGCACAGATGGGCAGCCTGTCAAGCTATAGGCCTATGACTTACAATGGCGGATCTAGGATCGATTTGCCATAGATTAACGATCGCCGACATTTAAAAGTTTGTCAAATTTGTTCAAGTAAAATAAGTAAGTTAAGTGTAAATTTATATAGTGCATGCTCAAATAAATCTTTAATGCTTAATGCATTTTGTAGTCAATATATCGCGAAAAAGACATGTCTTTAACTGACGTTTTAAAGTGTCAAGAATCAGTTCAAGATCAAAAAGTTTGTCGGGCAGCGAATTTCAAGTCGACGGGCTCGCGACAGTCCGTCCGTCATTATTTCCAGTCTTGCATTTTCCGGTGCTGCATTGTAGCGTCCCCGTAATAAAAGATGAAGATTTACATTTAAATTTTTATATTATTGTCTTGTCACTCTTGTGTTGTACTCGCTAACTTTGTTGCTGGCAAATAAATTTATTTATCCATTCATTCCTTCAACAAACTGTGCTGCAGTGTGTATACGAGTATACACAATAATGTATAAACTAGCGACGACCAGCCCCTACTTTTGGTCAATAGGGAGGGGACAGCTGCCCGGTCCGCCCATAGCGTCTGCTATAGGGCCTAAACTCGTCACAAGCGCATTATGAACACGGTAGGCCTAGTCTAGGCTTAGGCCTATCTATCGGTTGATCGCTCTGTTTTGCATCTTGTCACGTGTCAGAGCCAGCAGCAACTAAAACTTACGGTATATGAGAGAGTAGGGTTTTTAATGTCCCGTCCGACACACTATAGATCATTTTGAGGACGACCTTTACAGGCAATGCACACATATTATAGCCTAATCAAAAAAACACACACATCGAAACGCAAAATTTAACCTTTACAGAAAAAACATAAGAACTGGGCATTATGAGTGTTAAGGCATAGGCCTAGTCAAACGGCTTGGGTGGTTTTTGTTGTTCCCTCTGAGCGGCATCTTGTGTGGCAGCTGTTGTGGAAAGCTCCGTCAGTAGGCGGCGAGTAACATGGACGAGTATAGCATATGCCTAATTACGTAAGAACGAAAGAACGCTATTGTGATAAGCTTAATGTGAGTCTGGTGGAGTGAAAATGGGTGACGTCAGAACAATGACGTCGTGTTGACAACATAGTTCGGTGTGGATAACGCGAGACGATGACAGCTGTTTTTGCTGCTAGTGCGACCTCAGACCGAGACATCATCCAACCTCCACCGAGACCGCCAACCGTTCCGCTGCCCTCCGCGCTGCCGGCGACGCGAAGGGGGGAATCCGTGAGGCGACTTCCAACTGGATCCTGGTCGATTCCAACTGTTCTGCGACCGCCATGGCAATGGCATCGGGCCGGCAGTTGTCGTGTTCAATCTTTAACCATCCAAGACGACCGACGACACCATCCTGATCTACGCACAGATAAATATTACTCACTTAAAGATCATTAATGAATGAAACTTCTTTATTACGATACGTGTTGCAGTCAACAGCTGGATTGATTGACATAAAATACGATGAAATCTGTAAAAACAAGAAAACTACTTAGCCTTACGTAAAATTAACAAAACTGTAAGGTAAAAACGATTTCGCGAAACGAACTGTTATTGTTTTTGGAATGTCATACGTACGAGATCATTGCTCAGGTAAAGATTATGCTTTCAGCTCGGCTTGACAAAAGAACGTTTAGTTCTGTGGACTTAGGAGTAGACGGGGAAAATTATTTAAAAATTAAATGAAGTCGAAAATTATAAGAAAAACATCGCACGGAGGTAGAACGACTAAATTATTTTGTAGCTACACTGTAACAGAAGTGCTGCAGTAAGCTATAAGCTCTATACTGAGAGGTCTGGGTGACTTGGTGAGGAAACAGTAGGATGTCGGACTTAGGATCGAAAGGTCGTGGGTTCAATTCTCGGTCGGGACACTATCAAGTGATTACTACATGGATGGACGTGACTGTCTGCGGACAGGTAAACCATTTTGGTATATAACCAACACCAAAGTCAACTCAGCCTTTCATCCCTCTGGGGTAGGTAAATCGAGTGCCGGCCTGTCTAGCTAGAGTTAAAGCGGGACGCGTTTACCTGTGTTGGGTGGCAGGTAACACTGTGTGATCCCATATAGCAGGTGACGCTCCGTAGCTTTGTGAGGGGTTTCCTGTTAAGAACTATACACCACCTTTACCTTTGGCTTTTTGCTAGGTTTTCTGTCATTTTCAGATTAAAAAATATTTTTAACTTATAAGAAGGAAGCAGCGGCTCACTTTCTTCAGCCATCCCGCCATGACACATTGACATTCACACGGCTAGTGGCGCGTCAAAAAGCTACGTGCGTTAAGCCTTCGTCAATAGTAATGCACGCGTTTGACGGTGTTTAAATGTCACTGACAGTGGTTAAAGTATGAGGGAACAGGGGGGACCTCTAGTTTTTAGTCCAAAACGTTCTTCCCTTGAGTTCCCAAAACTGCAGCAAGGGGCCCAATATCACCAACGAGGGCTCAAAGCCGAACGAGCATTCTTCTACCTCTGTATTTATACTTTAACCACTGGTCTCTAGCCCCAATGACTAACAATGATACGCCATAATGCATAACTAGCGCAGTTCTGTGTTGTTGCTGTTTGCAGTGTGGGGAGCAGTCCGATCTGTAGGATCTGTCATGAAACCAACTTGCGGGAGCCGCTGCTCGCACCGTGCAAGTGTTGCGGAACCGTCGGCTTGGTATACAGGTCGTGTATCGAACGCTGGCTCAGTACCGCGAATTCCAACACGTGCGAGATCTGTGGCTTCCGCTATCACACTGTGCGCAAGGACGGCAGCTTCAGAGAGAGTTTCCGAGAGGTAGGTTTTTGCTTAGTTTCTGTATTAAAATAATAGAAGCCGAAGGATATTTATAACGTCGTACAGTCGTAATTGTAAAAAATGCTGGTGGATCAGCCTGCACCCAAAGCCTGGATCTGGACGAAACACTATTTATATTTGAACCAATTTTTATAGATCTAATATGATGCATCAATTGTCAGAAGAAAAAAAAACTTTCAGACGCTCGCTACGGCACTGAAACTGTAAAACGAAAAGCAGCCAATGTTCGTGCCTTGTGGGCTACCGGCTACCGGATTTTTTTTCTTCGATAGGAGAACTGAGTTTTCTAAATCTCACCTCACTTCATATAGAATTGTACATGTATAGTCAATGTCTGTAACACAGTAGTGGAAACTAGCCTCCACCCAACCCATCCATAGCCTATAATTATTTATTTTCATCTTTTTCTTTTTGTTTGACTACAGTCCCATTTCATCTCCCAAAGAATGTCACCATCTCCACCCATCCCCGCATTTTCCAAGTCCATTAAGGGCAGCCCGTCGAAATTTTTCTCCACAAATACCAAATGTATAGGGGTAAACTTGAAATTGTGAGCATCCGTAATTTTCTCCGTGGAAAATTTGCACTTTACTTTTTGCTGCTGTCTGTCGGAAAAAATGCAACTTACTGCAGCTCTCCTAACTTTTTAGCCCCCGATGCCGCTGCTGAACTCTGTCCTATATTCTGACCCCTAAACACTCAGTTACAAGTACACTGTAAAGTGTATAGACGAAAAAAGTTGTTTGAACGCAGATGCAAACAGTGCCGGACTAAGAGTTTGAGAGGCCCTAGGAAAAGCCTGGGGGATAGGCCATGGCCTCGTTGGCCTATGCGTTAATCTGGCTTTGAGTGCAAATCATGCCATTGCAAAGTGACTTAAGCCCAAACTTTACATACTTCACTTTGTTCGCTGTACGACAAGCTATACGAGAAGTCCACAGAAATTGAAAGCCTTCGTGCCACATATCTACGACATTCTGAGTGACATATCAATCAAGATGCCGTACAGCTTAATTCAATCGTTATACTTACACGATTCGTTGTGCAGCAATTCCGCAACGATTCGAAGTAGTGGAGTTTAGGGTTTAACAGGGAAAGTAAGAAAGTAAGAACTACTCTTATATGCGTGTTTAGGTGTTTAGTGGATAACGAGTCCGTCAGGGATGCCATATCGGCTCAACCCGCTGGTTGACATCTGTTTGTGCATCTTGCTCATTCTGCCAATGGCCTGGCCTGCCGGCTTCGGCATCTACGTCGTTGTCGACCTGTGCAAGTCGCTGTACTTTGAATCCGTCGGTCACTTTGTGCTGTCATTCGCAATCTTCTTTATCGTCCTTCTGGTGTCAGCCTCAGTTTTCCTCGTCGTCGTCTACGTCGTCTGGTGTGCGGTGCGTATATGCTAACTGCCGCCAACGTTCCGACTTCACTTATCTGCGAATACTGTGAAAATATTGAATAAAATTTCGTATATATGGTCAAACGTAAGAAAAAACGTCAGGGAAAATGTTGTCAGTTATTGAATCTGTCAATCGATCAATTAATCAAATACATTTATATAGCACCATGTGTCGCAAGCTAATCAGGGAAAACCGTTTGTCAGCTTAGCCTCTATTTCGGCCGCTTTCTTTCCGTGCTGAATGCCGTCGCAAGTGAAATCGTGCCGTGTGCTGCGCAACGGCGTCATCGGTCAAAAAGTGGGAATGGGGCATAACGTTGTAGTATTCCGACATACAGCTGCAATCTGCCGATAAGTGCTCATAATTTTAATGTTGGTTTTAAATTTTCTTCAAAATCTAGGATTTTTAGCGTTGAATTTGGTATTATTAGACGAAAATTTTTCGACGAGAAGAACGTTTACTGACAGGTTAAAATTTAGGCACAGATCTGAGGATGGGGGCACTTGCGGCACTAGTGGTTGGTGGCGTGGCGTAGCGGTAACGCGCCGTGTCTGATCAACGAATTAAGTTACTCTACATCGGGGCGGGTTAGTACTTGGATGGGTGACTGCCTGCGAGCAGGTAAAACATCTCGGTGTGTTACCAGCCGCCTAGGTCAACTCAGCCTTCCATCCTTTCAGGGTAGGTAAACCGAGTACATGCCTATCTGGCTGGGATTGAGGCAGGTCGCGTTCACCTGTGTCAGGTGGCAGGTAACACTGCGTGATCCCATACAGCAGGTGACGCTTCGTATCTCTGAAATGGCTTACAATAAGAGCTATAACACTACCTTTAACCTTTTAACCCTTAGTGAAGTGGTGATGTGGTTGGTCTGGTGGTGTAATGTAGATGGAGGGGCGCTATCAAGTGCGAGCGTTCGTCGAATGACGCGGACTGCAGGAGGTCGTGATACTGCCGGCTCCCTCTGAACTCCGTGCCGCCGAGGAACAGTCGGAGGACAGACAGCCTCGAACCACTCGCCCACACAGCGTCGCCGCCGGCAAGCTACCGGTGCCGTCCACTGGCCACGAGGCTTCCAATGGCCACGACGAGGCCGTGCTCGTATCGGTTCCAGTTCCCGTGGACCAGCTGTCCGGTGAACGCCACGACAGCGGTGACGAAGGTCATCAGGCGAGTCAGGACGACGGACGCTGGACGTTTGGACGTCTGCCGGCGATCAGTGTCTCAGACACAGCAGCCTCTGCAGACACCGACACCTGTCAGTCACTCGACTTCTGACGGACCACCCACCAAGCCGACTGTTCTGTCTCGCTGTGACGCTTCACAGGGACGAGGCCTACCTATATCTGAAGGCAGCGTCCAACTTTCGATCGCGGAAAGAAAGCGATTTTCCAGAATGACTGCATGCCATACACGCTATTGATGCTGTTATACCGAACGTTACTATCAACGCTTGGATACCGTACGATACGGTAATTCGGCGCACGTGGGCGTAGGTTGCAATCAGCACTTTTTCAGTCGAAACTGAGGCATGCGCTACCCAGTATAAATTCATTGTTGTAAATGGCTAAACTCTGCATTTCACAAGGTAGTGTAGCGACAGTATTAAGGTACAGTGACCAAAACTAAAGTCTTTGCGTCAAGTTTCTTCTTGACGTCGCAGGCCAAAAATTATTAAAATCGGCCAGTGTATCACGAAGCCATTTAAAAATAAGTATGGCACCTTTTATGACCCACGGTATACATGTTTGTTCATCAGGCATGGTAGCAACATAATAATGAATGCAAACACAAAATTAAAAAAAGAAACAATTAAATTAAATTACTGACAATATTGACTAATTGCCATTCCCTAAAAAGCAATATAACTTAAAAAATAATATACGATGACACATAAAAAGTACAGTAAAACATCAACAATGGCGTAACCATTGGCTCAAATGTAGTTTGGGAAACGATTGGCCTCAATCGTTGCAGTGAAATGTGGTTATGCAGAACAAGCTTAAGTAAGCTACTGTCAATAATCGATATTTAGCTTTTTCTACTTGGTATAAAATGAAAATCAAACGTTCCGCTATTTTGTGTCACCCAAGCTTGTCGAGGGGGGGAAGTACGTTATCCCGTACGACGCGGCATTTGGGGCGGGGGAGCGCCGTCGCTAAAAATATAATATACGCCATAATGCGCCATTGTAAAAAAGTCAATTTTTCCCCACAGGGGGCCTGCGAAAATGTTTTTCCCGGGCTCGGCTGTGGATTTCGACGGGTCTGGTGCCACCCTGTAGTCTACATCTGTAATGTGACAGTGTGGCAACCCTTTGTTGCAAGTTATTTCTCTACGCTGGTTAACTGATCGTCGCATTTTTTGACGTCGTCTTTCCGGAAATGGTGCTGCTGCTGCTGCTGCTGTTAAATTGCGTTGTTAACATTCGCCTAACATTTTCCACGAGCTCTTGCCGGTATCGCAGCACCGTATCATCGACGACCGTGTTCTTCAGCATTTCGCTGCATGGGGCCGGTATATGCATGCGCGCATGACAGGCGCGGTAATGATGCGATACGGCGTAACTTTGGTTGACGACAGCCAGTCCGAGGCGTCGCGTGGTCGGATAGACTCCGGTGTTCGGGTCGACGAACTCCACGCACCGGTGATAGTGGAGGCTCGTACAGTATTCCGACACCACGATTGACTTGTGCGCGTTCGGAAACGAACTTGGCGCTGCCTGCCACGTAGCAACAACGACAGTGTTAAGGCTTATTTCCACTACTGCGGCGCGTCATATCGCGTTTACGGCGTTGGCGCTATATGAAGCGCGTTTAAACGCGTTCAAATGCAAAGCAACGCGCAGCCGTAATGGAAATAAACTTTTAATGTAATACGACGTACATGTATTATACACAATCGTCCAAGTTTTTAGATTATTTTCAAAGTCATTTACCAAAAGTATAACGGTAGTAAGTTAACTGAATTGTAATCAACGTTAACTAATACCAACAGTTCTCATAACGAGTTTAAAATGTCTTTTTTGTTTTGCAATCTGTGTGTATTTAAATGGATTTTGTAAATGCCACTGTGACTTTTCTGTTTAAAAGATAACACTGTTTAACTGCTTTTTAAAAATGTATTTACATCAAAGTGCTTGTGTTTTTATAATTAACTGCTACAAAAAAAACTACGGCATTATGTAAATGTTAAATGTTTTGCCATTTTTTGAGTGATCAAAATCAAAATTTATTTTTGCATTACTGTTATGCTTTTTAAATTATTTATCAAAAAACGACTTGCAGTTTTTTGATTTAATAACAATTAGTTTAGTTATAAAATTACTTTTTTTGTTCTTTTTTGCGTATTGTCAACAAATGTTCCGGTGTGATTTGCAATAAACTTATTTACATCTGCCAATTTTATCATAAAACATAGACGTGGCTTTGTTTTTCTGCTGAAAACAGCGTAATATTTTTTTTCTAATTTATTTTGCAAAGTATTGTACTTGCCCGGTGGCGAAGGCGAGCTATTCTGAAGTCGTCGCTGATGTTGGCGTCTGGCGCAGCTTGTAGGAAGAAGTATGTGTTGAGAAACACGTAGTTGGCGACCGGTGGCTTCAGCTTATAATCCAACTCAGACAACAGGTCCGGCAGGTAACGATGACTGCGCGGCATTATCACCTGTAGCATGAAATATGCTAATTTTCATATTAATGAACGGCTTGAAAAAACGAACCAAAAAACAAACAATTAATACTTGGATGGGTGACTGCCATCACTCGACAGAGAGATAAACCATCTCGATATCTAACCAGCCACCCAGGTCGACTCAGCCTGGCCATCCCTAACTAATATTTGACTACATGTATAACATAGAGACAGTTTTCACAAGAAGCCAAACAAGTCTTTTTTCGCTTTGCAATAATAATTGGGCAGATTTAAATCCGAGTAGTCTTGGCAGAGTTTCGCTGTATTAGTAATATTTGTGTTGCACAATTTCATCATAAATTTTATCGATTTTATTCTGATGCTATATTGCTTACAGAGCTCGTAGTTGCTGATTGTTCGACCGTTTACTGCAGTGGTAAACACCACGCCGTGGCTAAGACAATAAAGTACGTCGCCAAGTTTTTTTGCCATAACTACATCGTATTAACATATTAAAAACTTTTACCTTGCATACTTTTAAAAGTTTTCAATAAGATTAACACTAGATATCCCACCATATCTTAAATGCGTTGCCACATTAATTTTTAAAATAGTAAAGTGGGAAAATTGGTAGGCTATACCTTGTGCGCATTGACAGCTTTACTGAAAAGTGTGCACTCCATATTTTTGTCGCATAAGCTCCATTTTAAAGAACGACTAAGCTGTTGCTGAGCTAAGTCTGTTTTGGAAAAAATACTGACTGAAAATGCTTAGTTGTTTCGAACTACGATGCAGATGTGAGTCAAATATCACTTTTGTTCTAAAGACTTGCTAGACGTACCGCCGTGCCGCCCAAATATATGTGTACTGTAATAATAAGCCTAATAATTTTCTTAATTTGCTTGAGCAAATGTGTTATCTAAAGTCAGCATGTCGGAAATGTGGTAAATAAAATCGAAGTCGATGAGCATTTATGGGTAATCCATCACAAAACTACGGAACGTCACCTGCCGCATGGAATCACACAGTGTTACCTGTCACCCGACACAGGTGAACGTGCCTTGCCCTAACCCCAACCAGATAAGCCGGTACTCGATTTACCTACCCCGGAGAAATGGAAGGCTGAGTTGACCTAGACGGCTGGGGACATACCAAGATGGTATACCTGCCCGCAGACAGTCACCCATCCAAGTATTAACCCGGCCCGGCGTAGAGCAACTTCGTTGATCAGACACAGCGCGTTATCGCTATGCCACGCCACAAACCCAGTTGAGATCATAATTATACCTCATCGAAGTCAATGATAGCAACGAAGCGATGCGTGTACAAGTGTCTGTAGAAGCAGTCGTTGATCGCCAACAGATTCACGTCCAGGAAATGTCCGTTGCCTCTGCTGGCGAGGTAGTCGATGGTTCTGTGTTGGACGAGGGGCGTACGGGCGCGAGCGTACTGAGTCAGAGTCCTATGAGTGTCCGGATGTGTGAGTGGAGTGCTGTAGACACCGATTGACGTGACGCCGAGTAGACGCTGCATCTCAAACCATTCGACCAGACGACGCTGATCAACGTTCCCGAACGATGCCTGGTCACAGCAGGGACAGAATGTGGGTTTCCATCGATCGCTATAGTGTTACGTAAGTTTTCACATTGCGACGGGCGGGCGGGATGTGTTGGATCTGATCGGCGCTTATCCAACGACACTTGTAACATCTGGATGTGCGCGCTCGCTTGAATGATCATCACGTTGGTTGATGCCGGTGAACTAAGACCATTGCTTTAGCGTAAAAGAAAGTGGGCCAACATGCATATAACGAAACGATTGACTCCGATTTTTGGTAGCGTAGCTTCGCCTATAACGTCCGCGCGTGAACAAGAGCTACATGAGCTATACATGAGCTACACCTAGCTTACATTGCGTGACATTTCAACGAAATGTGACACCTACATTCTGCCACACTTCAGAGGTTGTGAGAAAGTATTAAACTTATATTTTGTCATATTACAAAAAGGTGTAATACATACATCCTGTAACGCCACAAGTGAGGTTTGAAACGGAAATTATGTAGTACTACAGGAAGATATAAAACCAACATTCCGCTCAGGGTCTTCTATGTTTGTACCTAATGGGCGCAGTTTGCGCCAAAGAACATAGGGGGAAAAGTTTTGTTAAGGGTGTATGCAAATATGCTGTCTGCAGAAGTGTTGTTTTAGCTCAAAATGCCCCACAAACCATTTGGTAGACGTGCTGTCCCCGGACCCACTACGGAAGCTTACAGCGCTCCTACAGACCCTCTAGTTGGACTAAGGGTGTGGGGCCCTCGGAAAAAGAGGGAAAAAATATAATGCAAAAAAAGAAAAAAGGGGAAAGAGAAAAAAAATACCAAAAAAAGAAAAAAAATAAAAGATAAAGAAGGGGAGTAAGAAGAAAAGTGTGGCGAGAAAAGCGGGAAGAAGCGAAAGACTGAGGGAAGAACTTGAGCCTAATTTTGATTTTAGATTTATTTGGGGGATAGAAGCTCCTGATTCGACTACACTTCATAACGTGTAGAGCTCACATTCTGAAACACTAAATGCAGAAGTTAAACGCATCCGCTGTCACATTTACTACCTGAACACAGACGGCAACTTCGCTGTTTTTCGCGAAGCCAGCACGCCTAGGTACCTCTACCGGCATGAACACTCCAGACGACGACGCCATGGAAACCTCACCCGCGCTTCCATCTGCTTTGTACACGATGCTCAGTTCCATCTACAACGTACACGGTGGCGCGCAAAATAACGTGCAATATTTGTTTTCGATTTTTTATCAGTTAAACATTAATCAATCATTTATCATGCTAGAAGGCAGTGCATACAATACGTACGATTGAACCATAACACAAGATACTTGTATACTAAATGTTGAATAAGTGGTATATGCCATAAAAATACCTCACACATCACTTATGCGAAAACTTTCGATCACACCGTAATAAAATGAAAAAGGTCGCTTCGCAATTATTTTAGCTCGTATTATTTTACTGTATTTTATCTCACACGCATGAACATTTTGGCTCAAACTCCATTACCTTGATTATCTCCGCCAAGGTGAACGTAGTGAACACTGGCGGATATCATGTTTTCGCTTTTACTGTCTGTCTGTGTGTCTGTGTACCTCAGTGACTCAACATGCATGACGTCGTTGCTATTGTGACGTCACGCCAAGGCGCCGCTGCATTGCAGCGCCTTGGCATGACGTCACAAGGGGGTAGCCTACTATAGTCACTGACCCCAAAAGGTCAAGGTTGTGACCCCGTTATCTTTAATGCGCCATGTTTACATAACGGTGCAAAATAGACCCATGGTTATAACAGACCATCTACAGTAAACCGCAAGTGACGAATCGAATATTCACGTGACTGGCAATTTAATTGTGTAGTTAAAATACTAGTAATAGATGACAATAACATTGCTGCTGTACAATTTGAAATCGATTTATTTAAAATTTTTACCGCTGGTCTACCCAGCTCACTGATATTTTTAAAGAGCATTATGATGTAAGCTATCGAAGTGCCTTGGACAGATTCCGTGTTCGTTTGAAGTTTGAACATTATATTGTTGTTGTAATGTTTAAATTACTTGACTTGGCGTAGATATGCACTATCAAGAGCGCCTTCTAGTTGTTGTGAAATTGTTGAACAACAAGTATTACAACAAATATGTGAAACATCTTGACACTGAGACGTTGATCTTCATTACGTAAGCCTATTTGCTTTGCGGTAAGTTGGTGGCCTTGCGTAGCGGTAACGCGTTATGTTTGATCAACGTAATTACTCTATACGCGGGGCCGTGTTAGTACTTGGATGGGTGACTGTGTACGGGCAGATAAACCATTTCGGTATGTGATCAGCTGCTTAGGTCAACTCAGCCTTTTATCCCTGCGGGTTAGGTATATCGAGTATCGGCCTATCTAGCGGGGGTTAAGGTGGGGCGCGTTCACCTGCGTTGGGTGGCAGGTAACACGGTGTGATCCCATACGGCAGGTGATGCTTCGTAGCTCTGAGATTGGTTTCCTATAAAGAGCAATACACCACCTTTGATCTTTAACAACTTCTCACGTAGATCTTCTGTAAATTTCCGATTTGTCGTACAGCATGTTGCGCAACAAACGCACCACAAGTCAAAGTGGTGGAGTCTGGGCCTCAGCGTGTACGTACGTGAGCATCTTCTCGGCGGAAGTCTGTAGGCAGCATACAGCTGTGAACGTAGTCGCCTATAGGTTTGCCTCGGACTGACCCGGGCTCGCTGATGCGACGTGGTATTTGATGTAGTATTGAGGCTAAAACGTGAGACTGGCGTTGGTCCGAGTATCGAACCAGACAAAGAATGTCCAGCCGCTGACCAGTGAACTGTTCCGCTGGCGTGCTCAGACTGATCAGATGGATCACGTCCTGCCAGACGCAGGAAAATTTATTTCACGAAACTTTCTCGACATAAAACTTTTATCGGTTTACGATTTTAACAGATTTTTGAAAAAATGCGTGCATTGCCACATTCAGTTATTATCGCACAGCTTCAGCTTGTTCGTGTGAAGCATTTTTCTCATTTATTTAAACTTATCCATTTTGCAGCTGTTTTGCTTAAAGAGTAAAAATTTTATATCAATTACACTGTTTATTTTGGCACTTTCCTTGTTGTAGTCGCTGAATTGATTGACATTTTTTTTCGAAGTTATGACTCAATTAGACTAAAAAATAAATACTAAAATAAACAAACCAATACAAATGGCAAAAACAACGGGCCAGTGTTTCAAATATTTATTAAAATTTGTGAAACTTTCAAAGGTAAAATTTTCACCGCTCGTTTGTAC
>Ga0209367_1005158_pt1 | contig 18117 bp, 9 predicted proteins | sample WorMetLIZISLAND2_FD_187412 | JGI IMG/M metagenome (GOLD analysis project Ga0209367, IMG submission 187412) | Marine gutless worms symbiont microbial communities from Max Planck institute for Marine Microbiology, Germany - Olavius geniculatus... ... | reverse complement strand
ATTTGGTGATCCTAGCTTGTACCGTTTTTGACTGATCCACCCGTGTGACAAACGGACAGACAGACAGACAGACAGACGGACGGACGGAGAGACAGAATTGCGATGGCTAAGACGCGCTGAAAGCAGTAGCTGTTTTCGCGCGTAAAAAGTATAAACAGTTTCATTTAATCTCGCAAATGTACAATAATAGTAAAAAAAAGTAAACGAATATAGTCTATTTACAACTAATGCAACTCGTTAGTAATTCATGTGCATGTAAAATAGCAATGAGTGACTTTAAATTTCGCTTAGACGTAAGTTTTAAACTATAGTTTTAAACCAAACCTTAATCTGGACTCTAAAGTATGGTTTTAAATCAATGCTCAGATTAACTTCAGTTTAAAACTCGGTTTTAAACTTGAGTTTTAACCCGAAAACCTACTTCCTTGGTACCCTATAAATATGCAGACAGTAATATTTTACGTTTGCACCATCAACCTGACGACGCCACCGGATGTATTCTAAGGCTAGCTGGTGAATCTGTCTAGCACTCAGACGCGTTGAAAGAAACTCATCTTCGTCAGACAAACATGATTCGCGCTAAACCAAACCTAAAGACTAGTCTTTAAGAAAAAACGCCTATCTCGGTGCATTACGGAGATCAGGTTTGAAACTGGATTGTTCAGATTAGGAGCCTAAGTTTGGTATTATGTTCGGTTTTAACTTTGGTTTCAGCGAAAGCGTCCGGTTTAAAACCCTACTTAAAACCGACTTTAATTGTCACTTTAGATTTTGCATTGATTAGGTTTTAAACCGAGTTTTGGTCTAAAATTATAGTTTAAAACTTAGGTTTAAGCGAAATTTAAAGTCACCCAATGTACAATTGCGTCTTCAAATTTATGTACAAATTCTGTATAACAATATTACGAGAACACACAGAAACATTAAACCAAAAGCATTTATGCAGATAACAAAAAGTTTTTCAATAAAATAAAAGTTTTTACTAAAATAAAAAAATAAAATACTTAAAATAGTCTCAAAATATAGCGGAATCTTTCAACAGATAATAAGGCGACACAATAATCTTATAATTATACAATAATCATTCTGACAATGTTAATTCTTGACCACGTGTACAATTGCTAAAAATTACAATGTATTTGGTATATTTGTTGTATAAACAGTTTTATTTAATTTCAAAATTCCTCTGTCTGTAGACGCTAAAAATGCAGACTGCCCGCATATAAGATCATTTCATTTCGTCGTAATGTGTTTGGTTTTTCACGCTAAAAATCATGACATTCGTCTTTCATTTCTCATTTAGTATTACAGTGAATTCTATTCGCTAAAACAAATCTGCACTCAGCAACTGACAACAGTCGTCTACCCGTAGCATGGACTGCTTGTCGTCAGTGACAAGTTTGTAAAATGACAGGGCACCCACCACCAGCATGGATGTTGGTAGCTAAGTATAGAGCGGCGACTGGCAATACTGCTGGTACCACGATAACGAACTCGACTGCAGACGCACCGCTGACTGGTCGCCTGGCGTGTCCCAGTCATCACGGTAGCGCTGATGATGATAGCCTGGACGACGACGAACGTTTAGCTCGTTCGCTGGACATGCGTTTGACCACTGACCAGCGGCTGCCGACCAGTACCGGTCGTAGCAGACCCAGTTCGTGCTGGACGGCCATGGCTGTTGACTGGGGTACATGCAGTGGTAGCCGAGGCATGGACTGCTGCCGCCCTGCACGGACGAAGCTTCAACGTAAGACGACGACGACGACGACGTCGATGACGATGTAGTGATTGTTCCAGGCTCGTCTTTGACGGTGACCGGTGCCCAGTCAGTGACCGTGCGCGGCGTCGGCGGTGGAGTCATGCTAGCCGTACGCTGCTGCGACCCCGGCAGCGGCGTCTGATACCCGTGATGTCTACTGATAGGCCTACACTGTGATTGGCCACCGTCATCGTCCTCAGTGACCAACTCAGATATCACTTGCTGCTGCTGCTGCTGCTTTTGCTGCTTCTGACGTAGCATCTTCTTGCACTTACTCCGACGATTTTGAAACCAGATTTTGACCTGGACAGTAACGTTCAGACGACAACGTTTGTTAGGTAGGCCTACTGCTGAAAACGTAGGCCTCCTCGACGAAGCAGCAACTTCTAAACACAGCCTATCTTACCGTGCGATTTTATACACTTAGTTAGACCTATAGCAGTTTGTTTCCGCAGTAACCTTAGAAATTTCAGAAACTTATCGTATAATATTATTAAGAGTGAGAGTCACGTCGTCAGCCAAATTATTGATTTCGATGTCGATTCAGAGAACGTTCTGTGAAACAGTTTAAACATCACCGGGGATATAATTCATAAAGGTCTGTCTACCCGCTGACCCTCCACTTGCAAGAAATATTTGCACAATAAAAATGGTCCGGGAATCTTTAGAAAATTTGCAATAAGCTGTTCATTGCAGATATCACCACACGTCAACGGTGTTGCTACGCTATCCTGTAAAATATTAATGTCGACGTTTTAATGTGTAAATGCCGCGTTGCGCATCTGTATATCGCACATGCTGCGACTTAGTGTCATTTTTTCAATTCTATAATTTCCATTCCTGCATTTTATACTGACCTGTGTTTGTGTGAGTCCGAGGGCCGCGGCTAATTCGGCGCGCTCAGGTAGCGCCAGGTACTGAGTCCTCTGAAAGCGACGACCGAGCTGATGCAGCTGAAGGCTCGAGTAGATAGTTCGTGGTTTGCGCGTCTTCTTGCGGGTGCTGGCGCCTGGCACGGCACCGGTCGGTGGCCGCGGTGATGACGCGGCGTCGCAATAACCCATCGACCGTGCAATGTTGATTCCGGGCTGAGCCGGCATCACAGCAGCGGCCTGCAGAGGAAGAACCAGAGAACGGTTTAGTTGGCAACCGGCGTCGAAGCGGCACTGTGCCGGCATAACCGACGGCGAGCCGAATCCCTCATGCAGTTTCACCGATTCGTACTCACGCAACTGCTGTGTCGACTCGTATAAATGAGACGAGGCGACTGGTGATCGCGTCTTCGAGTTGAAGCCGTAACCTGCATGTTCAATTCACGATACTGATACATAAACGCGGCCACTAATCTTAAACGTTCTGAGTTTGTGTGGTGTGAAGTGTATTTCTTTTTACTGTGTAATGCTCGGGGCATCGAAGTCACGATGCTGTTTTTTCTTGTCATAGCGACTGTGAGAAAATAAAGGACGATGGTGATTTTAAACGAATGTACAAAACAACAGAACTAGAATGAACTAAAATGAAGACCGCGAGCTGCGGCTTTTATTTCAGCTTATTTTATTGCAGTTTATTTCACTTTATTTCGTTTCATTTCATTTTAGCTTAGCTTCAGTTCTGTCGCCTCGTACGCGCCTCAACAGTCAATAATGTCGCCGTCGACATGCACATGTACGCACCGTCCGTCCCGTTTGTGCATTTGATGAGCGATTTAGGCATCGACAGTAAATTAAGTCTATTTCTAGTCGGCGCTTCATTGCTCTGTCCAAAGTGCGCGTGATCGTCCAACCTCTAGATATTATACGCCATTTTCTTCAGGGTTTTGACGTCCATAACGACCTCTTACTAAAAAATAACACACCTGCCCGAGGAAAGTACACACATATTTTTTTATTTTCTAGTTGTTTGTTTTCAAGTTATGAGCCCGTATAGGACAGACGGACAGACAGACGCAAGGAAAAAGGACAGCCGGACAGGTAAGAGGCATAACTCGGCCTACATGGGACGGCCGCATAACAGATAATTTTATTATGCCTAAATTTACTACTACACCGTGTCCCCAAAAAACTGTGTCGTTGTTATTTTTTGCACAATTCCGCAAAACAATAGCCGATTTTAATAACTGAGCATAATTTCATTGCTGTAAACGGCCAAACTGCGACTTTTGCATTTCACAAGGTAATGTAGCAACGATATTGAGGTGAGGTGGGCAAAACTGCAATGTCATTTACATCAATGATTCATCAAATTATTTAAAAACATCACACTGGCACGGTTTTTTTGGACACGGTGTATAACTATATGACTACTGTATACACACATTAGCGTCGTCAATACCTTTACCAGAGTTCATCAGAGGTACGTTTGCTGCAGCAGCATCTGTCCACTGATACTGTCTTGTAGCAGCGTGTAGTGGATCGTCATTGTACAACAGTTGTTCGTTGCTCAACTGATGCGTGTACGAGTCCTCGGCATACAGCGCAGCTTGGCAGTAAGTCGGCGAATGCTTTCGTTCATCTTTTACAAGCATCATCCCGTCTTTGTCGCTCATCGCGTTTGGAATATAGCGAAATCTACTTCTTTGCCGTCCCGAGTAAGTCTGCAACGCAGTGAGCATGCACGTGTGTTCGTTACTCGCAATTTCGATTCATGCACGTACGTCATCAAGCATAATAGTAGAAAGAATACAAAATAGAGCCTACCGTAAAACTGCTAATACAAGCTGGGTCTCGTATAATAGCCGGGTCTCAAATATAAGCTGGATATCCAAGTACTAGTAGTAGTTGTTGTTGTAAATGTACTAGCAGTTGTAGTAGTAGTAGTAATTAGTTATACGTGCAGTGTAGTAGTATACGTTCACTCTAAATTGTATTGCAGTAATAGCACTATCACACACTATCCATAGAAAAAGTGGATTCACTTTGTATGACAAGTTGATAAAGTTCGTCAAAGCCGGGTCTCCAGTACAAGCCGGGAGTCTAAGTCATATGTTCTAATAGAAGCTGGGGGCTTCTATTAACAGTGTTACGCTACGCAGAAATGTATACAAAATTGAAGAAATGTTATGTAGCTTTTTATTAAAATTCGTCATGTGAAATAAAAAATCTCGTAAGCGATTGATTTCTTGATTATATGTCAATAAAAATATAGTTGTAGGCTTATGTATTCCTTTCGGTGCATTCACACTTTTTGACGTTTAGGACATAATGACTAATAGGCATTTTAAATTTAATACTGTAATAACATGGATGCGAAATTATTCTTATTATGTTGCCAAGTTCGCTTAGGAACGACGTGACCATTACGTATTTCACACGACCATGTCAATGTCAGTGTTAATATTTATGTAACAATCTCGCTGTCCAGAACTTGTCAGCAGTGCTGTGAAATAAATAAATTAAATCATTAAATTATTAAAATTGACATAAGTAACTAAACTTACGATTAATTACCTGCAGAAACTGTCACGCTGACAAATTGTTTTATTTTTCGTGTATTTAACCTTTACATATCAAATCACAAACCGCCGGTATAGGATAACTCGAGTAGTTCTGACTGCAAATGCTAGGAGGATAGGGTAGAACATGACATTATGACGGCGGCGGCGGCGGCGGCGGCGGCGGCGCCAATGAGAGGGAGGCATTGCCTTCAGCACGACGAATAACGAACGGTGAGCAGCAGCTCCACCCCTGCAATCATGGCAGCCAGTCCAGCAGGCCCGCGGAGAGTCTGCATCCGGCGCCAATTACCCGCAGCTGAACCCACCGCTTGCTGATGCTGCTGCTGCTGGCCCGGTGTCGCTGACGAGTCAATGTGCGGGCGCCACTACCAATTCGCGGTGCACTACCGCCCCCGTTAAACAATGCCGACATCATTTCCAGATTTATATCTGTCACCAATAGCTGTTATCTATTCTACAGATCAACAGTGTACTAACTACTAATGCTTGTCGTTTTTTGCGCATTTTTACATTTGTTCGTTTTACGCGCGAGAGCCATAATAGCTACTATCTATAGCGCGTATTAGCTACGGTAATTCTGTCTGTCCAGCTGTCTGTCACGACCCGGTACTGATCCAAGCTCAGGTGAGATAGCGACTTTGGGTTTTCACCGTATGATAGTGTAGAGTCTTTAGTATTTCGTGACAAAGTTTCATGCCGCTGGGTGAGAGGGCCCCTACGAACGAGAAAGAGAAAGAGGGACACCCCCTAAAATACGTTATTTTACTGCTACTGGCTCGTCTAGCGTGAAAATGGTTGCAAATATAGGCACAGACATGCTGCTTATCATAACAAGCACTGGCGACGAGCTTCTTAAGAATATCAACATCGATGACCTTAAATGACCTTGAACCCTCAAAATAAGGGATTTTAGTAAATTTTTCGCAACTTCGTGTTGTGACACAAATTTCAAGAGCAAATTGCGTCGAAATGGCTAGAGATAGACAAAGACGACCTGCAAATGAAACTGTTGCCACTAAATGTAGATTTTAACAGTCTAAGTCTTGACTCATTACGTTCAACGAGGCCTAAACACGCGAGTGTCAAAGAGGAGTACCCCCCAAAAATGGCTATTTTTCGCACTGGCGACGTACTTTTTATTGGTATTAACATTGATGACCTTGAATGACTTTGAACCCCAAAAGTAAAGGGTTTTTAGATTTTTTTGCTATTTTCGGCCGCAGAAGAGTGAATTACGACGAAATGGATGGAGACAGACTAATACTACCTGCGAACCAAAACTGCTATAAGCTCTCGCGCGTCTCATGAGCATTAACTTAGATTTCTAGTTTTTGTTGTTGTTAATCTTCAGCGAGTGACACCACGATGACAATCAGTGAAAATATAACCGTGCAGTAACTTTATTGAAAACTGGACACAGGACTCAAAAAATACAGTTACAATATTGTCTAAGGCTCTAAGCACTCGCACGAAATGACAAACGAATTTCTAAATCCTTCAAATCTTGGTTCCACTGAGACAGAGAGTAATTAAGCCCATATATCAAGCTACAATAGCCGAGTTCTTGAACGAAGAGTGAAACGTAAAATTGTAAATGTGAACTTTCAGGAGTTCAGATACAAACAGACGTCTGCCGATTCTGCGTGCATGTACAAAGATATTGCGGCATTCGTTAGTCACGTGCATGTCTGGGTGGATAGGTGGGATCTGCTGTAGACAGCGACGTCATCGACACGCGACAAATGACGCCTGCAGCCTCGATTCGCGAGCTGATGATAATGACGCATAATAATTATTGTCGCACTTGCCATTATCCAGCGCAGTGCAACAGTATAGGCCTATAGCCTTACGTTCGATGCATGATGAGCAACCGTCGACTTCTGTCCAGATTATATGACATTTCAACGATTTCATCTGTTCTTAAAGAAAAGGACGACGCAACGCCACTTCTAATGTTCGCAGTCGAAGCAGACAAACTGTGAAAAAGCGACTGCAACTATCTGTGGCTCGCTATTTCTTACTTGTTTTATAAGGCCTTCCCAGACGAAATAGGCGTGCATATTGACAATATTTGCACCGGTATTCAGTGGCGAATTAAAGGAGAGGGCGGCCCCCTATTGACTAGATGCAACTTAAAACAAGTAAAAATTTTGCACGAAAATGCATTATTTTTGCATAAAATTTTTCATAATTTTTTTTTGGGGGGGGCTCTACCCTCTCCCCATACTTTATACCCTACTCTTCGCCTCCCCTATTCCAAATTTCTGGATCCGCTACTGCTAGTATTACGAAATTTAACCTATAGCACAGACCTACGTTAAGTCGGCGCTACTCCACGATGAACTACATTATAGGACTATGCGCAGTGAAAACTAAAAACACTTGTAGGCTATTTCTAATGTTATGACAATATTGCAGGCTACACATGAATCTCTTACTTTACATTTCATTTGTAGTTATCGACGTGTCTGCTGTCGGTCATGTTCAGTGCGTCAAGTACAAGGTATGGTGCATATAACAGCACAGAATCCTGCTAATCATTTTCCAGAATAACTCACAGTTATATGTACACTGTTTTAAAAGTGACCGTCATAGAAGCCCCAGCTTCTATATGCATTTGATCCATACCGTGTAGTGTAGGCCGACGCAAGCGGACGGGCCGTGGTTAGTGTCAGTGGAAGGTCGCACGCAGTGTGACCCGCAGCAGAGTCGTTGATCCTACGAGTACATGATCTTCCGGCCAGCATGCAGTTGTCACCGCCGCAGCATGGCAGGCGTGCAGCAAGTGCGTGCTCTCATGCGGGGTGACGCTGCATGCTGCACTATCAGTCGTCAACAAACAATGCCAATGCATGGCGTATTTAGGAGAAATTTGTTATGGCACCCACCACGGCGCTTAAATTCACATAACTTTGCTTTCTAAAACATCAAAATCAATATATCACCGTGACAAAAAGACTTCAACTTCGGTCGGCGCCCCTTCCATTATTCTAAATACACACTGAACAGTGCTGCTATACATACTGTAGGCTATCGCTGCGACGTATGCTATTTAGCTGCGAGGGGAGGCTTGCGTCTGGGATTTCCTATTTAAACGCAAAAAATAATAAAAGAAGAACAAGTAATATTATTAGACAAAGAATGTCTGTCAGGCTTAACACACAATTTTTCTGATATAATAAGCAAACCTACACCCATAGGCCCTTTTTCACATTTCCAAGTACGCCCCTGCTGGAGTGGCATGACGGCCATGGTGGCAGAGGCAGGATGACGTGTCAAGCTGACCCCTGGTGGACAGGTCAGTCTGTGGTCACTGGTCAGTCTATACGGTCAGTCGGCAACTCCGTGTTCAACCGCACACATCCATCAGAGCAATTACTGGTCACTGCGACACATGGACATGGACATTCACATTCTGGCACCATGACAAGCAGGTCTAACAATCTCGTGATCAACTACTACTTAAAATTCGACGTTAGACACGCTGTCGTCTAGGATAGCCTATTTGTCGGTTTTATCCTATTCTTTTTTGTTTTTAGCCACTGTAGCCAGCTGTTTTAAGAGATAGAAATTTTGTACTAGTTTACATACCAAAAATTTGAGCTAATGCTCACGAGACGCGCGTAAGCTTATAGCAGTTCCTGGTCGCAAACTGTCAGTCTATCTCCAGCCATATCGTCGCAGTTCATCCTTAGAGTGTGCACAGCAGCCGAAGATAACAAAAATCAATAAAAACCCATTATTTTTGAAGTTCAAAGTCTTTCAAAGTCATCGATGTTGATACAACTGAAAAGCTCGTTACCAGTGCTTGTTGTAATAGGCAGCATGCCTATGCCTATCTGCAACCGTTTTCACGAAAGACTGGCCAACAATGGCAAAATAACGACTTTTACGGGGGTACCGCTCTTTGATGCCCTCGTGCGCAGGTTTCCTGGAACCTAGAAAACCGGGACTTAAACCGTCGAAATCTACGTTCAATGCTGAAAATTTCATACGCAGCTTATCCATGTTTATCTTAAGTGATTTCGGCGTAATTCGCTCTTGAAACGTCTCGCAGCCCAAAATCGCCAAAAATCCATAAAAACCTCTATTTTGGCGTTCAAGGTCATCCAAAGCCATTGAATTCGGTGGCAATCGAGAGCCAGTGTACGACTTTTTATTAGTGATTAATAGTAACCTAGGCCCTATCTCGCACTGTTATTGAGATACAGCGACTTATTGGCTAAAATCGCAAATTTTTCCTACCCCCCTGTCACTTAGCGCCCTTATTTAGCGAATTTATGGAAACGCTTTACGATTCCTGAAACTAGAGTCTTCCAGGCAACCGACGGTGAAGATTTGATGATCTTAGCTTGCACCGTTTTTCACCGATCCACCCGTGTGACAGACAGACGGACGGACGGACAGAATTGCGATGGCTAAGACGCGCTAAAGCAGTATAGCTGCTTTCGATCGTAAAAAGTGTCTTGTATAATGATGGAAATATTTAATGCTACATGTTAGGCCTATGTAGATAGGCCTATGTTTAAAAGATTTAAATGTCCGTCTCCCGTCCGTTTCCCAGCCTAGCTGGGAGACAGACATTTCCCCCCGGACACTTCCCCCCGTACGTCCCCCTGCTTTTTTGCATACCCGAACATTTCCCCCTTATGTATGACAAGCGCATGCATAGCCTGAAATCGCGAAAAAAATCACCAAAACCCGTTTTCCGAATTTCAAAGTCGTTCGAGGTTAGGGGCCTATCATTGTGGCTTGGCGTAGTGGTAGGCCTAACGCGCTTCGTCTAATCAACGAATTTACTCAACGGCGGGCCCGGTTAGTACCATGATGGGTGACTGTCTACGCTGGGCAGGTAAACCATCTCCGTACGAAGTCAGCCAGTTAGGTCGACTTAGCCTTCTACCCTCCGTGGGACGATAAAATGAGTATCAGCTTTTGGGCTGAGTAGTAATAAGTGGCGATGGCTAGTGTAGTACTAGTAGCTGCCTACAGGCAGATCTGAGGTTCAGATCGATCGGTCTGGTCCAGAAGTCGGCAGCCGAATGGCGCTTGTGCTGCTCTGGCCAAATGAACCGGGTGAACTCTCGCAGTGGCAGCTCACTGCTACGATGACAGCACCTATTACTGTTACCCCGGAAAGCTCGTCAGGAGTGCTTGTTGTGATAAGCAGCAAGTCCGTGTCTATCTGCGACCGTTTTTACGTTAATTCATTGACAGTAGCAAAAATCACGCATTTTGAAAAGTTACGAAGTTTAAGGTTCCCGTACAGAAGACTCCTTGAACTTAAGGGTGGAAACTTAAACTGCTAAAATCTACGTTTATTGCTGAAAATTTCATACGCAGGTTGGCTTGGTCTATCTTCAGTCATTTCGGCGCAATTCACTCTTGATATGTGCGCCGCATCTTAAAATCGAAAAAAATCACCCAAACCTCTATTTTTGGGGTTAATGGTCGCTCGATGTCCTTGATTTTGATGTCAATCTAAAGGGGGTATAGAGCTTCCTATTAGCGATTAATAGTAGGGCCTAACCTTGACCCTATCTCGCACAGTTTCTGAGATACGGCGACTTATTCGCTCAAAATCGCCAATTTTTCGTACCCCTCTCATTTAGCGTAGGCCTACGTCCTCGATCGGGGTGAACCTTTTCGAATTTCGCGAAACACTTTACGAATCATAAAATTTCGAGTCTTTGACTCTTTGTAACAGCCGACAGTAAAAATTTCGTGACCATATCTTGAACCGTTTTGATACAATCTCAGAGTGCGACAGACAGACTCACAGACAGACGCCGCTACGATATAGCTAAGAGACGCTCTTAACATTCTGCTATCGCGCGTAAAACTGTCACAAGTGTCCATATTAGGCTACCCATACTAATAGAAACCTACAGGCCTATGTGAATTACTAAACACAACTTGAAAGCTGACAGCACTGAAGTGATTGGTGGGGTTAACGCAAACTTTTCTCTTTACGATCACTCGTCTTTCGCTTATTGGAGTTGGCTAATTATTCCCCAACTCATAGATCTTTGAACTTTATGCCTTCTGATATAATTTTAAAAGTGTTTGTTTTATGCATGCCTACACATTGATACACTGTTAAGTTTTGCGGCATATTTTTTTCATTTTTAGCCGACCTTACTTAAGTAACGGTCGAGCTGTTGTCCGTCACGGATGTATTGTGGATAAACGGTGTGAGACAGGGCCTAGATTTCTATTGATCATTGACAGGAAGTGAAGTCGCATATTGGCTTTCAAATGACATGCAAATCATCGACCTTGAATGACCTTGAAGGTCACTGGCAAACAGTACGGTCGGCTATCCTAGCGACAGCTGGGCTTCTTGTCTTGTATGCTTGTATTAGGCTTATTATCTTTGTATTTCTTTTATACATTTTTCTCCTTTATTGTCGCTTATATGCTTAGGCTTTGCGTTTTATTGTGTAGTATGTGTACGATCTGGATATTGAATAAAATAAACAAATAAAATTGCAAACGTTTTGCTGAGCATAACAACGAAAGCCTCTTGAAAATCGGTCAGCAGTGTCGTGGCCGGTGTCTTGTTTAAACTTTTTATAACTCGCCATTAATGATTGACATCTCTATTTTTCTCTACATGTGTTGTTCCAGTGCCAACATACTGCGAGGCTGTCTGCCTGATCTTTGGCCTTTTAAACAGAAAACTGCCACACCAAGTCCAAGGGGTTTTTCCTGCAACCCTGGGGGAACGTTCCTGTTAATGTCGGTTTTTGTGCACTTTTTGTTTTCGAGATAGGAACACACACGGGACAGAGGGATGGACTCACAGATGAACAAAATGCATACTAAGGCCAATTAAGATTATCAGCCAATTAAGATTATCAGGAGTAACAGCACAACAAAACGGATGCATGCAAAATACAATGTTATAAATGCTCAAAAATTACAGCAACACCGATACTCATACTTAACAACTCTGTATCATCATCTGTACAGAAATGATTTTGTTATAATTATATTACATGCATGTGCTGACAGTGCCCTTAAACACCAAACCCACAGATCTATGCAGTATATTATAACATAAACATTAACTTCACTGATCCGACACTGTGCCATGCCACCCAGCACTTGGTATCCTAGCAGGTGAAGAGGGGGGAAAAACTGCCAACCTTAAATTTTTGTCTTGTCGGAAAAAGTTTTATTGTATGAAAATTTTCATCCAAAAATGAAAAAATATTTGAAGATAAGGAACTACATTTTAGGAAAATTTAGGGGCACCCGCAATCTCCTCTGTTGAAAATTTGCAAATGTCTGTAGAAATTGTTGGAAATTTGAAGTGTCTGTTGGAAAGTTACAACTTCTCCCCCGCCTAATTTTTATCGTACGACGCCACTGATGCCACAAATACAATGAGCTCCACAAATTCAGCAGCAGCTGTAATGCAGAAATTGACAACCTGGAACGATCTGCACAAGCTTATTAGCAAATAAATAACAAATAACAAATTTACGTAGAACAAAATGCAAAATGCAAATGTCGACAACAAACTCAGAACAGATGTGCCGGTGGGCAAATCCTGCTAAAATAAAAAAACATTTTATAAGGCATCATTAAACGTTAGCAAACTCAGACCACAAAAGTTTAAATTCTACACAAAAAAATGAAAGAGCAACAGCAGAATTCACATGACTGCACAAGAGCGGGTTTTAGTTTCAGTTGAGGCAAACTGATCCGACGTTTCATTAAACTCGTGAACCTCGTCGAGATTGGTGCGTACGAACGTCCTGCCTCTGAAAGTCCAGCAGTCCTTGATCACATCAGATCGACGGTGACGCGTTTCATCCGCCTTGCGGTAGACGGCCTCCTGTGATGGAGTTAGGTACTCACGAATGCAAACACCAAGACCCCTTTCTCCAGACAACAAACCAGCCGCCGCTTTTCCACTACCAGCTGTGCCAACTCTGTAGCACAACCAGGCCTACACACAAGACACCAAACAACAGTGATTGTCGTGGCTAAAGGGGGCAGGAGACAGTGGAGCGATTCCGTCCCCCATATTGTTGACTAATAGAAAACTGTCAAAAATCTTCTTAACAAAAAAAATTCTCGCCAACAAATGCAAAATTTAGGGGTTAAAACCCACTTTAAAGAAACTTGGAAAGGCAAAATCAGAATTTCAAGCACCCATAGTCTTCTCTGTCCAAATTTTGCAACAGTCTGTTAAGATGCTGTCGAAAACTTGCAGCTGTCTATCAGAAATCTGCAACTTCTTGCCATGCCCACTTTCAACCCATGCCACCGCTGCTAAACATTAGTGACTCGAGCCTGTAACCACTACTAAATTATAATGGATAGTTTAAATACTGCACAAATCCATAAGCTACATAATTACATTTCCACTAAAAAACACTCATCACCATTTCTGCAGATTAGGGGATAGATGCGGTGGTTAAACCATTTGCAGTTTTGCCATTATAGCGCACCTCGAGATGCATCTTTTGAGCTACTAAATGCCACAATCAGTCCACAGGCCAAGATCCTGTGGTATTAAAACTTTTCCATTAAAGGTCCATGGCCACGGTCAAACTCACTCGCGCAATTTATGAAGATTTAAATTTGATGTTTAACCTCGCATAAATAATATGTCGATTGGAGCTTCATAAATATATGAAATTAATGTGCAATTTCAACTCAAATGCGACATTATGTTACGTTATGCGAAATATTCTAGTCTATCAGTGCCTCCGGTGATGTCACAACCCTAGCCCATATACATCATGAATATTAATGGCCTAGCCGACGTCATCATTCTGGGCTAGGCCATTAATATTCATGAGGTCTATAGGCTGAACTCATGACGTCACGGGGGCCATCATGGTGGCACGTTTTCTACGTCATTTTTGTAGATCGTCAATTTCAAAGATAAATTTTTCCGTGCCGACAAAACACTGAGCGCTGATATTACTGTCAAAGTTATAAAAAAGTTCTGCACTTTTAGAAAAAAAAATAAAATGTATATGTTAATTATGGTGTCGATGGACCTTTAAAAACACATTGTCAGGGTAGAAAACTGGGGCAAAATAGTAGAAGGTGTCAACGTATTTTGACACCCAAATCAACTCAATCTTACTTTGCAGGCCACAAACAACTGCACAAAATTTCACCAAAACTGAGTGAAAATTACAGCCGTAGAATCAATCATAGATAAATGTAAAGACAGATGCAAGTCAGTTTATAATCTGTACCGTGCAAAGCTACAGCAAGGGTCTGATATTTACCTTGTAAACTTGAGTTCTGGTTCGGTAGCATGTGAAAGTTATCAGCAGGGGTCGAGGTCGTAGGAGGTCTTTCTTCTTGTCTGGGCTCTGTGTGTCTGTGACCGTAGCGCCATCTTCTGCTGGTATTCTGTCAAGAAGGTGGTACCCATCGATGTCCGAGTCATCCACTGCGACTCCAAGGACCGAGTTGACAAAGATCAAGAATGCATCGGAAGCCGATCGGTCTTCCTTGGGTGAAAGATTTTCAACCACAAGCGAGTGACGACGGATGTAGCGCTGAAGATCACGTTCTATGCTGTCTAATGCGGATGCAAACTCACCAAAGCGACTCTCAGACTGCTGTAATTTGAGTTCCAGCACAGCAACACGTTGTTCAATCGTCGGCAACAAAGACGACATGTCAGTAGCTGATGTAGTAGCTGCGTCGCCCTCAACGGAGACTAGAGCTGTTGGTTTTACTTCAGTCGGTTTATCAACAAGTGCTGAGACCTGTGTCACTCGGGTTGACAGCAGGGCTAAGTCACTGACTACATGCTCAGTGGAGCTGGTCAGTTGTGCTAGTTGCTGCTCAAGTTGTTTGTTTCTGGCCACACTGTCCGCATACGCTGATTCCAGTTCTTCAACCTTCAATCAATCAATCAATCAATCATCTATTACGCCAAAGGCAGTACGAAAACTTGCAAAATATGCATAAAATCATAAAATACAATATAAAAAGCTATAACTGAATGTCAAAAGCAAATGAGTTCCAGTATCCAGATTGAGACTTTTATATCTTAAATGGACTGCGATATAGACAATGCTCCATATTGACTCAAACAGCAAAATGTTCAAGCACTGTATGTGACAAGAAAGTGCTTGATCATCAGATTATTACTACTAGTGTATATACCTTCGCCATGCCGTCACTGATGACTGCTCGAAGCTCATCATTGGACATCGTAAGGGATCTGACTGTGTTCTGAAGCACAGCCAACTGCTCCAACATATCTGAGTCTATCGACCATGGACTGGTTACTGCCGATGAATGCACGACCTGGGCACAAACTGCATCTGTTGAATCTCCACATTCTATTCCTGACTTCTCCATGATGACAGTATGCTGTATTTCACCGCTGCCAGGCTGAATTTCTTCCTTCAAGCTTGGTAAAACCACTGGCTGACCTGGCACAGATTCACTGTCGCCACGTTCCAAAGACTCAGCGCTGTCAGAACAATTCTTTGGTAAGTCAGACATCGCTGAATTTTCCGCATCACCGCCGAGTACAGGCAGAGTATGTGATGCCACGCCCACTTCCGACTGTACACTCATGTTTTCTGCACACATTCAATAACAAACTGCACCCATCAAATTACAACATAAACATAAACTCTCAACTGCTTATGCTTCACATTTATACATTTTAAATTAAAAAGGAAGCCCACCAAAGCTCACATTACTCGTAACATGACACTTATTTCTCTCAATCTCCGTCACACCTTCGCAACAGTACAGAATAGGTCTCCCAAAAAGTTGACACTAGCAGTTTTATGTTACAGTTAAAACACAATCCACTTAAAAGTAGTATAAAAAATAAACACATATTTTCAGGCGTACATCTACAAAATTACATACCTAAGTGTTTTAAATAGAAGTTTTACTGAAGTGTTTACGTCACCAACAACTCAAATGTAAACAATAAATCACGTGACTACGTCATAACGGGTAAAATAAGTAAGCATAAAGATGACATACTGCAAGTAAGCAAGGAAGTAAGTAATTTTTATAGCGCGTCAACTGCAAATAGGCCCTACTTCGAAGTTTGAACGAACAAAATTTGTTCGAATTTGCGTCCAAAATTGACAAAGTGGGTGTGCTGTTTTTGAGAGTCTGTGCTGACTGAGTGCGGACTGCAGACTGACGCTTGTGCAACTAATAGGCTACTATAGGTCGGTCAGCGACATCTATCATGTCGAACATCAGTACGTCACTGAACTGGAAATGGGTCAGTCCTCATTCCTCAGTCGTTTATGTCACGATATTATACTGTACTGTCATTTATTTTAGGCTTATGTCGTCTTCTCAGCCAAATTGTCGAAAGCATCTAGGCCTACAGAAAGTGACAGAACGTGCGCAAGTGTTGCGATCGAGGAGTCCAGATCGAGTGACAGTTGGGGCCACAGGTGACAAGCCTATACTAAACTGTTATATTTTGAATTTATGATAATTTGTTGATAAATTCGCGCACGGTAACTGTACACAATTATCCTAACGTAAATTTGCAGCACTTTAGCTTGCGTGCATATTACGATTTCAATTACAGTAGGCCTATATAGCCTGAGTCATATACAGTATACGCCCATGTGCAGAATACCGGGTTATAGGTTTACAGCACAGCTATTTGAAGTTATTGAAATGTCAGACTGCAGTGATTAGATTAGCAGAACTCCACGCGGCTACATGATGTCGTCCTTCTCGTCACCTTAATAGCCCTAACAGCACTCGTTATGTGGCGTTGTGCGTTAAATAGCGAATGCTTGTCTCGCTGTGGAATGCAAAATCAATACGACCTGCTCAAGTCATAATGACAGTAGGGCTTACAATTTACAGTTTCTGCGACAGGACATGCATTTTAGCAGATTACAAATTGAAACTGTGGGCACAATTGTGATCAGATGTTGAGGTAGATAGTTTACAAGTAATATTCGCAAATCTCACGTAACGCGCGACAGCCAAGGGCGTCCACTCCATTGACAGGTAAAGGCAAATGCCTTCTGAAAAAGGTTGGGGAAAAAGTAAAAAAAATTAAAAACTCAGAGAAAATATTTTTTTCGATGACAAATTGCCTAGAAACGCATGGCACAGACAATGCGACAATTCTGTGTACAACATAAGCTTCAATTTTTTTTCTGCTGGCTTCGCTCGCAGATTACTTGTAGCCCTTACTTTCAAGGCCGTATTTAAAAGAGAGAGAAACGAAGAGAGTAGCTGGTTTAACCCTCCCCGGAATTTTTAAAAATTAATGTGACAATTCTGCGTACAACAGTTCAATTTTTTGCTCGCTTTGCTTGCAAATTATTTGTACCTCAACTTTTAATGATTTTAATTTTTTTGTGTAAATCTTTGAAACAGTCTTAGGCCTACTGCTGCAAGAACAATACGTTACGTAGACTGAGACGCCAGAGATTACTGAGACCCCTTCAATGATTTACTCAAATGACGCCACTGATTTCGTTAAACGGCACGTGAAAGAATTCTGACAAAATTTACGGCGTTATTGCATCGTATGACGATTACGCTATACTGTCAGTATCAACGCAGTAGTTTGCGGTATGATACAGCCGTCAGCAGCCAGCAGCAGCTGACCGCAGCTGATGCGTTCGTTATCTGCTATTACAGCTGATGCTAACCGCTACGAACGATAGGCTCAGCGTGTTCCAGGCTTATACGTTGCCACAGTAAGTGACCGCACAACCAACTGCCCATCATATTTGAGTACACTGAAGTTACTGTCGATTGAGTGATGTGCCTGTTCGCAACGATGACGAAGTCGTTTCTTGTCGTAACTGCTGCGGTGCTGTTGTCGCTCGTCACTGTCTCTATGTCGCTGCCGACGAAACCTGGAGCAGACTGCGCTCCCTACCCGTACTGTAAGTATAGC
>Ga0209367_1005157_pt1 | contig 18118 bp, 11 predicted proteins | sample WorMetLIZISLAND2_FD_187412 | JGI IMG/M metagenome (GOLD analysis project Ga0209367, IMG submission 187412) | Marine gutless worms symbiont microbial communities from Max Planck institute for Marine Microbiology, Germany - Olavius geniculatus... ... | reverse complement strand
TTTGGCCAATAAGTCGCTGTATCTCAGTAACGGTGCGAGATAGGGCCTAGGTTACTATTAATCACTAATAGAAAGTCGTACACTGGCTCTCGATTGGCGCCAAATTCAATGACCTTGAATGCCCTTGAACGCCAAAATAGGGGGTTTTATGAATTTTTTGACGATTTCGGGCTGCGAGACACATTGCAAGAGCAAATTGCGCCGAAACCAATTGAGATAGGCAGGGATAAGCTTCGTATAAAATTTTCAGCATTAAACGTAGATTTCGACGGTCCAAGTCTCGATTTTCTAGGTTCAAGGAAGCCTGCGTACGAGGGCATCAAAAAGCGGTACCCCCGTAAAAGTCGCGACGAAATTGCTGGAAATAGTCTGACAGTTTCCGAACAGGAACTGCTATAGGCTTTCGTGTGTTTCGTGAGCATTAACTCAAATTTCTTGTTGTTATATATTAGCGCATATGAGTTGTTTTTCCAAGCAATTATTTAGGCACGTTACACTTTCAGTAACAAGACGTACTGGCTCTGTACATTGACGATGTGAGCACAGTTTTCAAGCGCTATGTCAACACTGCATGAAGCAGTGCACGGATACTGTCATCCTTGTAGCGTTATAGTGTCGGATCGAATACGTTCTAGTGGCACAGAACAACGATCCAGAATAGACAAAATCAATCACTTCGTCCCTGGGTCACGCCCACGCAGACAAACAGACAACCCCACAAAACATAACCTTCTTTTTGGCGGAGGTACAGTGTCAGTGAGACTGTAAGTGAGCGTGTGTCAAGTCAGTCGTGTCAACTGCGTTAGGCCCAGTCTCCACTGCTTCGACATGTTGTGGATTAGTTGAAAGTGTTACCTGCCACCCCGTCAAAATCCCAGCCAGACAAACCGGCACTCGATTTACCTACCTCGAAGAGATGGAAGGTTGAGTTGACCTTAGTGTTGGTTATATGGTTTAATGTTTGCATACAGTCACCGATGCAAGTAATAACCATTTCGTAGCAACCTGGCTGTAAGACAAACGCAAACCAAAGACCTCTTTCTCGATCACAAGTCTCACACTCTATCGTTACGTTACCAAGTCACAACACTACATTAAACATTGCACCGTAACAGTTGTACGACAAATCCTCAAAAACTAAAAGCTAATGGACTCCGAGCTTTAACGAGCATCACTCATATAGTGACCAGTGGTCGCGGCCAGTCGTCAACAATGTGATTACTTAGTAAATGATTGATGCGGCTTCATACGAGCTACACTCAGTATCCGTGCTTCGCTCACTCACGACCGTCAGTATATCCTACGGTACGGCACGGTCTCCGCAGATTTCCTCCATGCGTTGCTCGATCCGTCCGTGTTACAAATAGATTGCAGACGAAATAAAACGCACGCAGAGCTCCACGGAATTATACATTCTGCAGAAATATGAAGACCAGCCGATTGTTTGTCAACTGCGAAGCTACATTATATGCGGACCGATTAGAGAATGCTAGTGTACTAGTGGTTATATTGCCCGGTAAGCACAAACGTTATTGATTTTAATTTGTTGTGGTGTTGTAAGCCTACAGACTACAACACTTTATTCAAAGCTTAAAATAAATCCATAGTATACAGACATGACAATCAGATCAACCAGCCGCTAAGGCCTAAGTCATCTTACTTATTTACTTACTTACTTGCTGTACGTTTTGTCCAACAATTGCATAACAAATCGAAGTGATGGAGTTTGGGTGTTGACTTGTATATCAGAATTTTTTTATATCAAAGACGATAGTTAATGTCATGTTTAGTCAGTTCAATAATCTAGAATCAACGACAGAATCCGAAAATTGCCATAAAATCGATGTTGCGAAAAACCGGTTCAGTGTGAAAAGGCGAAAGTCAGTGGTGGAACGCAGCAAGATGGACTACGACATAAAGTGATTAAATCAAGTCAACCGGAAAGCGCGAGATTGTTTTATTCAGATCAGAAAACGCACAAGATCAGATCGGCTAGAAATGCACACAACCACCACCGAGTCGACGTGCCGGATTTTATTTAACTCCTTTAAAATTTATCTGAAAATGCAATAGTAGCCTATATACAAGCATTATTAAAAACCATCCGCGCATACCAAATTTGCCCATAAACTGCGTAGGTGTTTTTGCGCCATGGTGTTCATCAGACCTATAGTATTTCAGTGGTTTACTGGAGGTTACTACAGTACAAGTCCCGGCAAACTGCATAGGCAGTTGCCCAGAAGCCTCACAACCATGCGCTGCCGTACATTTCACGAAAATATAAAAAGACCGTTTTGTTGCTTTCAACGTGTCAAAAAACAACGAAAATGACATACTCAAGATTAGTTTAACTTTAGTTCTCAATTTACTGCTAGTGTCAATCATAGAAAATAATTTGAAATTACTTCATGAGTGGACTGACTTGTCTAGATGATTCAAGTGCACAGGGCCCAAAATAACTAGCTTGTTTGCTGACGTAGGTCTATAACTCCTGTAATAGCAGCCGAGGCTTATAAAAATAAAATGGCAAGAAAAAGACTGTGTGGGAATTTGAGAAAATAAAAGTGTAAAAAAAGTTCTTTCCGGTCATCTGCACAAACGCATAACAACTCAGCGATTTTATAATGGAAATGCGGTCTGGCAGCGGATCGTAGTTTCCATCTTTCTCGAACACCTCAGCTAGGAGACAGTACTTGAAGTACTTGCAGTGAACGCGTTCTATGTGCTCTCAGAAAGCGCTGCAGACGGTAATTGCATTGCGGTGAATTTGGCGGTTTCGTGTGAAGGAACGTTATTAAGGCGCGATAAAAGTTGGCCGTTGCTGTTCGCAGTCGCACCAAACGTAGCGTGCTGGAACGCTTCAGCAATTGTCTCCGTCAGATGCTGCTTGACGACCGTTGCTAACGACGTCAGCAGCTGAAACGCCCTGCCGATTACGGGACGATTTGTATACTGCCTTTGATGGCTGTGCACTAAACGGGAAACTGTAAGCGCTTCAGAGCATGAAAAATAATGTAAAAACCTGGGTTATGTACGTTTTAAATAAAGTCTAAAACCACAAAAGTTCGAATTTTATGTTTTAAAGTTTTTTGAAAGAAGAAAGGTTGGTGTATAAAAATATTCTTTAGATGTCGTGCATGCAAACGCGCAGACTCAAAAGCTTCTGTGGAGTCCTGAGTCAAAAAAGTTAAAAGACAAAGTTACAATTTTCCGACAGGCCGAGCACATTTCCGAAGAAGAAAATACGGTTGCTTACAATTCTAATGTTTGCCGTTAAATTCTTTGATAATGGGTATTCTGAGCTTTAAATGTTGTAGGCCTATTAATGGACAAAAATTTTTAGAAAAAAAGAATATTTTTCTACAAGCTAAAAGTTAAAGAGTTTCGGTGACGGGTACTTGCCCCCTCTACCCGCAAACTTGTCCTTTCCCACGACTTTTCTGACCTCTTTAAAATGTAAACGTCAAGACAAACTAGAGCACTGACCGACGAGGGAACGTAAAATGGAGAGCGGCATGACAAGTATGGCGGAAAGCATGTCACTGAGAGCCAGGGAGACGAGGAAATAGTTGAACATCGAGCGCAGTTTGCGTTCACGCTTCACGGCCGCACACACAAGCACGTTCCCACCTGTACACAATGAACACAACGTATCATACAGGGCAATTTATCAGTCAGTTTACCAGTCAATCAATTAACCAAACAATTTGACTTTTAAAGTGGTCAAAAATAGAAACTACTACTGCCGGAGATATCGTGAAAACGAACACAGACTAGAAATTTGGGGCAAAGCCCAACGTGAGTCCGCCCGGCGCCCTAAGTCCTATTGAGAGAAATTAGAGGGGGGGGGTAAAAATTTCCCGGCATCAAAGTCATGCGGCCCGAACTCAAATGCATTGGCATACGCCGAACGCGCATTGTCGACTTAGGGTAGGTCAACATTAGCGCTTATAACTTTGTTCGTCGTGCACGGAATTTTACAAATTTTTTTTGTTCAACGCCGAAAGGATCGCTTTCAGTCAATTCAACGCCGCTTAGATTATGTCGTTATCTTCATCAGTTCCAGAGATATTTGCGTTCAAACTCGAAAGTTGTCGTAAATCGCACCGATTTTTGAACGTTTTTTGCCCTCCCAAATTTTAAGGGGGGCAATGCCCCCAAAATTTGTACTTGTGTTAACACCCCAACATAGAAACACGTCAAGTGCCAAAGTTTCGTCGGGCTACACCCCCTAACTCCGAAGTTATAAGCGCTAATTTATTACATTTTTAGTCAATTTTTGACCCCGTTTGAAAAAAATTGTAAGGGGGACCGCCGTCCCCGATTGGGGGTGTGCTAGTAAGACTTGGTCATTTTCTAGCGCGTGTAAAAATTTGGGGGCGCAGCACCCCCTAGGGGCCGAAATATGTTCTTCCGAAAAATGCGCTTTAGGTGAGTACGAGTTTACATCGAGATCTCCAAGATTACTGGACCAAAGTTCACCGGACTTGTTTCGCTAACGCAGAAGGAATCGCGGTAGATAAAGTAAAAATCGGATTTTGAATATCTTCATCCGTTTCGGAGATATTCGCCGCCGAACTTCAAAGTCGTCCGAAATCTGGCCAAATTTTGCATGTTTTTGGCCCCTGAAATTTTGGACCGGCATTATAAAATAGGGCCTAATACTGACCATCGTGCAAAATTTCACGCCGGTCGGCCCACGCATCTCGGAGATCTCGCGTCGGGAGAGAAAAAAATTTGGGCTAAAACTTAGGTCCGCTCCGCAAGCTATCGCTTCCGGGCGGACTAAAAATAGGCCTACTACTTTTTGGCATATTTGCATTTGCCTCAATCGGTCTTCAATATTATTTGCACTTCGCAGACGTCGAGTGAGATGCAGCCGACCAAAAAGTCTGGCAAAGGTGGTAAGCTCTCACAGTCCCGGCTGAAACTGTGCATTGTAAGGCTCACGAAACACTTTTAGCGGAACGATAGCGTAGCGAGCAATAATTTTCGGCTTTTCTATGTTTTGTCTCCTGATATGATTTTCAATAAAAAGCTGAAATATTCATTCTGGTATTTTACCTATACTAACGGACCTGTATTTTCTTGAGCCCAAAGAAACAATTAGTCACAAAGTGCGCTGCTGGCGAAAGCTGGCGGTAAAAATCTACAAGTGCAAAAAATACAACTATCGCGAAAACAACCTTACGACGGACGACGGATGACGGATGGACGACATAAAAACGTAATGCACCCGGCACCGCCTACCGATGGCGGAGGCATAAATAATCTATAGCCAGTCACAGTCCGTGGTGATAAAAGCGTCATAGTCACGCGTGGAAATGTCACAGTGTTTGCAAACGGTGACGACGAATCGACTTCGTGGGTGGCGCAGGTGACGATTGAATTTCTCTCACCATCAGCAGGCAGTGTTGGAGGGGGACGAAGGGAGTCGCCGTTTTCCACTCTTTTCAGGGAGGGAACGCCTTTTCGAACTATTTTACTAACATTCATTTAAAAATAGACTTACAGTTTCGTCTGTTTATTTACTGGAATACGATCATTGATTCGGGCAATTTTTGCATTCTATCGCTGTTTATGTTAACTGTGTTACAGCTGAAAAAAGTCACAATTATAAACTTCCAGTAACGATCAATATATTATATTGATCATTATATTATATTATATTATATTATATTATGTTGTACAATATTTTCTGTAGCTGAGAAAATTCTTAGTATATAAACTTACAGTGATGTTCTATAAGCCCCTATATTATAATAGTTTTATTTCATTTTTACATATTACACTTTTTTAAACAAAGCGCAAGTAAAGTAAGATTTTGCGTTACGTCACTGACTCCCGAGCGCCCCTAAGTTTTTATGACTATACAGTTTTCTACACCCCTCAGACCCTGGTCGCTATAGGCGCTAAACGCATCACCAACGATATACTGGCAATAAGAAAGATGGCGCACGGCAATTTCAGCGCAAACCAGCAACTCGCGTAATTCCGACTATTGAGACATATATCACCTTAGCGTGGTCTATCCGTTTGTCAGACTCATGCACGCTGCTGAAGCCGTTGAACGAAATGGAATGACATTTGGCTAGTGGCCCCAATCAGCACTATGCTAGACAGGGCCCTAGTCACCAAAAGGAAAGAAGCATAATTATGTGAGACTCAGCCCCCAGTTAAAATTAGCATTGCAAATTGCGGTCAAACCGTTACAAATAACATAATAGTTACTTGATATAGGCAGCTGGATACAACTTACGGCTTAGGGTTGCTCAGTTTTACGCCGACGGCCGCAAAATATGTCGGCACGCGGCCGTCGGCACTCAAGAACGGAATCTGTTTTTCCTTTATAGCATTCGTGTCACACACTATTTCAAAGACCTGTGCTAGCCATGCTCGTCTTTGTATTTTCGATACACACATCTGAATGATCAGACGATGCACGCATCCTTCAAACAAAACATTATGCCAGTCATAGTCACGCACCGGGTTTTCTTTCTTTCCAGTACTGCCTTTCGCCGACAGTTTAAGCAGCAAGTTTTATGCTTGTATGTTGTACGTCCGCCCGTCTCTCCGTCTGTCCGTGATGCTTTTCCCGCGATATCGGTGAAAACTTCAATTAATTTTCATACAATAATAGTGCACTTTAAAAAAAGATAAACTGGTTAGGGTCAGCGGAGTCAAAAAGTCAAGGCCACGACGAGCTGGAACACGGAACAAGCTCCATGCTGTGCCTTGAGTTCTAACCATACACGTAACAAATGATTACGTATAGTTGCGACACACTGTGTTGATATTTTGAACTGTGGCCAGGCCCAATCATTGACTCCTTGTCTACCTTGCACAGAAAAGTATAAGCCTATACTGTCTCTGTTGTGTATCGATGACGCTACCTGGCAGCGTAGCCTCTTGCAACAGCAATGTTGATAAAATATTCATATCAGGTATCACAGTTGACCGTGCTGAAATGTACTAATTTCATGGCCTTGATCGACGGCGTGTTTTGCTTAGACACACGTGTGATGTACGAACGCGAGACGTTATGAGTCGTCACGCTTGAGTGAAGTGAAATTATGCGCACTTATAACACTCCAGACACTGCAGTGAGAGATAGGAGAACTGAGTAGGTCATAAAAGAAATCATCTGAATTTCACACCTGTCGCCGTAATTACGTGCCAGCACGTGGCACGATGACGTCACTTCCGGCTTAAGCTAGCAGCTGAGTGACAAAATAATGATTGCGCATTAACGTAACTTATGTGTATCATCTGATCATCCGCTGTCCATTGTTTATGTCCAGCGCACGTGACCAGATGCGCCGCCTGGTGAGTTATAGTTCTTATAAGCTGGCAATCAGTTTTCTTGTATTATTTACTACATCTGTTCATCATTTGTCAACTTTTATTATTGCTATGCGGTCGTTTTATTGCTGCATTACGCGAGTTGTCAGCCATTTTATTTGCTTGACCGTTCGTCCCGTACCGACTCCTAACTCAAAAACAAAAGGGCATAGAAAATAATTCGGTTAAAAGCAGAATTGCTAAACGATTCGCCAGAAAACAGCAGCAATTTGCGATTGCGTGTTTTGCATCCCTGCCCCTGTGGTGAGTAACGAACCTTCATTTAACACATTGCGTCATTGACACTGACAACCGTACCTGTCAAATGGCGTCTAAATCCGTCGAAAGGTTTAAGCAGGCAGCCAGACAGACAAGATATTTACCACGCTACGAAAATGTGTAGCTATAGGAGGAATCGCTAGCGCTAAAGCGATTTTGCCTAAAATTGGTCTGAAATTCTGAATTCTGAATGTTTGAGAAAGCCACGAGTAACTGGTGATCCAATTCTCAGCTCAAATGATCGAAAGTTATTAAGTCATAGGGCTTGTACATGCCTTCCACGAAATGAGAGGCTACTTGTTTCGTCTTAATACGTAAGACACACAAAAAGGCATCGGATTGCTAGAGCTAATATTTTTCCGCAGTCTGCAAGTAGTAAACATACGCGTATAGAGACAAGGTTATCGGCATACAGTCGGAGAGACTGACGCTGATAAACTATCAGAAGACAGACAGACTTAACCCGACAGCAAGTGGTCCGTCTGTCCGTCTATCGTAGCCAAGATAAAGCTCTCATAGACTCCCACATGCTTACAAGTATACGAGTTCATGGATAGACACATGCTGCGACCCACTCTTGTACGATGGACTAGTGGCCAGAGATGGACATAGTGAAACGGTTTACAAAGCTTAGGCCTATTCTTTGTTCCGGGAAATAGCTTCCTTTTCGGAGCACCGGCTTTTTCCCGTGCTTGCGTGCCTGTTTTTGCAAAGTTTCATCTTTGGCCATCAGTGGCAATAGTTTTGCCCACAATTTTCTTTACAGCCATGATACTTTATGCTTTAAAGCTTAAGCCCTGTATAGCTATCGAGCAAACGAACTCAACTCAACTGAGTTTCATTTCAGTTCGTCTGAACGGTATAGTGACTACCTACTTACTTACTTACTTAAAAGTGTCAGCAACGTGTCGATTTATTCGTCTTGATTGAAAGGTTGCCGGAGCATCTCAACTCGTAGCGCTTCTACAGAGCACCGCTTTCCTTTATCATTTCCAGACGGACTGCGGCGATAACTATATGACCGATTGCCAAGACTCATCGTCGTATATGCAACTCCGTTTTTCAGTTATCGACAGAGTGCTGGCGGACGTACGCTTCGGGTATGCGGTATTCAGGCATACCGTGGAATTATGCGATACGATATGATATGCGCGGAAATATTTAGCGTGTGATAAAAAAATATTTTTGACCAGTTTTTTTCTATAGAGCAGTTATACAGCGTTAGACATAAAAATGGACACCGACGGGTTTGTTGTATAAATATGCCTGTAAATGACCGATTTTCACAATTCATTTCAAGGCTTAATAGGACTATCATTAAAGATCCCACCGCAACTAAAATGCGTCGCTACACTACCTGTTGTCTGTCCGTTTGTTTTTCCACACCAATCATGAGATTCAACATTTGTAACTTTATGACGCTTTTTTGCAGTTCCGGTTTTATAATTGCGATGCATTTATGATAAACTCCTTGTCTATATCAACATTTATCTAAATTTATCCTTAAAATATCGACATAGGCCTTTACAAACTCTTTACTACACAAACAGGCAAACAAATGCAAAAACTGACTATTTTTTTCGTAAACGAATATTTTTGTCAGACATATTTAATCACATTTTTGTTCAATTCTAAATCACTTTCACTGACACTTTCCGTAAAGCAAGGGCTACTCTCTAATCACACAATGACTGTTTTTAAACTTTGTCGTAAAATACAATTTTTAGCAGTTGATCTTTTTGTTTCACTGCGATATATTATTTTTCATATATTTCTCTAGAGGTTTGGTTAAATGGTAGGTTTCCTATAACTTTTCATAAAAAGTTTGTATTAGAGCTACGGAGCGTCGCCTGCCATGTGGGATCACAGATTCACAGTGTGCTACCTGCCGCCTGCCACAAGTGAACGCGTCCTGCCATAACCCCAGACAGATGGTCGGTATTCGATCTATCTACCCCAGAAGGATGTAAGACTGAATTGACCTTGATGTTCGTTACACAGTAAATATACCGAGATGGTTTACCTTTACCTGTCCGCAGACAATTAGTAACCACTGGAGAGTGAGTTACTGACTCGTCCGGGAGTCAAACCAACGATTTCGCGATTGCAAGTAGTCCAGCGTCGTAATCGTTATACTAAAGGTCCGAATAAAGGTCCGAATATAGCTCTTAATGAGCGAACCCATCTCAGAGCTACGGAGCGTCACTTGTCATATGAGATCACACAGTGTTACCTGCCACTCGACAGAGGTGAACGCGCCCCGCCTTAACCCCAGCCAGATAGGCCGGTACTCGATTTACCTACCCCGGAGGGATGGAAGGCTGAGTTGACCTAGGCGGTTGTTTACATCCCGAGATGGTTTACCTGCCCACAGGCAGTCATCCATCGCAGTATTAACCGGGCCCGGCGTACAGTAACTTCGGCGTACAGTAACTTCGCTGATCGGATCAGACGCGTTACCACTACACCACGTCTACCTACCAAAGTGCGTGAATTTCTTCGTACCGATGGCAGCGACGACGATGGTGAAAAGACCGAGCAGAGGCCAGTTGTAAGCTCCGCACGAGTCAGCATCATCAACCTCACTCTCCTTCGCAGCCGCGTCACCTGGAGCCACGGATGCGCTCCGGTTGTCGACGGCATCTCTCATCATAGCGTCTACAGCAGCGTCGTTGTCTGCCAGGAACGACACGAACTCCGATCCCGATGAATCGTTTGCCATCGAATAACTTTAGCTGAATTAAATGCTTGGTCGCATGAGAAACAGAAGCCAAGAGCTGTGCAAAGTTCCACGCACAAATCAGACCGTACAGCCGAGAAATACGATATAATCGGCTTTTAAGCTTTTAGCCACTGTGAGATACTTATTCGAGTTTTTGTCAAACATCTGAGAAGTTTAACATACACATTTTCCGATAAACACGTCGAACAGTAACAATAACAACGACTGTAACCGCTGCAAGATGCTGAGGTTGAAGTTTAACCCCAAAATTCTTCGCAGAATAGAACAACCAGTTGTAATAAAAATGATCGTAATTAATAATGCAAGTAGTTCTTACAAGCGATCGTTTAGCCCACTGCGCTAGCGTGAGATGCTGTAAGCTTACTAGCAGAAGGCGCAATGATAAAACTCTGTGTGCAGCCGCTGCAACATGCGCTATGTTTGCTTGCGTCGGCACTGGATGCTTCTAAGGCTGCGCGGTCCGCGAAATATATTTCAATTTGATTACATTTTTGAAGTTCTGGGTTACGATTTATGTATTTTTGATTTAACTATATAGCACGTTCACAGGTACACAACACTAAGACTACACGAGTAGATCGTCGAAATTATGAATAACTAATTAGCTGTATTGTACAATATTATTGTAAATTTTACTAACAAAAAACGGAAATAAAATAAAACATTTAAATTCTTATGTTTTATAAAAAACACAGTAATTTATAAAAACAATTTAAGAGATACTTCTTGGTGCAAAGTTATTTTTTTATTTTGTAGTTTATTCAAAACTTTTGGTTAATCAATCAGTTAAACTTTTAGTTAAATCGTTTACGTGACTACATTGAGTAGGCCTATAAGTTTAACTAAATAAGTCTACCTATTAACTAACTTTTTAAAATTAGATAGTGTGGCCTGACGAAATATTAAGGCTAAAGTATTAGTTGATTGACAACTGGATTTTGTCATTAATTTTTGCCTATTACTGTCTGTGACGGTAATAATTCTCGTAAAAATTCAAAAATGAATGTTTTAAGGTTGGATGAAAAGTGAAATAATCGAAACTCAGCTTTGTTGTCCGTCCTGGCGCCACTATAGCAAAAGATCTCACAGTTACTGCTGCTGCTGCTGTTGTTGATGATGATGACGATGACGTAGCCATCACTTTATCAACAGGTCGTGGGAATGCCGCTACTCACGCGTTTGCTGCACTCTGCGGCCGAATGGTGACACCACGTCTTTTCCAAAGGCCAGAGTAAGTTACTGGTTGATCTTCTGGATTATTTTGTCATGATTGCGTGAAAAATGACCAAAATCACATGTGACGGTCGAGTGTATGAGAGTTAGGGCATTGGCATCGCTGCAAAGTTGCGAACATGTTATTTAGGTGGGAAAGAAAAGTTGTAGGCCATTATATAGGGTTGACTCGTACAGTAAGTAAATAAAAGTGAATGTGCCTATTAAATTACTTCATTAACTGCAACTTAGAATATTACAATTCGTTACAATTAGGCCTATTTTATTAACTGAACCTATAGGCTAGTCGTTGTATCAATTAGTCAGTTATTTTTTATTACTGAATGTGCTGTACGACTGTCAACTCTATATTTGACATATTACAATTTGCTATTCTTGTTGTTTTACAAATAACTGTGCGTATAGGCTTCACGTGAACTTATGCTACTATGCGATCGTCGTTTCCTTCGCATAGAGTGACGGTGAAACATTAAGCAAATAAACGTAAAGGTAAAGGTCAGAATATAGCTCTTAAGGAGCGAACTCCTCACAGAGCTACGGAGCGTCACCCGACAGAGGTGAACGCGCCTTGCCTTAACCCCAGACAGATAGACTGGTACTCGATTTACCTATCCCGGAGGGATAGAAGGCTGAGTTGACCTAGGCGGCTGGTTACATACCGAGATGGTTTACCTGCCCACAGGCAGTCACCCATCGCGTACAGTAACTTCGCTGATCGGATCAGACGCGTTACCACTACACCACGCCACTATGGCACGTTCTTAGAATTAGTTGTTATGCCTAAGTATGTTTGAATACCAACACTTAAAAACGGACACATATGCCAGAAACGCATTAGTCATGTACAAAAAATGTCTATAATTTCTCTAACAAACAGCAACAGTATGGAGAGACTACATCGGTGATCGGTGGTCCAAAAGAGCAAGCCAGCCAGTATAAAAAGTCTATGTGATATAAACGATTTGTGACAAGGCAAGTAAGTCATGCGTGCTAACTGAAAAGTAGACAAAAAATGGATAACGAAATGAGTTAAAGAAAAGTATTCTTAGATTTTATTGCTTCGTGTAGGCCTACATCGCGGTGCATGTCCTGGATGAACCCGGAAGTTGGCAGCAAACAGGGCGCACTGGCATGATTGGTCTTGTAAGTCGGTGTCGCGTTGAATATGCATGAGTGATGACCTCAAGCCGCATCCGGGATGAATCAAGCCGACCTGCTGCTGCTGCTGCTGCTGCTATTGATAATTCTACTGTCACAGGCCTACGAGCCTACGCGTGCAACCACATCTGTTCCTCGAATTAGGCCTACTACGTCGCACCGTCATCGCGGCGACTGCTTTCTGGCTACACATATGGAAGCAATTGCGCGCACCTGTCGTTGCCATGGCAACTGATGTCGTCATTCTGCGCTTTCCACGTGCATTCCGCACGTGCGCGTTTACCGCCGTAAACGGGCAACGATTGGTCGATTGCTCGGGTTCGCGGAAAGCTCGTGGGTATTGCACTGTACTGGTAAATCGCCGTGATCAATGGCAATGTACGTCGCATACTTCTACGTTAGACCAACAACTTCCAGATTGAGCGTTGCGTCAACTAACCCAAATACAGCTGTGACTGTTTATACAGTTAGATGTACTTGTATGTGTATTATCTGTTTCTATTCTCAGTTGTTCAACAAAACTGAGAACGAGATTCTTCTTTAAGCTTTCGTATTGTGAACGCATGAAGCAACGTTGCAAATGACGTGACATTATGTGTCCATCAGCCAATTAGTTCGAAGAAAATTTCTGTCGTTTTAAGTTGTACAGGAATTTGCAATACTCTGTTTTTAATTAATTTTGTCTACTAATAGTTTTTCTTGACTTTTTAAAAACGATTCAATCAACCCAAACGCCAGCTACAGCTCTGAATGAAATATGATGACAATAATTATGATAATAAATATAATGACTAACGTTTGTCTTCTTAGGAGACATTTAGACAGTGCACGGAGATTGGCCGATAACATTTTAAAGTGGCCTAAAGTATATTATACGAACAATACTATACTAATTAAATTTATAGGCTAAAGCGCCATATGCAATTAATGCAAAGCTACAGAGGAGCTGGCGCAATATACAACAAGTCTCTTCATTGCCTCCAAAGTAATCGCTGCCACCTTGTTAAAATCTTTGTGCTCAAAAACACAGCAAAAGACGATATTGCGTCGAATATGCGATCAACAAGGATCTATTTCCAAATTTTAAAGGTGTCACAAAGTGCACGATTCTTGTGTTTTTAACAATTTTCGTTTACATTATACAGCGTCAGTCCGCTCCTCTGAGTCGAGCTGTGCCTGACGTGACGTGCTGCGCGTTACAAATACACTCTCTATACCCTGCATATATTGCATGAGTTATTTTTTTCTCTCGGCTTCTCTGTGCCATAATTGCGTTATTTGTTACTGTTCGCGACATACGGCAGTTTACGGCTGTCGTGTCTAGATGGACAACGTACATCTTGATGTATGAACGGACGGACGTAAGATCGTGCCCAGAAAGTGAAACAGCAAAAAGCCACTGAAACGTAATAAGCAAGGAATTGACACGGAAAGTGTGTGGACAGGGGACTGGCGTGCTGACGAACTACGATCCGCGGCGATGTAACAATCCGCAATCTTGCTGTTTCTGTGTCTGTGAGATCGAAAAGTCACAGACACTGTAAGATAAACATGGCAGATTTAGCATCTATCGGGTACCTAGAGTACTAAATAGATTAAGATTTTTTTTTAATTCACGAATTTTAAAAATGTTTTTAACATTTCTGGTTATTTGGGATATGCAAAAACGAACTTTTGACGTATGTAGAAATTGGTTGCATCTGTAAATTTTACGAATTTAGCTTTCTAAGTGCTATACGGGGTAATTATTTTGTGTGGTTGGTTGAAGCAGTGGTATGTCCGTGTGCTGCACTGCGGGTTTAATTTTTCCTTTGTTTGTTATAATTCGTGCAATGGATGGCCGCATAATGCACTTGAGTATCATTAGATCATGCCAGTCAAGTGCCACTTCTGAGATAGTAGTCCTAACGCGCTTCTACACAGTGACGCAGTGTCTGATTGGTGAAAACTTAAAACTTACTAAAAGGTCGCCCCTCAGACTTCAGTCTCTCATTTTGTTTTAATTGGTTTGGCAAAGGAAAGTGATTATTTTACATTTATTTAAATTGAGGAAAATTTTGAGGCTTATACAGACTCAGTAAACTTTATTGTCCGTCCAATGCTATGCATAGCATTGGACAGAGTATAAAATCACCTGAATGTCCGTGCGTCCGTGTGTCCAACTTTTCTTAATCTATCTTTTTTCCACCTTACCTTTCCCTTCCCCTTTCTCTTTCCCTTCCCTTTTTCCTCCCCTTCCTCTTCCAATTTCTCCTTCTTTATTTTCCATCCCCTTTCCCTTTTCCTTTTCTTTCTTCATCCTCTTTTCCTTTCTCTTCCGCTTTTCCTTGCCCTTTCCTCTTAACTTTTTCCTTTCCCTTCCCCTTTTCCTTTCCCTTTCCCTTCCGCTTTCCCATCCCTTTACCTTTTCTTTCTTCTTCCATTTCCCTTTTTCCCTTTTCTCTTTTCCTTCCCATATACAATTCCCCTTTTCTTACCCTTTCCCGTTTCCTTTTTTCCTTTTCCTTCCCCTTTTCCTTTCCCTTCTCTTTACTTTTCATTTTTTTCTCCATTTCCTTTCCCTTTCTTTTTTCCTTCAACTTTCCCTTTCTTTTCCGTTTCCCTCCCCTTCCTCTTTCTCTTTCTGTTTTCCTTCTTCCACCTTTCTTTCCGTGTCTTCGTCTGTGCGTCCAATATTTGAGGCGCCATATCTCCATAACGGTGTCAGATAGACACATGGTCACTATGGACCACTCATAGGAAGTCGACCCCCGGGAGTTGAATGGTCACGTGACCGATGACGTTACGTGATCTCAAAAAGTCAAACTTGTGACCCCATCATCTTTTAGGCGCTATATCTCCATAACGGTGCAAGATAGACTCATGGTGACGATGGACCTTTTATAGTAAAGCGCTGGTGACGAATCGAATGGTCTCGTGATTGACAATGTTTATTGTTTAGTTAAAATAATACAGAAGGATGAAAAGATCATTGCTGCTGTACAATTTGAAATTAAACTGTTTGATTTATTCCTACTGGTCTAAACAGCTCACTGATTATATTTATACGGACATATAATGTAAACTGTCGAAATGCATTGGACAGACTCCGTGTTCATATGAACATTATCTTGTCTGTAACTGTTTCTTCTTGAATAGAAAGATTCTGTGACAACATGCGGATTACGGTTTTTCAGTTAAACAACGGATTGCACGATAAAGCGCTTCTGTATACAAATCGTATATGTATGAGTTGCTGGAATAATGGATTAAGAATTTTCTCAATATGTATACTTCTAGCATGTGCTTCAAACCGGTTTACGTAGGCTTATAAGCTGGCAGCGTGCATTTTTGAGATAGCAGGAAAGTGTGCAATAAACCCGTTATCGCAAGCCGAGGTAAAATGCATTATGCGTCAACTGCATTACTTCAATTATTTGGTCGTGGATTTGTTGTGCAACAAAAAGTCGTGCAACTCGCTGTAAGTTGTTTTGCGACTTGTTGTCAAAGAAGTTCGCATCAAATCGCATTAGCGGAATCTGGATTAAGCTCCACTAATTTCGATTCGACGTGAATTCATTGTAGGCCTACCCGTTGCTGCCCAGCATGTTATGTGCTACATCAGGCATGTTTAATACTACTGACGCTTTTTTGACACCAGGCCTGCATTTTTTCCACGTTCAGGCATACAGAGCAAGCAATCAAGAACTTGTGATTTGGTACCAGCCCTGTTCTAAGCTTACAAATATTCGTATTAATGCAACGCACCAACTGATACTACTAGTAGCCTAACTAAACTGAACTGATGTAAATGTGAATGTAAATATTGCGAATCGCTGTTTCTTATACTAATTGTTTTATAGGCGATGAACTTTCTTTTAATTTACGGTCATTAGCTAACAAACCTATTACGATACTCGATTTGTTTGTCTGTTTTTAGTGTTTTAGCCATAAATCCACTTATTTGTTCTGTCTGTAACAATAGTTTTTGAAAGTAAGTTTCGTTAAAATTGTTTTTAGCTTTCGGACAAACTATGAGACGTTTCCGCTTGCATGCTTTTGGACTTATTATGTATCTTGTGCTTGCGTTGTTGAAAGTTGCGCTTGTCAACTTTACATTAAGCGAATATATGATGATGATATGATACAATTGTGGGATAGACAAAAGAGCCTAACTCTCTTGCATTTTCATGCATGAAAAACCCATCTGTGTTTGACTCAGGCTGCGCTTGCGGACAGAGACGGGCAAACATATTACGAAGGCAATACGACATTTTGCATTATTTGTAATGTGGCGAGTAAAATAAAAAAATATATTAACATCTTACACCACACTATACAAAACAAAAATATTATCACATTAAACTACACTGTACAAAACAGTATTACAGCAGCAAAATAAAGATCATGTTTAGTGTATAACATTAAAGTAAGTAAAAAGTGTCTAAATCGCTAAATAAAGTAGCCTACTTTTTTTCAATTTAGCTGTTAAAATTTACTTCAAAACATTAAATAAACTTTAAAAGTAAATTGCTCACACCGGGAAACATTAAAAAGTGATATTACACTTGAATACACGATCAGTGGAAGCTGAGATATGGTTGGCTTTGTACCGATCGGCGGCCATTTTGAATTTCGCGACTACCGGCCGCCAGGGGGCTGCGCAAACTTGTAGCCAGTTGGTTTTTCAAAATCTCATGACCTAAGCTAACAGCATGCCAAATTTCAAAAAGGCGTCACGAAGTGCACGATTCGACCTTTTTTTGTCATCTTATCTCCACGCTATTAGCATCACAGTTTCTATGACGTCATGATCACGTATGTGTCGCTGCTTGGCAACAGGAAGTAAACAAAGCGCGTCCAGTCCACAGTGTAGTATACATTGAATAGGCCTACGCTATAGCATCTTAATTCGGCTTTAGCAGATTGTTGGAATAATTATTGTCGGTCGCTGGCCATGTCAGAAACCGATACAGGTAAAGGACAGTGTACATAGGCCTAGTCCCAATTTTCCGGTGGTCAGTGAAACAAACATATTGTTTGCAACCAGTGTAGCCTACTTTTCGGAAGCCGGTAACCGTCACTAAATAATTCACACAGTTATCGACCTCGATAGCTCGTCCGGACGTGTTATACATGATTTTAATGACGCAACGTCACTACGTCATAAAATGACATGAGATGACGTCATTTCACGCATGCAGAGATCGCGTAGGACAAAAAGATGTTTATATTGCGAATTGTGTAATAGTTAGGTAGTTAGGGCGATATATGCTGTTGAAATATGGGGGCATGGGAAATGTCACCACGGCCACGGCCTGACTATGTAAGGGACTGAAAATCCCGAGCGAGATGCGGAAGGCGCAAAGCGCCGGAGAGCCGAGG
>Ga0209367_1005156_pt1 | contig 18119 bp, 9 predicted proteins | sample WorMetLIZISLAND2_FD_187412 | JGI IMG/M metagenome (GOLD analysis project Ga0209367, IMG submission 187412) | Marine gutless worms symbiont microbial communities from Max Planck institute for Marine Microbiology, Germany - Olavius geniculatus... ... | reverse complement strand
TATTATTATCTTTCTTTCTTTTTATATGTAGTACTTCATAGTTTATGTAGTAGACTGTAGCCCTATAGCATGATTATTATTATTGTCTCTTATATGGACCTTGTTGTGTGAATTAAACATGTTTGATTTGATTTGATTGATTTGATTGATAATAAAACAGTAGGCTTAATGCGCTTCGAACAACAAGGCAGAAACCAAAAAACACATGTTCTAACGATTAATGGCCTAGTCCTTAAATTCCGCAACAATGGAACACTGACACTAAATCCCAGTTTGACTGATAGGGTGTGTTCAAAACGATAAAAATAAAATCAACTGAGACAAAAGCCGCGGTGTAGTTCAGTTCACTTCAGTGACTTTCTGCCGCTCTGAACACGCCTTTACGAGACGCGTCGCTTCCCATAGACGCTCGTTGGGTTGCTCATTGCTGCAATGAGCGGCCGTTGATTGCTGCAAACGGTGCTTCTTGCTGTGCCGCGAACATGTCAACGACTATAGCTAGCGACTAGTAGAACCACAGTTTTAGCTTTACGAACTGCTGTTACTAGAGTAATCATCGGTTATCGCACCTAGCCGTCACTGCCAGGGAGTTATCCTCCCTGATGATGATGATGATGGGAAGCTATGACTTCGTTCAGCAGCAACAGCAACAACAACAGCGACAATCACTTGGCATCGTCTTCTTGACGCTGCTGTTGTTTATCGCGGTCCAGAAGACATCACAGGAGCAAGGTTATAATTATCATTAAATTTATCCACTTTCTTTGTTACATCCACTGAAAGTGTTTCGCAGTCTGATGGTTTTGCAGGTGTGTGATTGGGTCGCCTGAAAATGCAGGAGCTAACGTTGTCGGACCAAGTGAAAAATACAGGGCCTGACATAGACTGACCTGACAATGGCGGACCAAACTGTGTTGTTCCATTGTTGGACGAGTTATAATCAAAACCGTAGCTACATGAGTATATTAGACTGAGAGGTTTTTAACGCTACATAAACTTACGTTACTTTACTTACTTACTTACGTTGCTGCCTCGTTCACTGGGTACTTGTAAAAATTTGGCATATGTCTAACTTTCCAAGAAGCATTAAAATTTAATGTAGGCTAAGCTTACTTATTTGAACTTTTGTGTTCCTTTAGTGTAAAAAGGGGCAGTAATAAACTTTTATTTTTATGTAATTATTCCATTCCGAAATTTCCCAGGCCCAGTGTAGTCTCTCCATGTTTTCTTAAGCATGCAGAGACACATAGACGTATGAGGACTCTTTCGCTTGGGGGAGGCAGAGAACGCAACTTGCCCGAATAATTTTTCAGGTGATCGGATCGCATATTTTGCAAAAACCCACACGTCGCATATTTTTCGCATGTAATGACATTGTTAAATCGCATATGCGGAAATTATGCCGCATGCAAAAATTCGCATAGGGGCCTATATGCCGCATATTTTGCATATTTCAGCTCATATTTTCGCACTTTCGCATATTTCCCGCATAAAGGGACATTAGGGGAACACAGCCTTTCAGGAGACTAGGAATGCAATCATCTAGTGTGAAACTTTAAGATATTTTTTTCGAAACAGTGTCCAAATACCCCCAACGATTTACAACGAAACCTGTCAGTGTTTACAGCGATTTTTATCGGGTAAAAGTTACGGTCAGGCCACCATGGATAGTCCAAATGTGCTTGTCTTTGTAGTCTGATTCATGTTCGCTTCATTCATCGCACGTGGCTCTACAAAATTTAGGCATAGGCCTATTGAAACTTAGTTGCCGACCCGTTAATTAGTATGTCAGTCTGCTGAGTCCAGTCTTCCCACTATTCAGTGTTCAGATACTCACTATACTACTAGGTCTATTTCAACAATAACTTTGCATTGATTCATTGTTTTGTTGCAACGTTGTTCAGATTAGACTGCGGTTGGAAATGAGAGTTAGAAATGGTGTTATATAATTTAGGGGTGAACTGAGGGTAGGTGACTAACGTTATATAGGGTGGGGTGGTCATAAAATGTAACGTAGGCCTAATTCAGTAAAACCTTTCGTAAAACTGACTGACCCTGTGTCCTGTTTTGCCCGAAAACGTTAAGTCTAACCTAAACCACATAGATTTAATTTCTACTATTATTTTGCTGAAAATGTACTAATTTTGTTCATTTAGCAGCGGTTCTGCAATATACACGTAAGACATTTTTGCTTTCTCTGTTCTGTATTTTTCTCCCATTTTTTCACTTTATTGTTCCCGAATTTTTCGCCGTTTTGCCCAAATTTTTCACCCCGTTTTGCTCGAATCTGGGGGCGCCCCTTACCTACCCCCGGCTCCTATGCCTATGCAGGGACCTACAAGATCCGTCAATGTCAGGTCGTGCATTTTCAATGTTTCCCCATGTGGATGTGTTACAGTGATGTTGTTGGACACGCGAGACGAACACACTGCACTCAACTGGGAGACGCACAGCAAGCTCACAGCATACGACAGACCTGTCCGTGGAGTGCGTACACTTACCACTGAAATATACATAGGTTTCAACAGGTTTCAACATAACACGGTTTACAACGCGGCGAAACAAAATAAACAGTAGACCGTGTTGAGACGGACTTTTTAATGTCCGTGATCGACGGTGTGTTCTGCCTGGACGCACGTGTGATTTACGTGATACGCTATCGTCACGCTTAAGTGGAGTGAAATTATCGGCACTTATAACACTCCAGACACTGTGGTGAGAGATAGGAGGACTAAGTTCATTAGCCTAAATAAATTTCAGGGCACTGTATAACTCTCTATCAGATTTGTCTGTAAATTTAATGTGCAGGCATCGAAATGTGTCGCTTAACAACAGTTCTTCACAATTTATATAGCGAGCCGTCACTTACGAGCACTCTACATGGCTACATGGCCACTGTGGACATCATGATCAATAACTAGGCCTATATAGCACTTTTGGACAAGCTTTGGCCACGAAGCATTTTCCATAGAACTTTTTACATGTAAAAACGTAAAGTCCTTCCCGAGCCTAATAGGGCCAATTGGGCGACGCTGATCTCTGTTTTTACACTGCGAGATCACGGATACGAGAGCAGTGCATCGCGCGGTGTGCCTGTTTACGTCCCAGTTTTCGCTGGTACTCATTGCGCATACCCACGGATGGATGGCCAGGCTGAGTTGACCTGGGTGGCTGGTTTCATACCGGGATGGTCACCCATCCAAGTACTAACCGGGTCCGGTGTTGATTAACTTCGTTGATGCAATCAACGATGCTACCAACTGAGCCAAACCACCACCTAAAGTAGGGTAATTTTTTTCATGGTGTACGTTAGAGTGTTAATTATTTGTTGAGAAAGAAGTGCGGTAAATGATCCGACTTTGGTCTATGCGTCTTTGCGGCTGTCTCTATCCGCCTGCACGTGTGTATGTGTGTGGTCTCTTTAAGTAAGTAAGTAAGTAAATGATTTATAAAGCGCCAAAGTCTCAGAAAGAATCAGGGCGCAAGACTTAACGAGCTGGCCGTGCAGAGCGAGTGCGCGACAACAGTTTGACGTGTAAACAGAGTCAAGTACGAGTAGTTGAAACCACTCGTGAGTTAACTTAAACTCCGTGAGTTGAAACTGCTGCAGTGGTCACGCGCATGCTACAGTCGCGCTCGTATCTCAAGCTCGTGTCAGACAAGGCTCGTTTGCCGATGACCGACAACAACGTCTAGTCCGACATGGGTTTGACTCGCTGTGTTTATAACTGCACTGCTGTAAACTACGCGTCGGTGATTGTGCTAATTAATCAAACAAACCGTCGTCAGTGCTGTACAGCGTAATAGCTGCAGCCCGTTGTTAACTCCGTCCAGTTCAGTCGCAATTGCCACGTTCCCGTGCTGGGTGGGTATAGACAGCAATGCCAATTCACTGCAAATCACTCCCGAAATCACGCATTTACGACAGCCGTTGAAATCGCGCGGTAATTGTTCATTGTATGGCCACCCATACTCCACTTGCTTCTATTCGTCGTGAATTTGCTGTACAACATGCTCTACTGCAGCACAGCGAGTACCAGCGTAAACAGGCACACCGCGCGATGCACTATTCGTGATCTCGCAGTGTAAACTGGTGTCTGGCAAGGAAACGAGATCAGCGCCGTCCTATGTATTTTATTGCTCGGGAAGAACTTAACGTTTTTGGAGTCACTGACAGCCGCTCGAATTAACAATTGTTGTTTCCCACGACGCCGCTGAGCACATCAGTTTTAATAGCGCGTATTATTAGCTATCGTAATACTGTCCTGGTGTCTTGGTGTCCGTCACGTCCAGGTACCGATCCAGGACCATATGAGATAGAGACTTCGAGTTTCACCGTATGATTGCTTAGAGTCTTTAGTATTTCGTGACAAAATTTCATGCTGCTGGGTGACGTGGGTCCCCTCGAACAGAAGGGAGATAAAGGGGCACCCCCTCCTAAAAGACGTTATTTTACCGCCGTTGGCTTACTTGAAAACGCTTGCAGATAGACACAGACGTGCTGCTTGTCATAACAAGCAATGGTGACATTCTTTTTAGTGGTATGAAAATCGATGACGTTAAAGGTCTTTGAACCCTCAAAGATATGTTTTTTAGTTATTTTTTGCGATTTTCGGCTGCAAAAGAGCGAACTGCAACGAAATGGATGGACATATACCAAGACAACCTGCGAACGTTTCGTGAGCATTAGCTCGGATTTCTTGTTTTTACGCGCGACAGCAGAATGCTTTGCGCGTTTTAGCCATCGTCTAGGTGTCTGTCCGTTTGTCCGTTTGTCTGTCCGTCTGTCTGTCACTCTCGTGATCTGTATCAAAATGGTGCAAGCTAGGATCACAAAATTTCCACTGTGGCTGCCCCAACGACTCTAGTTTATCGTGACAAAATTTCTTGCCACTGGGTGCGGGGGTTCCCCTCGAACGAGGGCGTCAAAGAGGGGTACCCCTCTAAAAAAGACATTATTTTGCCGTTATTGGCTCGCATAGTGTTGCAGATAGGTACAGACATACTGCTTATCATAACAAGCACTGGTGACAGGCTTTTTAGATTTATTAACATCGATGACCATGAACTAACTGGAACTTCCAAAAAGGGGGTTTTAGTGAATTTTTCGCAATTTTTGGATGCACCGCACAGTTCAACACTGAATTGCGACGAAATGGCTGGAGATAGACCATGACAACCGGTGTACGAAATTTTCAGCATTTAACGTAGATTTTAGCAGTCCAAGTCCAGACCCCCTAGGTTTAAGGAGGCCGGCGCAGGTGGGCGTCAATACAGCTACCCCCCTAAAAGTGGTTATTTTACTGCTGTTATCCCGTGTAGCGTGAAAACGGTTGCAGATATCTGAGATAGGTACAGATGTGCTGCATATCATAACAAGCACTGGTGACGGGCTTTTCAGATTTGTCAACATCGATGACCTTAAACGACCTTGAACCCCCCAAAAATGGTTTTGGTTAATTTTTTTTCGCAATTTTGACTGCAGTGTACATTTCAATAGTAAATTGCGACGAAATGGTTGGATATCGACCAAGACAACCTGCATATGAAATTTTCAGCATTTAACGTAGGCCTAGATTTTAGCAGTTTAAGTCCCGACCCCCTAGGCTCAAGAAGGCCGGTGTGGGCGGGCGTCGAAGACGCCTACCCCTAAAAGTGGTTATTTTAACGCTATTGGTTCGTGTAACGTGAAAACGGTTGCAGATAGGCAGAGACATGCTGCTTATCAAAGCAAGCACAGTGACAAGCTTTTTATTGGTGTGAACATCAATGACCGTCAATGACCTTGAATTTCTAAAATAGGGGTCCTGGTGTTTTTCTGCAATTTGTGGCTGTGGCGTAGATTTCAAGAGTGAATTGCGTCGAAATGGATAGAGATAGATGAAGACAACCTGCGAATAGCAACTGCCAAGGCTGTCGCGCGTCTCATGAGCTTTGCTCAAATGACTTGTTCAAACTACTATCATGGTATTTGTGTCAGCACGCTGCTAAGGAGCGGGCTGATGCCTTGTGTCACTGTGCGTCATGATCACTGAGCTGGAGAGTTATTTGTGAGTGACTAGTGATAAAGACGTGACTGTAGGCCTACAGACTATCTAGAGACATGTCGTGTTTAGTCTCGTGCCAGTGTTCGGCAGTTGTAGCACTATGATACACAAGCCGGTCAGACCAAACCCCCATCTACTTCGATTTGTTGTACAAGTCATGCATCAAGTGGTACAACACTAAAGTTCATATGTCTAGCTGGCTTGGTAGTGTGGGAACGGTATGGCGTTGGACTTGCGATCGTGAGGTCGTTGATTCGAATCCCGGTCAACTCGCTATCAACTGGTCATTACTTGGATGGGTGACTGTCTGCGGACGAGTGAACCATCTCGGTGGCCTATATAACCAACACCAAGGTCATCTCAGCCTTCTGTCCCTCAGGGGTAAATAAACCTGTCTGGCTGGGATTGAGGCAAGGCGCGTTAACCTGTGTCGGTGTCGGGTGGCAAGTAACACTGTGTGGTACCATATAGCAGATGACGTCTCGTAGCTCTGAGGTGTTTTACCCATAAAAAGCTATAGCCTACGCTTTAAACCTTTAAACATTTAAATGAAATAGAAGACTTACGGCAAATCCTCAACATGCCAAAGTGTTGTACGAGTACGACTTGTTCGAAAAATCTACAAGAAACATAAGTAGTGGAGATTGGACCTTGGTCATCCGGCGAGCAATTAGCCACTGAGAAGACATTGATAACTCCCACAGGGCGTGTTTGGGGGCGTTCTTATATGCTCGGCGCGCCTACTTACTAGCAGAGTGGCGCTCGGCGCCGCCTGGCGGATGAGTGGCGCAACAACTGACTATCCCGGTACTTGACACTGACGTCTGGTCAGTCAGTGTCAAGTCCCCGAAATAGGACCGAACCTCCCCCCAGACATAACTTCTTACGACAGAACCCCCAATCTTCCCTCTACTGTCAGGGTAAAACGGATCCCATACTCAATAACGAGCGTAGGGGCCAGAACTGATCTCGATAGCGTCTGATTAGTTAATAGCGATGTTGGAAAATGTAGAAGTGTTTTTTTGTTGCTAGATAATAACGATTTTTCGTATGTTTAATTTTATTTTGCGGGGGTGCGTATGTGCACTTTCGAATAATTGCGCACTGCCAATACCAAAATAAACCGACCTCGAAAACACACCATCTCACGCAAAGATCTTCGACATATCTCTTACGTCAGCCGAGTTCTGGCCCATTACGTCCCAAATTTCGTTGTCATGGCAACGAGGGTCACTCGGTGAAAAATTCGGTTGGCACCATTCGATGGCCCATCCCCGACCCCCCATAGACGCAAAAATCTTGCAGATATCTCTTACACAGACCGAGTTATAGTCAATTTTGTCCCAAAATTCGTTGCCATGGCAACGGGGGTCGGCAGGGGAGAAATTTAAATGACACCATCGGATAGCCCGGGCCGGAAAATGGGGGGGAGGGTAGATGCAAAAAATAAAACACAGACAGGCATCCGGCGAGCAATTAGTCACTGAGAAGACATTGATAACTTGCAATGCATGAGTTTGTATTCAATAGCTGCAGCTGGCCAGAGAAAACTCGCACGCTGATTGTCAATCTCGATCCCGATTTGACGCAGATCCGAGCAGTCAAAAAGTGAAATTTTACGACAAAATCGAGCCAAAACAACGATTACGAGAACGAAAATGGAAAGGACTCGATGGAGCCTGGAATGGACCAACTGGAAGGAGAATCCGAGATAGAAAACTCCAAAGTATCAATTCCTTTCAGAGAGTTTAATGGGAAAAATTAAACGAATCGAGGCATTTTTCGCAAGCAAATTCGTCAGAGCTTGCAGCGTGGAGTAACTCGGTCACGTGACTCTGCTTGACGCGTCCCACTTGCATGGGAAAAATTTTGATAGAGATTTTAGGGAAATAAATTGTTTTAGGGTTGATACGACGAAAAAAGGTTCTGGATAAATTTGGTGTGAATAATTTGAAGGGAAAATTTAATAGATTTGAAATGAAATAAATTTAGAGAATATATATGGAAAATTGATGGAAAATAAATAAGTAGAAACTGAAAATGCCATCTTTTACTTTTAAGTTAAATAGACAGCTTGGGATTTCTGTCATAGAGGGTTATGTTCAGGGGAAGGGCTCTGTCCGGACACACGGGTCCCCATCAGCAGCAGCAGCAGCAGTAGCAACAGAAGCAGGGGATACATCAATGAAATGATTAACGACTGACAGACAGAACAGACAGACACGTGCTCGTGTTGATTCTTATTGCACGGTGCTCAGCGTCGTCTTGTGTTAGCCAAGTTGGGGGAAAAGGATTTAAGTTACAATGATGCAATCTTCCGACAAACAGCTGCAGATTACAGACAGCGATATCACCCAGTGCTAGAAAGTATCCAGGATGTTTACTCTGAATTCCTGTGATGTAAAAAAATTATCCACAATTTACTTTTTCAGCACAGGAAAGATATGTGAAGGAGGATCAAGTGAGGTACAAATTTGAACGTTGCACTTAAATTTCCGCAAATGTTAGATCCACATCTACAGCCTCAAATTTGTATTTTTGGAAAAAAAATTTTTCGACTGGTTATAAGTCAGGAGGCACTAAGTTCTAATTGTCCGAAAAAGAGCTGCAAATTTCTGACAGCAAAATCACTTGAAAAATATTAAGGAGGTTTACTTCGAATTTTTTTGTAGGAATAACGCAAAAATGATCTGATCGAAATTTACTCATCAACGCGTAGGAGATATGGGAGAGGGGTTGTGGGTACGAATTTTAATCTTGCTCTTGAATGTCCTTAAACCGGAGACCCGCAGTCCCCAAATTTTGCTTTTTTGAAGGAAATTTTCCGACAGGCTATAGTTTAGGCGCATTTAATCCCCCTGTCCCCTAGCTTGCCACGACGTTTCTGAGGATGGCGAAAGGGACGAAAGTTTTACAACCGGGTCTAGGGGCGAAGGCGTGATAATTATGTATCGAGTGTGAGGGCGAAATAAATTTCTAAACTAAAGTATAATATGCATTAAATTTATGTTGTAGAAAATTCGCTTAGTGGCTTGTTATCAACCTTCTAAAAAGCTATAAAAATTACGCTGGAAAAGTTTAACGACAATGCGTGTGACATCTGTTGTGCGAAGACTTCGTGCAGTCTGCCATTCACCTTTACTGGTTGGATAGTTCTCAAACTCGTCAGATTTGCACGACTATCAAAATCCAGTCTAGAACGGTTGGGGTCAAATGGGGGTTGTCTCCATGGCGACGCTAGGCTTAATGGTGCTGCTTGCAAAACTGAAACACACACAAACAAACTGATTGATGCTCACTATTTTGTACCTCTCTGTTAGCCTACCTGCCCGTCCGTCTCTTTGTCTGTCTGTCTGTCTGTCTGTGTTCTAGTGATGTTCTGCGTCAGCTGTTTCAGCAGCAGCAGAAGAGCATTCATCCGGCGCCCATCAGTACTGTAAATAAACACTCAAGTCATCTGAGCGGCCGCCGTCTGCTAGTCGTAGGCCTACCTAGAAATGTGTCTTCGCATGTCTACCGGAACTGACACACGCGCGTGCGCAGACAGTCCGACAGGTGCTTGCACGAACTGCCTGACACTGCAGTCCAGCTACTGTCTCGTACATTTCTTAGTTCCTATAGTTGAATAGTCGGTCCAAGCGAATATAAAAGTCACATTTTGTCATTTTTGCACAGAAACTTCGCAATGTTTTGCATCGACTGGAAATTGTGTTGCATTAATTTCATCCGACGACAAAATATTCCTGCGAAGTTGCGAACGTGTGTAATTGTATCTAATAGTTTACTCCATATAGGCGTACTCGTCGTAGTTGAAGACGATCTAGCTTGTAAGTTAAGACGAGTGTTCTCTGCTAAATGCATATAGAGCTACTGGTATGTCGTCAACAACAATTAGAGCTCCAGTCGTTTTATCTGTAGGCTAGTCTCGTCACAACAACGGCTGTGCTGGGTCAACTCTATAGCCTACTCCGACAAGTGCATAGCAAATAAGCTAACAGCTAAGTTTTGTTCGTGGCCGCATACAGGCCAACGTTCGAGCAGCAGACGCGTTATAAATGTGTGAACACTGAACAGAGAGTACGTATGTAAGTAAGAAAACTTGAAAGATGCTAATTCAATACGCAGATAGTCACAATGTGCCGCGATCTCAACACCCGAGCAAAATGTCTTTAGCAGCCGCTTGCAAACTGATCAAAGTTAATGCCGGCTTGTCTGCGATGTTACATGCTAAGAGTTGATGATGATGCAAACAGACAAGATGACGGCTGGCTGACTGGACTAAGGGAGATAATAATGTTGTTACTGCATACATCCTGGTGTATAGATTTAGACAAGACGACCGCATTATATACTAACTATAGCCCATCTGTTAGTGTTGTGACATCCGCACACTTCACTCTACGCTGTTTTTCCCAGTAGCTGTCTGTTTGTCTGTCTGTCGGTGTTCGCTGTCATAGGCGTAGGGGACACTTTCGCTTAGGGGGGTAGGGACAAAGAAGGCAACTTTCCCAAATATTTTTCAGTCACTGGCGTAACAAAATAGAGGGCACTGGGGGACATGGCCCGATCAGGAGACCAAAAATGGCGACCACCTAGTCTGGAACTTTAAGCAAATTTTGCTCGAAATAGTGTCAACGGTACGGCTACACTTCATCGCGCGATACTTAGGCCTAATTGGCGACAGTAATTTTGTGCGTACTTGTCGCACGTATGAACCGTTTGTGTTTACGGAGAATAATAGATTGTATTTGTGCTATGTGTTTTTATTCTAACTAATAAGTACGTTATATGAACACTACGTAAATAGTATGTCTACGCTACAGTGATTTTGTGCTTGAGTTTTCAGGGAATAATCGTTTCTCAATGTCAAAAAGGTTCTGTCATTGTGTTTTTGTCATTTTATCCTTAGGCCCGATTAAATGTGGCGCGATTAACTCTCGCCGCTATGAACTGTCGTCCGGTGAACTGTCGCCGATTAAGTGTCGCATGATGAAGTGTCATGGAACCAGTGTCAACATGTAGGCCTACCCACTGAAGCACACCACGTTGACATAAAAAATCGAACAAATTTTCTGGGAAAGAGTGCACCTCTTGAGTGCCCCCTCTACCCGTGGATACATACTGGCAATTCTTTTACGCGCGACAGCAGTGTGATGCTTCGCGAGTCCAAGGCCGGTCTTAGCTAATATAATCCGCATCCCTGTTCTAACTGCACAATAGAGTCAACTTTCCTTCTCTTCCCATGCCTTCCCTTTTTCCATTTTCCCTTTATCCTCACCACGTGAAGCGCTTTCCTTAAAATCAACCAGGCTGCCAGCAGTGCGTATACCAGAAATGTGAATTGGGTCGACCCCCCTTTCCCTTTTGTTTTTTTAATTTTTCTTCCCTCTCTTGTTTTTACCTCTCCGCTCCTCTTCCCTTATCTCCACTTTTTTGCATCCCGTTAAAAGTATAACTCTTGAAATCTAGCTAGGAAGTCTGAAGGAGCTCTATAAGCTCTCCCAGCAGGGTCTGGAGCGAAGCCCCAGCCGAAATCAAATTTGGTAAATTATACCTTTAAAATGTGAGATCTGGTGTCAATAATTATAGTTATTTTCCTGAAAATCAACTGTCCAAATTTTTTGCAGTTTAAACATGTGCTTGGAAAATTTGGGCCCCGGCTCCCCTTGTCCACGCCACTGCCAGCCAGGGATTAGTCGAATTTTGTTGCACTGTAGGCCTAAGTATTATGCTTGCAAAACGCGTCTGGTGGCTGCATTTGTTGGTGGTTTGTTGGTCAGCAATGCAAAAAAGCAAATCCATGTCGAATAGCCTAGATTCGCTTTTATTTTGACACTTGTTGCATTGCTGACCGAACAACCAGAAATGCTTAGGTCGAATAGTCTGTAGAATTTTAAGGGTTCAAAATGGTGCTCTCCTGAAATCGGCGGCCCTGTTTGGCTGAACATCTCGAACATGCTTATAAGGCCGGCCCTGCGCGCGTGATAGCTATCGTCGAAATCAACGGAGTTGAACCAGAACAAACTGCATACGAAATTTCCAGCATTAAACGTAGATTTCAACAGTCCAAGTCTCGAACCCCTCTTCAGGGAAGCTTGCGTACGCAGGCATCAAAGATGAGACCCCCCTAAAAGTCGTTATTCTACCGCTGTTGGCTCGTACAGCGTGAAAACGGTTGCAGATAGTCATATACTTGCGGCTTGCCGTAGCGGGAACTGCTGAGGTCATTGAAGGGGTATCAACACTGATGCCTTTAAACGACATTGAACTCTTAAAATAAGCGGTTTTAGTGATCTGTTCGCTATTTTCCGCTGCGACGCACACTTCAAGAGTGAACTGCGGCGAAATGGCTGGAGATAGACTAGGACAATTTGCATATGAAATTTTTAGCACAGAACGTTGATTTAACTGTAGGAGTTTTGACGTTCTATGTTCAAAGAGTCCTGCACACGAAGGCCTCAACTTTGGGTATAATTAAGGAATCTTTGTTCAGTTTGCAGTGGCTCTGCAGTATATACATGTTGGACATTTTTTTGTTTTTTGTCCTGTGTTTTTTAAAAAAAAATTCACTTTTTTCTGTCCGAATTCTCCGCAGTTTTGCCCAAATTTTTTCACAGCATTTTGCCCGAATCTGGGCGAGCGGGGGCAACTGCCCACCTGATTTTCTGGCTCCTACGCTTATGCATCTTGTGCGATTATCTGTGAAGCTGGAACAGAATAAGTCCAGAATAATTTGGAAAAAAGACAGAATCGTTATTCGTTTCCATTGCTAGGTGGCAGCAGCAGTGTGCAATTATACGTGCTTTGGCTGCGGCGTTCGACCCCAAATCTCCCCTTCTCCTTGGGGTCAGGGTCAGGGACCCCATCTAACACATTGTGTCATCAAGACCCCATTTACAGGTGTACCTGCCAAATGGTGTCAAAATCCGTCGAACGAATTAAGCATGAGTGCACGAATGCGACAAACGACAGGCAGAGAGAGAAAGACCACGATACGAAGAAATGTATAGCTATAGGCGGAATGGCATGCGCTTGAGCAATTTCGCCTAAAATAAAATGTTGGGTGTTGCTTTGTTATGCGGTTGTCCTGTAGGTCGCATTATTTGTCTTGCCTGTCCGTTTGTTCGTCTGTTCCGTACGAGCTCCAAACTTTTAAACAAAACGTCTGTGTGAAAATTACAACCAATGACCTTATTCTCTAGGGCAAAAGTAACTGGTGTGCGAGTATTTAGTATAAAAAGTAACAGGTCAAGGTTTTTGGTGGCTCACGCGCCGGTGCTCCATTATAGGATCGCCCTCCGCCAGAAAAGTCTCTCCCGGATTTTTGCCGGTAAATTGTCAGCCGGGGGAGACTTTTTGTGGGGCGATTTTATAATGGAGAAACTTTTTATGGCGCCGGTTATATTTTAATAAGGTGGAGACATATTAATTCTGTGATTATCTCTCCCCGGCCGGATTTTTCATGGGGAAGACATTTTAATGTGACACCGGCTGCCTTAGACGCGTCGCATGTATCTAACGCCATTAAGCCAACTGCGAACTACGTTTAAGCAGCATTTGGCTTGGTTTACATTATCCCATAGGCGCTCTTGGCAACTGGCTGGACAGCCGCATACATGTCGGCTTGAGGCGTCGACTCTTTGTTTGTTTGTTTGTTTGTTTGTTTTTTGGTTATGGAAATTCGGCATCATGTAGGCAACAGTTGCAGCAGCTATAACATTACGTGTGTGTATAACGGCGCCGTGCACCGGATAACCATTGTTGCCATGACGATAGCACTTTCAAACGTTTTCTGGCCAAAGTAATTTAAACCATACAACTTTGTGCACAGTGTTCTGTTTATGCAAACCTTGCGATTTGGCGTTATCACTTTAATTAGTTTATTTTTTTAAAACTACTTTCATAAAGAAAAAGAGTAGTAAGAAATGCTTGAGCGTTTAGGGAACGTTTTCCCTGAAAATTTTAGTGGATTTTTGCCCCTGAGTGCTGCGTACGGGAGCGGGCGTTCTCCGTATAGCAGATTCGCTTCCTCATTACACTTTTTCAGTTATCAGTGCGCACCGTGAGCCGCTTTTGTGTGTGTTATCACACTTTGTAATAAACTTTTTTAGACATTTTATTCACTTTTTGTAAAATGACTTGTTTACACTTTGTATCTTTAGAAAACCAGCCTGGAAACCGAGGTTGTTTTTCCAACCGATTTGTCGGCGGTGGATTTCATCTCGATTGGCCTGTGTGCGTTCGTTGCAGTGGCGTGAGGCGAGCTACATTGGCTCATCATCATCGTCCCAATCGTCGAGCGACGAAGTGCTTCGCGTCTACGCAGTTTGCAGCGCGGGAACGGTGGCCGCCAGCGATTCGGTTGACAACTGGCTGCGCAGTCCATTCATCGTGCTGCGCGATGCTCATCGGATCTACGTAGATCTGGCGTTCAGCATGAGACAATGTGCTGTCTACAGCGAACAACATCAGTCTGCCGTCATCACACCACACTGTAACTGTGTACTATCGCATTGTTGTAGTAGATTGGTTGGTGGCGTGGCGTAGTTGGTAACGCTTTTCGGCTGAAACGAAGTTACTCTACGCCGGGCCTGGTTAGTACTGCGAGCAGTTAAACCATCTCTGTGCGAAGCCTGCCAGCTAGGTCGACTCAGCCTTCTACCCTCCGTGGGACGTAAAATGAGCAGTAACTCATTTATATGGGTTACTGAAGGTCGGTACCTTAGTACAGCTGACTGGGGCTGCCTAGCCGGCCGCTGCGTTAGCCTGTGTCTGCAGGCTGCACGTGGTGGCCGTGCGGCTGGCGGCTCGGGTTAGTGACAAAAAGCGCATTAGAGGCGTTGTACGCGAGATGCGCTATACAAATTGACACCTTTACCTTTACCTTTTAGATAAGCGAGCACGCAGTCCGAGCTTGTACCACTCCAGACAGTGCGGTATCGTAATTGAACCACGCTCGGATGGCATAGACTACATCATAGTTTGGTTTAGGCCTATGACGCATGACTGCAGCTAAAATTGAAAAAAGTACCAGGGCAAGCTAAGTGTTTTTAACTTAAGTGCCCCATCTACCGGATACCGTATAACTACTTATTCCACGCTCGCGCTTGTACTGTGTGATATCTGCGCTTACAATACGGTCTGCATGCAATGGAATGACTTGCTGATAAGAGTGCGTTTACATGTACGACAAAACCTCGCACGAGACAAAAACAGGACCGGGCTACGTAAGTGCAGCTGTCAATCAACTCGGGTTTGGCAGCGCCGTCGCACGAGACGCCATTGGTGGCGATGGCGCTGCCAAACTCGAGTTGGTTCTCATGCCAGGAGGCATCAGTCAACAATGAAGTGGTTAAAAGCGACTGACTTTCAATGCCGTCAGCTGTCTTGTTTTCCAGATCTTTACGAATCGGGCCAAAGCTGTCGATAATTATTCAGCGTGGACAGTCGTTTGCGTCTGTAGGCTATGCATACTTGTGTGCGCATACATGCGGTATTCTTTAGAAAAAGGCACGTAAAACTACCGTAGGTACCATACTATACTTGTATAGACTCGCATACGTCCGTTCTTATGTGTTTTTATGCTAAAAATGCGTCACATAAAAAATCACTGAACTCGAAAAACACATGCGGAGAGTAGTAGCATTATGACAAGACGAATGCACCAAGCTGACGACGTGTTTTTAAGTGTTAGCCGAACTTTTTGTTTGACAATAATTATTGAATTATTGTCGATCAAATCAGCAAATCTTTGTTTCGTGTAGAGCGCACGTCATAACAAGATAGCCTAAACTTAGAGCTGGAGAGCCCTTGCCCCCCTCACTTTAACCATTATTGTATGGTCTGTCTGTGCTATGAAGGTCGTCAGTCGATAGCGCTGTACTACTATGAGGCGGACATTGACATCGCTAATGCTCACAGACCAACCTGGGACTCGCAGACCTACAGGCTACTGGACGTAGTCGCAGCCGATCGCCTGTTCACCGATGACAGCGACGTTCTGATTAACCGAGAGACGCTCAGCCTACCTGTCAACAGTCGAGGTTTGAACTAATGGCCAGTCCACACCTACGACGCCGACGACACTCAACTCAACTCAACTGCTCAGCCAGAGACGCGTTTCGCACTTTTTTTTCTGAGAATCTCACTTCTACAGCTCAGTTGTTCTCACTAGTTCTCACGAAAAGTGTGAAACGCGCAAGTAAGAATTCTACGAGAATTCTAACATAGAATTCTACGCTAGCCAATTTTATCTATTTGGATGACGTAACTCAAGCAAGTGGGTGGAGGGTGGGCATAACGTAAACATAGGAAAATCTTGATCCCAATTTCTCAGAGAATCTCAGAGAAAAAAAGTGCGAAACGCGCCTCAAGTTAGCAAACAACGCGTGGTCTGTGCACAGCAGCGTGACGTCACAATGCTAATGACGTCATTGCATTGTCGCCTACAGTCACGACAGTTGAGTTGAGTTGAGTTGCGTCGTGGACTGTGTGAATTTGCCATAACTAAGCTACGCTCCTCGCCAATAGCCGTTTAATTTACCATTTACCATGTATCATCTTCTTCGGCTTGATAGCAATGATGACTTCTGCCGTTCGTCACTTCAGCAAGAGGCTGATCTCAGCAGCAACTCTAAAGTGAACATTGTGATTGTGTTCTTTCCGGTGTTCGTCAATACTTTTTTGGAGCGGTTAACTGATGTAGAACATTGACAACGCTATTTCGTTGATTGCTCCAGTAACTGACAATTCTCTGGTTGAATAATGGTCGTGTCTGATGCGACGCCGGCGTGACAGTTAAGATATTTTTGGTTGCGGCTTCGTTGTACGTAGCGTCAACGTAAAACGTAAAGTTTTTTCCAAGCCGTAATGCTCACAGGGCGGTGCTGATCTTCGTTTCTTTAGCTCTTAGCCAGCTTACTGTGCCAGACCACGGATAAGCCACTAGTGCATGTGAAGTAAGTAAGTAAGTAAGTAAGTAGGTTTTATTCTTTCAATAGCGGAATTACACCGCATTACACAATCGCGCGGTGTGCCTGTTTTACGCCCTCCCCCAACGTTCACTGGTATTCGTTGCACCTTCCCACGGAAGTATGGCCAAGTGTTTACTACTTCGTCTGTCTACCACTACAACTGCAGCTACTTCAACAGCAATCACTACAACTACTACTACTCGCATTGCGACGTCACGCTGCTGTGCACAGACCACGCGTTGTTGTTCTTGTTGTTGTTGTCCTAGGTCTCTATCTGGCGGTGCGTGATCAAGGCAGCTGTACAACTCTCATATCGCTCAGCGTCTACTACTACGTCTGTCCTCGCGTGGTCCAGTCCTTGGCGGAGTTCAACAGAACCCCAGCGGGCCGAGAGCCAAGCGCCATTCTACCGGTAAAAGGCCAGTGTATCCGTCACGCCTCCAGTAGCCCACCTCGCCAGCCTGTGTCACCCACCTACCTGTGCACCAGCACCGGCAGATGGTACCTCTACACCGGCGCGTGTCGCTGTGAGACCGGGTACCAGCCTAACACCCAACTGACGCGCTGCATCGGTTTGTAGGCCTAATTATCGGCAATGTTGTTTCCGCTTTTTTCTTTCACCAAAAAAAAACTTCTGTAAGCGCTCTAGGTGCAAGCGGTCTAGTGATTAGAGTATCGGATTCGTTGCTTTCGGGTTGCGGTTCGAATCTCAACCTTGAGCAAGTTGCTCGCCTACTGTGATGTGTGCTCAGGTCAACTCAGCCTCCTACCCTCAGTGGGACGGGAAATGAGTAGTCGTTCGCAGGCTACAAAGTGAAGGCTTAGTCACAGTCTGGCTGGTTTGGGGCGGTGTTACGTCCGCTGGCTGCATCACAGGTCCAGCTGTTCGCTGACGCGGACAATGGATGGCCGCATATTGCGTTGCGATATCATTAGCTTATGCTAATCAGCTGCCAATTACGGTTAGGAGTCTGACTCAAGCAGTTCTGCAGCAAGTACCTGTGAACTTTACTTTTACACTGTATGTACAAAAACAAACCTCTGTTTATTTGAAGTAGGGACTAAACCGTTTTGTTTTTTTTCGGGGGGGGGGGGGTCA
>Ga0209367_1005155_pt1 | contig 18123 bp, 7 predicted proteins | sample WorMetLIZISLAND2_FD_187412 | JGI IMG/M metagenome (GOLD analysis project Ga0209367, IMG submission 187412) | Marine gutless worms symbiont microbial communities from Max Planck institute for Marine Microbiology, Germany - Olavius geniculatus... ... | reverse complement strand
AGATTTCATTAAGGTCTACGTGTAGAAACAGAAAACTGCATGCATCAGCCTATTATTCTTAAAACACTTGCCTGTATTTGTCTGTCCAATGCAATGCATAGCATTGGACAAAGTATAAAATCAACTGAGTGTCCGTGCATCCAACATTTCTTGAGCTATCTTCCTTTCACCTTCCCTTTCCCTTTTCCTTTCCCTTCCCCTTCTCCTTCCCCTTCTCCTTCCCCTTTTCCTTTCCTTCCCCTTCCCCTTCTCCTTTTCCTTCCCTTTTCTCTTTCCTTTTTCCCATTTTACTTCCCCTTTCCCTTCCCCTTCTCCATCCCCTTTTCCTTTCCCTTCCCTTTTCCCTTACCCTTTCCTCTTCCTCTTTTTCCTTTCTCTTCCCCTTTCCTTTCCGCATGGTCACTATGGACCACCCATAGGAAGTCAACCCCAGTGAATCGAATGGTCACGTGATCGATGACGTCACGTGACCGCTAAAGGTCAAAGTCGTGACGTCATTATCTTTGAGGCGCCACATCTCCGTAACAGTGCAAGATAGACGCATGGTGACGATGGACCATTTATAGAAAAGTGCCTGTGAAGAATCGAATGGTCTAGTGATTGACAATGTTTATTGTTTAGTTAAAATAATAAAAAAGATGAAAGGATCATTGCTGCTGTACAATTTGAAATTAAACTGTTTGATTTTTTTCTACCGGTCTAGACAGCTCACTGATTATATTTATATGGACATATACTGTAAACTATCGAAATACATTGGAAAGACTCCGTGTTCGTATGAACATTATCTTGTTGCAAATACAGTTAGCGAAAAAATTTTCTTCCTGGCCACCACTCAACCTATCCATTTACAAAACGCTGGTGCCCACCCAACTGTATAGTCAGTAAACAATAACACAATATTTTGACACAAAACAGTTAATAATTTTGAACAAATAAGGATAATATAAAAGTCACAAAACGAAATGACTACATGCAAACACAAGTTGCAGCATAAACTTGATCCATGACCAAGCTTTGATTTTTCAACAGGTGTAGCTTTTGGGCCAACATGTTGTTAATTTTTTTAAACGGCTAGACGTCTTTTAGCTGTATTAATCATACTGATGATACTGCATGATCATACTGTTTTATGCTGCACCCAGCATTTGTCGAAATTAACAAGGAACTACCGCTGTGTCCGGAAAAAAGTAACCCCTTGGACATCGTACTATAAAAATGTCAAATCAAAACGGATTCAAATAAAATTTCGGACGATTAATCCCCCCAATGAATTGCTAAAAATATCACCAAATTTTGTTCAAAAATATTATTTTAGCGCGAAGTTATTAATTGTTGAATATCAATAACAAAATATTTTCGTTACCAATATGGCGTTACGTAAGTAAACCAAGCGGTTAGTATACAATTTTGTAACTTTAACAAAAAACACCCAATTATAACAAAATTATGCATCAATAATGCGCCATCCATTGGCAATCAAAATGCCAAATTTCAGTTAAATCTGCTAAAGCGAACAATAGTTACAGTGGTTTATGTGAGGTGACCCCAAAACACTTCAGTTTCGGGTTTTTGTGGATCACGTCAGACACAAAAAAACCTGAAACTGAAGTGTTTTGGGGTGACCTACAAAAGTTCCTGTAACTATTATTTGCTTTGGCAGATTTATTTGAAATTCTGCAATTTGATTGCTAATAATTAATGCATTGTTGACACGGAATGTTGCCGGAATCGGGTGTTTTGTTGGAGTTACAAAAATGTACATTAACCGCAGGGGTTACTTATGTAATGCCATATTGGTAACGTTGATATTTTGTTATCGATATTCAACAATTCGTAACTCCGCTTATAAATAATATTTTTAAGCAAAATTCGGTTATCTCTTTAGTAATTTGTTGGGGATTAACAGTACGAAATTTTATTTGAATTCGTTTAAATTTAACATTTTTACGATGTATATGGGGTTACTTTTTTCCGGAGACGGTGTACATTAGTAATAAGTAATAACTCGGCTTACTTGGGTGGAGCAGCGTCTACAACAAAACACATGCATAGGCAATGTCAATATTTATGACGCCTACGCTAAGCCAACTAAAAAGCAGACCCTTCGATTAGTACAGTAACATATCTCGCCAAAGGAAATTTTATTTCAGCAGACTTGTTTATAAAATTGTAAATGAATTGCATTGTTATAGGGCCTTTAAAGGGCATTGCAGCCTAAATAACAATCCACTTTGTCGATATGAAGACAAAACGAGGATATTTTCGCCTCGTTTCAACAACGACCTAGGCCTTCTTGTGTTCATTTATCTGTATGCATTACATATCGCATTTTACGATAAACTTCCAAGTTAAATAATAGCTGCGACAACGCACTGAAAACTTAAGTTCGCCTGTGCAACAAAAGTTGATGAATGAACCGAGTTGCTATAAATATGGAGCCATTAGAGCGTGATCAGAACGCGAGAGCTGCTGCAACTGCAAGCTGCCTGCATTGGATGCAACAGACTTACAGGCCGCAGACTAGCAGTCCGCAAGCAGCGCCGACTGGAAGCGTACAGCAAGCGTCTCTGGCGCCGCTATACCAGACTGCTCCGCACGCAAGAATCTGTCATGAATCAAGGTCATAAGCCGGCATTCCACTTTTTCGATTTGTTGGGTTAACTAGTCGTTCAACAAGCTGTGCAACATGCTGATGCTGTGGACTTGGCGTAAACGGTAAACTTCTGTTGTACAGCTTGCTTGGCAGGATGTTGCAGTGGAGTTTGGGTTACATTATATACGACTACGTGATGCCTGTGCATGCTACTTCAGGTGATGCTGCTGCTGCTGATAAAGACGACGATGCAGCGGGTTACGTCACAATGACGTCATTCTGCAAGCTCCATCATTCCGGTGCGTGGGAGACCGCATGTAAGTTCACTGTCTAGAAATCTGGACGCTGGCGGCGAGCGCGCATGCATGCTGGTCGACTATGTCCATCTTCATTCATCATGCAGGGCTACGGCTGCAGCCACACATCCAGATAATTTCCAGCCAACGTCGACAATCACTTTACGCCGTCGTCAGCCTACGATAAAAATACATTATCGAAGCAACTGACGTAATACGCCAGACAATCGCAGCCCCGCGCACGCGCTCTGTGCGTTTAACGAAACTTGGCAGAAGTAAACGTCGTGTTTTACGCAGGTGCGGCGTACAGAAAACTTCGATACTTTGGTCATGTTTACAACAAACGGCTCCTCGGAGATGAGATAAAGCGCATTGATACCGGGATCAAAACGATCAGAATGACGGAGAAAAAAGTCGCCAAAATATTGCGCACTGAACAGGAATTTAGGCAGTGAAACTTCGGATCATTGCAGCGAAGCGCGGTCATGCTGAGCACTTGAACACAGTTTTCAAAACAACAGCAGTTTACTGCAATGATCGATCTTATCCAAAAAGTCTGACTGCTCGATCTAAATAAGGCACGGTATTATACACCGTGTCTCAATAATAAACGTGCCAATGTTATTGTGTGAATAACTCCGTGAAACATTAGCCAATTTTGTTAGTGTTTGACACAAAACTCAACGAAAAAACTTGACGTAAATGACTACAGTTGTGCCCACCTCACCTTAATACTGTTGCTACACTACTTTGTAAAATTCAAAAGTCGTACTTTGGCCGTTTACAGCAATGAACTCATACTGGGTAACACATGCGTCAGCTCAGAAATAATTAACCGAATAGCGACAAATATGAATAACGGTTATTATTCCTCAGAAAGCGTTACGTGTTACACCACATTATTTTTATTACTGCATGTGCTCAAAATGTTCCCTTCGGCACGAACGCAAACAGTGGACGTTGACGCGACTCGCCAACAGCACGTTCAATAATGAGAGACCCAGAGCAATTTACTCGCTGTTGATGCGTTATTTCAATTCGTCGACGTACGTTTTAAAAAGAGCATGACCAGTGTTAAATATGTAACAAGTTTTCGATGATTTTGTGGTCTCCGTGATTTTTTGAGCCGACGCATGCTCTGCCAGTATGAATTCTTTGTTGTATACGGCCAAACTACGACTTCTGCCTTTTACAAAATAATGTAACGATAATATTAAGGTAAGATGAGCTAAAGTATACTCGTTCACACCCAGTTTTTTTCATGATGCTGTCTGCCAAAAATTATTAAAATCAGCCAATGCTGCATAACGTTATTTAAAAAATAAAAGTGGCAATTTTTTATTGAGACACGGTGTATTTCGCTTTTTAGTCTCTGTAGTTTGTGTGTTGATCGCTATGCGTGTGGTATTGGAAAACCCATACCTTGTAAGTTGAGATTGGCGCTGGCGGCCATCTTTCCGTGTTCGTTGGTGACTTCGACCTTGTACGCTCCCGAGTCGGCGCCGCTCGCCTTTTCGACTGTCATGGTCAGAGTGTACGTGTTATCCTTTCCCTCCACCGGGTCGATGCCGAACTTGAGTCTGTCGCCGGCCTCGAGTGGCGTATCCTCGCGGAACCATTGCGTCGTCGGCTTGGGCGCGGCCTCGATCTCGCAGCTGAAGACGACCGCCTTGCCATCCTGGCGCAGGGACGGCTTCTTGGTGAACGTGGGAGCGATGCTCATCGTGCCAGGCGCCGCCCGTCACCCACTCGCTCTACAGTAGACTCTGTCCGCTGCTGCTGATGGCGTGATTGTGATGTCGCCGCAATGTTTAAAACCGCATCGCCGCCGCCTTGTCTCCGCAACTGCCTGTATACAAAACGGAATGGGTTAGAGCAGTTTGTTAGGCGAAATCGCTTTTGCAGGGCACGCTATTTCGTTTATTTCTGTACATTTTTGTAGTGTGGTCTGTCGTCTGTCACGCGTCACATTTGTCCTCTGCTTAAACCGTTTGACAGATTTGAGTGCCATTTGCCAGGTAAACCCCTGCACTTGTGAGGTCAAATGAAACGTGTGTTAGTTGGGGGTGCCTGAACCCCAGCCAAAAAAATTTGGAATCAAATTTCAGCCAAAAATACACAATTACAAATTGCAGCCAAAACGTAAGTCTTATGCTGCCACCTGGCAAACTGAGGAAAAGAGCAATTTCGTTTTTTTGCCATATCACTTTGGCCTTATTTCATAATTTACATCACTAACTTCATTTTGTGCAACACTATAAAAACCGACTAGTATAGACACTGTAGTGAGAGACAAAAAGACGAAGTAAGACATCAATTAAAAGGAGAATATTGCTTCACCATTTCCCTCCATTTTGATGCTGTCGGCGGAAAAACAGTTTTAGGTTTTGCGTTCACCGCAATCGCATGCGAGTTTATTGTGTTTTGCTTTAATTGATCATTGATCACACATGTACATGTCGCCTCACACGACTCTGGAAACTTGAAAAGCATCAATCTCGCAGAATAGTGACTTATCGAACGAAGACATCATCATCATCATCATCATCATCATCATCATCATCTCTTTAATAAAACAGATTGACAAAATGCAATCATACATAACATAAAAAGACATGAAAATCTGATAAATGTCAATACATAAACGGAATGCGCGTTCGAGAAATTACCGTATAAGTTCTAGCGCCGCGGCAATACTCGCCGCAGCCGCTTCATGGGAATGTTTACTGATCACTGTGGGCGGCTTTGATACGCCAGTGACAACATGGATAACAGCAACAGTTGCAGAAACCGCTCGGCTTGCAGTAACGCTACCTACCGGCACTACTGCGGGACTACGTGAGAAAAAAAACTTCGATCTTTTATCCCGAAGTTGCGTACTAACTGTTCGGCGTTAATTCATCAGGTCAACTACGCTGCGTATCAGCTGTTTCCTCTGACAGTTTTTTTGGTGCTGGCTTGGTTTTTCACCGCATCACAGAGCAGCAAAACACGAACGCAAGCCGCCACTTCAGCTGCTCATAATCGAAAGCGAAATCATCCTCACCGGTACAGTCAGAGAAAAAAAGAACACCAAGCGTGATGTGTCTCCGCCTATTCATATGCTGTTTTCACGCAAAACATCGTAGATTGCGATCAAGAAATAAGCACATTTTAACACGGTTAGACTGTTAAGAAGTCTGCTCGTCAAAGTATTACCGACAACGCAGTTTTAGAGCAGACCTATGTCTTCAAAATTATTACGACATTTTAAAGTCTACCATTTTACAGTTCTGCATTTTTCAGTCATGCAATTTCGTCCGTTTGGCATTTGACAGTCCTGCATTTTCAGGCGACTCATGCCGGACGTTTAGACTTAGAGTAGACTGTAACTATTAATTTGACTTCGACAACAAAAGTCGAACACACATCGTCATCGTCACTATTTGCGTGAATAAGCTATAGCAATGCATAGAACAGCGGTAATACACTCTGTCACATTATAGACAGAACACGGAGTTGCTTTATAAGCTGACCACATAGCTCTACAATATACAAAGTTTTTTGACTTGCGTTCATCTAATCCAACGAACTTTGTCAAAGATTTGGTTGCTAATAAAACAGATAGATTTCTGTTCATCGTTATGCAGACGCAAAACGCGCAGTGCGTGAAAGAAAGCACTAACATAGATCATCAGCCAGTCGTCCAAAAAGTCTTTTTGCCTTTGCTTCTACCGTTACAACTGAGGCGAACGGGCACATCGCACGATACAGTGGATAGTGGATGCACCATCCCGTATACGTGCTTTCGCAGTGCCCTGCAGGGAAACTGAAGTACGTAGAAATCAGCAGTCGGCACACTGTTTATGGCCGTTACTTTTACTTTTTGACTCCGAAGCCTCATCGCTCGTGACGTATTTTATACAGGTGCGCGCGTGTTGATTTGATGATAACGCGCACGCGCATTAACGACCACGTTATTCAATCAACAAACCGCTGCGACTAACAGCAACTCATTGTACTATTTACTTACTTTAACGCGACCACTTCCGGTCCGTGAGGCGCCAGCTAGCGTCAGCTGTCCGTCTTGTGTTTCGAGCTCTGCTGCGCGTCGATCTCTTGGAAGTCTTCCTTCTTCCAATTCTGGCCGACGAAACTGTATCCAAGACGACGAACTGACGCACGCGCAGCACGAGACGATTAAACGCCGAGATGTGGCGTCGGCTGACCGTGGGCGGGCGGACAGACAGACAGACAGACGGACAGATGCGCCGACCGTTAGTGACACAACACAGTCTCTTCTCACACACACACACACTCTCTCTCGCACGCCTCTCTGATCGACGTCTGACGGGAGTCTTCAAGCCAGCTGCTGCGAGCTCCAACGATACGCGCCTGCACCGTTAGTCTAGAACGAGAGCGATTTTCAGCGGCAGCTGGTCCGGGGGCGACGGGCGGGCGACTGGGCTGGATGGCTGGCCAGGTAGGCTATTGGCACTTCTAATGGCAAGAGATGCTCGGTTCGTTGCCAGCAGCAGCGGCGCCGCGCAGCAGCAGCAGTAGCAGCTGATGCGGTTCGCGGCACAGAAATAGCATCTTGTAAGACGGACGGACGGACGAACGGGACGAACAGCATGTGTTTAGGAGGCACCGCGCATTCTTCGCGACTGACTGAGACGGACGGAGCTAAGCATCTCTCAGCTGCTGATGCTGCAGCCGACCTGGCCGCGTCGTCATCTCGCCAGATACCAGCTTGATATCACAATATTCAGCAATATACAAGAAACCGCTGTTTTTATTTTTGACGACCTTCAACGGCCATCAGTCCAAACCGGTTCATATGCCTGGCTGTTCTGTCGGTCTCTGGGGGGCAAAGTCGACGGCCCAGGAGCTGACATTTACTGTCATAAGATGCGGCGCCGTGACGTAATATTGTGACGTAGTGATTGCTTCAATCCCAGCATGTAGCAGACGCAGCAAGCGAGACACATTAAAAAATGCCGCAGGAATCCACTGAGTCGTACATATGCAGCAGTTCTGTAGTTTTCCAGGCCGAGGTCTTGGTCTCGGGGCGCCTCGACGACAAAAAATACGGTGCTGGTCTTTGTCTTGACAAAAAAATATCGATGATTGCAAGACTATTGCTCGTTGTTACTATTAAAAATTTTTACAGTTACTAAGTAGTTATGGAGTTAAACAATAATTATATTATTCTGCGTTTCCTGTTCACCATTGACTGGCATTGAGTATTTATACGGACATTAAGTAGCATGCATTGCATAATCTGTATCGTAGTGCAATTAGGCTCTATATGACAAGAATGTGCCGGAAAGGCAGACGTCACGTGACTCCAAAAAATCAAAGTCGTGACCCCATTATCTTTGAGGCGCCACATCTCCGTAATGGTGCAAGATAGACGCATGGTGACGATGGACCATTTATAGAAAAGTGCCTGTGAAGAATCGAATGGTCTCGTGAGTGACAATGTTTATTGTTTAGTTAAAATAATAGAAATAGATCATTGCTGCTGTGCAATTTGAAATTAAACTGTTTGACCTCTTCTACCGGTCTAAACAGCTCACTGATTATACAGGGTGGTCCAAAAAACGGCACAAAGTTAATGACACTATAATTTTGCAGCCGTACGTCATATAGTCATGCGGTTTTCAGCTGAACGTTCCGAAAGAAATTCTTTACATGACTAAAGTCAACACAACCGAAAGGACCCGAATTGAACTGAACTCAACTCAGCGTTGAGTGCGGTTCAGTCCAATTCAGTTCAGGTTCAGCTGGTTCGCTTAATACAGCACAACACCAGGCTATATAGAAGACAAGCGGACAGGGCGCTACGCTCTCTGTCCGCTTGATCTTTGCCATAGTAACGGCCTGCGGCCTCAATTTTCAACCCTTCGGGCCTCATCTCGGCCTGCGGCCTTGAAACACAGCGCTGCAGCGTAGCCGCTAGCTATGATGATGCTGATGGTGCGTTACCATGGTGACGACGTCTATATGACGTCACCGCCAATCCCAGTCCACACAGAAACATCTCTTTTATAGAATACACAAGCGGACAGGTCGCTACGTGCCCTGTCCGCTTGATCTTTGCTATAGTAGCAGCCTGCGGCCTCCATTCTCAGCCCTTTGACCCTCAACTCGGTTTGCGGCTTCGATACGTCCACAGCACTGCAGCGTAGCCGCTAGCCATAATGATGCTGATGATGTGTCACCATGGTGACGACGTCTATATGACGTCACAGTCAATCGCAGTCCAAACTGACACATTCCTCTTTTATAGAATAGATACTTTTGCAAAAAGTCCCGAAAAAAGGAAGCAACGTCTGTAGAGCAAATACATGTTTAAAACTATAAACAAATTGTCACGTGTATTTTATAAGGTCTCAGAGCTGATAATTTGGTGTAAAATGTTTGTATTTTACGCTCAACAGCAGATATGCTAAGCGCGTCCTATAGTGGAGACGTACGTGTGTTCGTCCGTTCGTCCGTCTGTCCGTCTGTCACAAACTGCTGCTATCATAACGGTGTAATCTGGGATCACGAAATCTTCACTTTGGGTTGCTATAAAGACGCAAATTATTTGCGACAAACTTTCGTGTAGCTGCGTAAAAAGATTCCTAGAAGACGACGGCGTCAAAATGAAGTACCCCATAAAAAGTCGTTATTTTACTGCCATCGACTCGTCTAGCGTGAAAACGGTTGCTGATAAACACAGATATGCTGCATATCATAACAAACACTGCTGACGATTGACGAGCTTTCCGCGGGTACCAACATCGATGACCTTGAATGACCTGAAACCTCAAAATAGGGGTTTTAGTTAATTTTTTGCGATTTTAGGCTGCAGCGCACAATTTAAAAGTAAACTGTGCCGAAATGGCCAGAGATAGCTTACATAATATGCCTATGATTTCAGCAGTTTCAATTTCGGCCTCTAGGTTCCATTAGTCTTCCGTACAAAAGTTTCAAATTTGAGTACTTTTTCAAAATGCGCGATTTCTGCTCTGCTGGTCTATCCAGTAATTCAGCGTAAACGGTTGCAGATAGACAAAGACTTGCTGCTTACTAACAAGCACTGCTGACGAGCTTCACGGGAGTACGAACATTGATGACCGTAAACGACCTTGAAATATAAAAAGGGATTTTAATGATTTTTCGCGATTTTAGACTGCGACACATATTTTAGCAGTAAACTTGTCGACATTTTAAGACATAGACCAGGAAAACCTGCGTGCGAATTTTTCAGCAGTCCAAGTTTCGGCCCCTATGTTCAAGAAATCCTCCCTACTGGGGCGTAAAATTTGGGTGCCCCTTCAAACCGCACTATTACTTTATTTCTCAGGTAGCAGACCAACGCTGTCGCGCGTCATGTGAACTGTGCACAGATTTCTTGTTTTTAAATTATAATCAATTCATCATTGATCTTAGTTTCGTAGGAAAAATGTAGTGATTAAGGTTAACGCACCGATCTGCTTTGTTGTGTGTGCATTACAACTTCAACGCTGAAAATCAGTATTAGGCCTAATTCATTAAATTCATCAACGCTTTTACAGCGCGTTACCAGTGCGCTACTGCAGCTGGCTGGTCAAAAATTAGAGTAATTCAGTTTGAGATAAACTCCGTCATATAGACTTGTTGCGGCATGTGTTGCACGGCAAGTTATACGACAAGTCCGCAGCAAATCGACGCAGTGGAGTTTGCGCCTGAATCATCCTACTGCGTTCTTCGTAGGTGGCATCTGATATCACGATTGAAGACCAATCAACCTTGAAAAGCCATGCAGGCACACAGAGACAGGTATGAACAGAGAGACAAGCAGACTTACTCATAACAAAGCACCTGCTATGCAGGGCTGCATTGCATTGCAGAGCCAAGAACTGACAAACTGTGGCGCTTGAATGATACGCACTATCTGCTTCTACGCACGGCTAAAATTGCATCTTCACCGACACTGGATACCTGCCCAGCCCGGTCCGCGGCCATCAGCATCAGCATCAACCGTGCAGCATCAGCAGCCGGTCATCGACCTGCTGTCTGCGCCACTCTGCCGTACCTCTACGGACCCCTCGCATTCGCCACTCTCAGCGTCTGACTCTGTGCCGGACCCCCGCGTCGTCCCCGTGGTCGACGTGTCGCCCCCGTCTATTTGCCACTTATAGCTAATTGGTGGTTTAACGGTAATGTCGGACTTTTAATCGAGAGGTCGTGGGTTCGACTTCCGGTCCGGTCGATATCAAGTGGGTGGTTACTAGGCCTACTTGGATGGGTGGCTGGCTGCCTGCAGACGGTTAGACCATTTTGGTGTATAACTAACACCAAGGTCAACTCAGCCTTTCATCTATCCGGGGTAAGTAAATCAAGTATCTCTGGCTGGGCTTAAGGCCGGACGCGTTTATCTGTGTCGGTCTCGTAGTAGGTAACACTGTGTGATCTCATATGACAGGCTATACTGTTTGTAGCTCTGCGATGGGTTTTCCATAAAAAAAACTATACACGACATTTAACCATTACTCTCTTAACTGTCAGAGAATTAACTGCAGTCCAACTCTCAGCGAAAGGTTTGCCAGGACAGAAAAAGACAGGAGCGTCTGTTGTGTCGTCCTCCACATCTGCCGACCCTCAGCAGTGAGGATAGCCAAAGGCAAAGAAAGCAAGGCCAACTGTCACCGCGGCGCTCCTGCAGAGTCGACTTACCTAAGATAGTTACGAAGAAGACAGCAAAACGACGAGCGTGCAAAACTTACGATGAATATCCACAATCGTCAGTCGCGGTTTGGGGGAGATGATCGACACAACAGCTGGGCGATCTTTTTTGGCTTAGATTTTTAGTCCCTTTCTGTTTTTGTTCACAAATTGCATTGCAATGCAAAAATATACACACAAATTGGAAACGATATGGGCTATAAAATAAGCAAAGCTGCCTAATTTCTGAGATCTCCACCCCAGATCCTTTAATCCATCCTCCTATTTTTTGAAATGTTGGATTCGCCCCTGCTAATCACCGTTACTCCGTTGTATACCTGGACTGGCTGTCGATCTCGTCGCTGCAGTATTATTATAAGCCATGTCTGATAACGCAACTTGTGTATATTAACCGTGCGCCGCAGCATCTCGCTACCAGACGTCTTCTGACAGCCGCGAAGTCTGCCAGTCGACCTGGACTCAGATCTGCCGACACAGCTTGACTACACCAAGCCGAACGCAAGAACTAAGTTTCGAGAGAGCTCGACTTCCACTTTATCGAACCTTCCACCTACATGTATAACAGTCTTCCAGACCACCTACATCACGCCACTGACACTGATTTCTTCAAAACGGACAAAATATTACTGTTGTGGCCCCTGCGCAAAGCAACTGTTTTTCCACCGTTTTTGCAGATTAAGTATGTTTTACAGCGTACATATTAAGTGGATGCCACGCAGCTCACTTATTTGGTCTTTAGTACAAGCGTTGTACTGAAGCTGACAGGACGCCGCAATTTCATTCTCGTTCGTAATTTTTCTTAATTTTTCCCAATACGACGACAAATGTATTACGATATTACCGCTGTACGTACCGGGCGTGGAAAGGCTGTCGGACACTTCGCAGCTGGGAAAAAATTTCGCGGGCGGAAAGACGGGATGCAATTGGCAATGACTGAGAAACTACCGAGTGCGGGCGGGCCAAGTAGGCCTAGTGTAGGAATCGACCGAGATCCCAAGTGCAGAATGGCGGAAACCATACTCGTTGAGAAATTTTGATTAGGGACTCAGCGTACCAAGTTTGGTGATCATGAACAATACATTAGGCCTACTGTAGCCGCCGTGCATTAATAGTAACGACGAACAGGATAAAGACGATAATATTGACAGCAATATTATGTTATGATTTATGTACTTCGTGTGTATGTATATAGTACTTTATTGTACAGTTTTTTGTAGTTTGTCTTTTGTTTGTCTGCATGTCTTATTGTTGCAATGTTATTGTGTCTTATCGATCTATGTAGGCCTATTTTGTGTCGGCTGCCCTGAGGCAGAATAAACTAATAGAGTGTATATTATCACAAAGTAAAGTGCGTTAATTGTTGCTGTGTATAAATGGGCTGTATCTGACGTTATGAAGAGAGCTAAATTTGCATACTGTTTAAACAACAGTTTGTAGCGGGTATTCGTCGTAAGTCGCAGTGATTGAAAATCCGCTGATTTCTAAGATCGACATCAGTTCTCCACGCCGAATCAACCGCTGCAGCTACGGACAGCATGCGCAGCCCTGATTAATTAGCGACGAGCGACGCATGGGGCAGTGATGGAGCAACGCTACCTCATAGCGGCCGGGAGTTGGGTGTGTTCGGGCTGGGATCGTGCATGGAAACGACGGCAGTCGACGGATCAGCGGCAGGCGCGACTGCAGCCTGCAGGCGCCGGAAGCCTTCTCGGCGAGTTTGTAAATCGTCCATGACGTGCGTTCGTTGGCGCTCAGCGGCTGAAGTTGCCGACGAAACGCTTTACACTCAATCTCGGCGCCACCAGCAGCAGCAGCCGAGCGACGCCGTGCAAATGCAAAGAATGGAGCTAGTGATTATTACATTTTCATGCACACAACTACAAGATACAGCTGTTTGGGTATTATGTCGGTCTGTAAATTACGATCGACGAATCGATCAGGCACTTTTACTTCCGCAGAGGTGACTATAGGCCTATAGAAAAAGGTAGGCCTAGCACGGCCTACTGTTACGTCAAACTCAACTCGCTGTTTCTTTTTTTAGCAAAAACGTAACGTAAGGCAGTCCTGAAGTACTTCCGTCCCCTTTTTTCTATGCTTGCTAAAGATTTGGCTGCTACAATCCGTCATGCAAAAATTAATTAGCTGTTCGAATTTTGTAAATAGTGTTATCTTTATTTGATTTAGTAAGAAAAATCTACACTCATTTACGTGTACAGCTATTTTTAAAAATTCACACTGTACAGACTCACGGCAACGCCAACGACGAAAGCTTTGGAACAAAAAGTATCTTCGGCCAAGAGCAAAGTTCAGCCAGTCGTTAACGGCGTCTGTCGACAGGTCAAAATTGATTGACGTAGGAGTTAAAATCAACGAAAACTGTTGTTTCTATTTCTAATTTCATGCAGTAGGCTTTATTAGTGCGGTCGCCCATTGTCACTTGTGAATTAAAGACGACTTTGTTACTTATTTAGGCCTATAGCAATGCTGCCTGCCATATACTTCAGGTTTATGGCGAGTATGATATTTTTATTCGCGGCGTTGCGATACGATACAGCGTTACTGATGGCATGACCAGGCCAGCCAGTTAGCCAGCTTGGTGCAACGTACGCACGAATCTGTTGCAGATGCAAGCACTAGTAGCTAATAAAGCTGCCACCTGGCGAGTCATATTGTAACAGTTGAAGTCGTCGGAAGATGTGGGTACAACAATAGGCTATTATATTTTCACAAAGTTGACCTAACACTTTTTTCTTTTCGAAGAAACGTTCTGTGGTTGACAACGTAACAAAGGCGTGTGACGGTGTGAACCATATAAATCTTGAAGCAAATGCTTTAAGAAATTAAAAAATAGGGGAAAAGTTTTTGAGAAATTATGGGAGGGAAAATTGCATAGGCCTAATGCGTGTAAGCAGGACGCTGTTCTCGTTTACGATCTGCTAATCTTACAACCAGAAGCGTTCTGTTTCCAAATTCGTTTTTGACTGAGGCTGTGCTTCGGATCTCGATGGGGGACCTTACGACGCTCTTCCTAGACCCGCTATAGTCGGCTGGAATGGGATAATAATATAATAATATTATTATACCGCATCTGCAACAGATTCGTGCGTAGTATACGTTCCACCAATATAATATTATTATAATATATTATTATAATATTATTATATAGAGCATGTAGGCTATAACCCTTCTCCGTTCCGCCTATTCCCATACAGTTCTCAGTAGCACGGTCCGTCTGTCTGTCATTTGTCTTATTTATGTACCCTGCTAAAACCGTTTAACGGATTAAATGCTATTTGGCAGACATGCAGGCCTACATTTGTGATGTCCAATAACACAATTATGTTAGATGGGGGTCTCTGACCTCCAGGGAAGGGAAAAATTTGGAGCTCTAAACCCACAGCTAAAACAAGCCATTGCATATTGCAGCCAAACCGTCAGTCCTATACTGTCACGTGACAAATACAAACGAGCGATTCTGCTTCTTGCCAAATTACTTTAGTCGAATTGGTCATCCTTTCTGAGGGTTAAAAATAATCGTGCATTTTCTATGTGTTGTGCCATAACGTCTAAAAGTACGTCTACGTTACGTTAAACGTATGCAGTACTAGCCTTAAACAGAGCAGTTTTCAGTTTATTCTTAAAAGTGTCCGCAGAACCAGACAGTCCAACATCTCGCGGCAAAGCGTTTCAGACGGCAGGTGCTGCCACAGAAAACGCACGAGTCGCCAGTACTGTTCATGACCGCGGCAAACACAGCAGAGCTGCACCAGCCGACCGCAGCGGTTGTGCTGGTGCCTGTAGGCCTATAGTTGAAGCAGAACGGCCAGGTACGGTGGAGTCGTTTATCGCTGTGACTTGTATGTCAGCAGCGCCGTCTTGTACAAGATCCTCTCCCTGACGGGCAGCCAGTGGAGAGACTGCATGAAAGGTCTTGCATCAGTAAACGGACTTAGTTGACAGACCACTCTGGCCAGATTGTTCCGAGTCCTTTGTAGCTATCGAGCGACGACTATGGCGCACCGTAGAGAATTGCGTTACAATAGTCAAGTCTGGAGGATACAGTGCCGCATGCAATCGTCTGGGCTGTTTCACCAGACAGCACTTTGCGCACGTGGCGTAGAGCACGGATGTGATGATTGCACGACTTAGCTACCTCCCGGACTTCTCCTTTGCGTGCTCTGCCCTAAGGCAGGTTCCAATGACGATGGCGCCATCCGACCCGGCTTTGAGCTCCTCTCTTCAGCTTTTCGTAACTGATCTTCTTGTCCTCTTGCTCTATAAGTAGATTCAACATTTTCCTTTTTGGTTTTCCTTTTGGCCGTTTCTCTTCCATCTTCCCCTGTAGTACCTCCCGGACATGGACATCAAAACGCAAGTGACTGTCAATGATGACGCCAAGTAACTTGAGTTTGGCAGCAACCGGTAACGAGCTGCCGGCGATGTTGACAGTAGTGACGTTGGCTACAGTGCCAGATACAGAGTTACATAAGTCTTAGCCCTAGTCATATAGCCGAGTCTTCAGAAAACATTGCAGGCAGCTATGAAAAGCTAAAAGTCAACAAAACGGTCACGTAAGCTTAAAACATCTTGTGGCGTGCGGGATTGACTACTAGCGATGTGTAGAAAATCACTTTTCTGCCGGCGAACTCCGCGGCCAAATAACTTCTCCGGCAGCAGGCCACGGTAACAAACATTCTATTCCGAGCAGGCGGACATGACAGCTGCTGGAGCATTCCTGCAAGCGGCGGGAGGGGTGGACTGTGGAGTAGCTGACTGGGTCGAGTCGATGGACCACGGACAGATCGACCTACGGACAGACGGCGGAGGCAAAATAACGCCAGTCAGTCAGTCAGCAGCTATAGACAACGAGCGGTCATGCAAAACGTACGACGACGACAGCTGCTCGCTTGCTTCGCTGTGAATAATCGCGGACTGCTCAGCTTCAGCCGCCGTCGTTCTGCGCATAGATTTCCTGGCTCACACGAGTTTCTCTATTCACGACTCACCTTTCACAACATACACTCAGGCCGGACCTGGCAGTCAAACGTACCGTCTCAGCGCGTCTCGCTTTCTGCGCTCGTTCGCAAACGTCGAAGCAGTACGCTTGCCGAATGACGGATTGGTGGTTTCAGTTGCTGCCCGTTAACTGTCTAGTAGTTCCTATACGTTGTGGCGTAGTCGGTCGGTTTATTTTGCCGGTTTCTGATCGATGGTTGCATGCAATCCATCGGCAGCAATAATTTTACTATGTCTGCTGCCGCGTGCTTCTGCTGTCTCAAGAAAAAAATCTTGATTAACCTCGTAGCTTTCAAGTTTAAATGTCAAATATGATATCGTTAGTAATTAGCAACAAACAGCTCAACAGTAGTAGTAGTTATTATAGCAAGCAAAAATGTTGGCACCGCGTGCCGATATGTATGTTAGTTGCCTAGTGATTCAGGAGAATTAGTCGCTAAACGTGCCTGGGGGGCCGACGAGTGATGCACCGTCTGTTCCTAAACACGAATATCAGACAATGTGTCATTTTCTTGGCTAACATTAAATGCTATTTTTAACGTTATGCGCGACATAAGTTTACGTTTTACTTACTTATTCGCTTGAACGTAGACCTTGTAAACTAAGAACTGCATCAGTTACTCACGCTGGAAAATGTTCTCATGCATTTTCGTGTTCTACTTCTTTTGCTTTTGAGTTAGGACGGACGAGCAAAACGTGTAATGCGGCCTATAAGACGGCCGCATAATAAAAAGCGCCATGAGTTCGGAAATTAAATGCAGAGAGAATGCAAAGCAGTGAGAAACAGATCTTGGTGTTCATTAAAACGACCCAACGCGATGCACCGCGTAGTCGTCTTTTTTTTGATCGTACGTACGTCGTACGGGTACGACGTGGGTTGATGAAAACAAACGAACATTGCTCGATCGGTCAGTGAAGCTACCGTGCACGCAGCTCTGTCGCTGCAACTCAGTTCCTGATCAGTGCCGCAATCGCCAGGCGGCGCCACTCAGCTAGAAAAGTAGAAGACACACGCGATCATAGCACTCCCAGGGACGAACATTGCTGCACTAGCGAAAGCAGCACGCGCAACTTTTGTCTGCGCCTTGCGATTTATACTACACAAACTTATTTCCGCGGTTTTGAAACGGTAAGAGTTTCACACACGCACGACCATGACCAATGTCCAATAGAGCCTACAGTGGTCACTGCATAGCATGAGCTATGTTTAGAGTGTACGGGTGTCTGTCTGTCAAATGCAGAACCATGAAAATGACGGACCAAATCGCAGGGTTTTGCAGTTCCAGCCCTGCGATTTGATCCGTCATTTTCAGGTTCTGCCAAGTCAGCGCCCCATGAGCGTAATGCCTCAGATTGACTGCGTTTCTGCAGGTGACGGTATTACTGTATTACGCTAGATTTCTAGTACCATAATTCAGCACAAAACTGAAGCCAGTAAACTCTATCAAGGACGCACGCGCAGTAAAAAGTATAAAAAAATGAGTAGATTTACACCGCGAGTGTATATATATATATATA
>Ga0209367_1005154_pt1 | contig 18123 bp, 7 predicted proteins | sample WorMetLIZISLAND2_FD_187412 | JGI IMG/M metagenome (GOLD analysis project Ga0209367, IMG submission 187412) | Marine gutless worms symbiont microbial communities from Max Planck institute for Marine Microbiology, Germany - Olavius geniculatus... ... | reverse complement strand
CACCATCTTCGGTTTTGCAGCGGTTTCCCTTATGCCCCATTGAAAGCAATGGTAACGAAAATTTCAAAGTGATCCAGAATCCAGGATTCCTTCCGGATCACCCCCAAAATTGAATCACTGGTAGTTTATGCCATGCCTGACATACCCTCAAAATTTCAGAAAGATCCGTCCACAACTTTTCGAGTTATCTTGCTAACAGACAGACAGACAGACAGACAAACAAACAGTCTGGCAAAAACATTACCTCCTTGGCGGAGATAATAATGAATACATTCAACAGAATATAATGCAATAATGCACGTCCAGTCACCAGAAAATGATACTATAGACTGATACAGGCCACACCAACAGACATACGAAAAACATGCAGAAAATAACTGGAATTACCAGGACCCATATGACAATAACTGTAACGATTAAGCTACATATATAAGTTCATTAGATGCAAACTTCATTTACTGCTTTCATGCAGGTCTGTCGAGAAGGGGGAGGGGAGGGGAAGCTTTCCCCGGGCCCTGCGACGTTTGGGGGCCCGCCGTTGCTCGAAAATATAATGTACAGGGTGGGCCAAAAAAGTAAGCTATTGCACTTTGTCCATATCTTAGCTGAATATTGATCAATTTTCACAATTTTTTCACCAGTGGACTGTGTAAGAAATTTGCTGCTCAGGGGCATGGACAAATAAAAATCTCAAAACATACAATATTTCAGATAAACAGAAGGTCTAATGGTAAATGTTTGAAGTATTTAACTTATATGTTAAAATATGAGTTACAGTAAGTGTCAAAAACATTGGAGGACATGTTGAACATTTTTTCAAATAATTTGAACGATTTTACTGTGCATTAATTTTCAATGCACATTAATGCTGGTTGATAGCTGCAATTTTGCTCAGTTAAATGCATGAGCATACAGAGCAATGTATTTCAATTGTGCGGCCGTACAAACTGCACTATTTTTTGAAGGATAAAAACTTACTCTGTAGCTACATGTAAACCTTTTTGATGCTTATAATAACTTATACTTAACATTTTACTTAAATACTTCAAAAATTTACCACTCAACCTTATTACCATCTGTAGATATTGTTCTTTTTTGGACATTTATATTTTACAAGCTAGTGTAGCGACATAATAAGTGTGATGTGCATGCCACTAAGTAGCAAATTTCTTCCATAGTCTATTGGTGAAAAAAATGTGAAAATTGGTCAATATTTAGCGAAGATATGAAATGTACAACAGCTTACTTTTTTGGCCCACCCTGTATATTAGAGTGTGCCATTTTAAAAAGCAAAATTGAAAAATTTTCTCCAGAGATGTGCCCCATGAGAATGTTTTCCCCGAGCCCCGCTGTGGATCTCGGTGTCCCTGCTAGAACTCTATCTGCCTTAAAAATGCCCACATCCAATGGAAAACAAAAAAATTTGTTCGCCATGGTGACATCTAGACGCAAACATGAAACGCTCTGAAGAAAGCAACACTTCAACAAAGTTGAAAATCATTAAAGAAAGATCTTAATTTCATGCAGCATATTAGTGTACCAGGGATCAGCTTTCAGTTGTTTGCCACGGTGACATATAGCCGCAAATATAAATCGTCCTGAAGAAGGCAACAATTCTGCAACGTTAAAAATCACTTCAAAAAGGTTGTAGTTTCATACAGCTTTGTAGCATATCGAAGGGATTAAGCCGACGTGGAATAATAATCTATGCTACCATTTGGCACCTTTCTTTTTCTTCCCACCGCGCTGTTGTTTGCCAGGTTGAGGTTTTTGTTGTTTCGGACCAGCAGCAGCAGTGGATGCGGAGGCAGCATTGGTTGGTTGCATAGCTGTAGAGCTCGCCGAAGGCTGCGCTCCTCCGACTGAAGTCGCGGCTTTCGGTGAACTGACGGAGCTATCGGGTGGCGAAGACGATGGCGGCTTACTTGCATCTCTGTACACATCACGTGATATGACGATACAGGGTAGACACAAAGCAGCAGAAACATTTCCCGATTTTTCCATAGCCACAAGCTTACTCTATTATCTCCATAGGTTATCAAAACAAAAAGTAATTGTAATAATCTGGTAATCCATGGGGTGGGGGAAGGCGTGAAGGCACTGTAAGCTCCCCAAGTGGGGCCTGTGCCGCAAACCTATTTTGGAGTATTTGCGCATCCCAAAAACTGCATTTGGTGAACATTTTGTCTCACAAAAATTTTTCCTTCAGGTTGCACACAATTCTCGAGTTTTCCAAGTTCAGAGAATTCCGTGAATATTCCAGGTTTGTTGACACCCTGTAATACGACTGTGCTGATGCACACCGCGGCCGTCCACCAAGCTGGAAACTGCACTGCTCAACCTAATTCTTACCCAGACTTGTCCTCTAATCTTTTGAACTGAAAATTCGCCCAATCAGTACTCCTGCCCGGAAAAACGTCTACACATATTTTGTTTTGAGAGCCAGGTGCTTGTACAAGACGGATTGGTAGGCAGATGAGCAATTTGGGAATACTATCAGGGCAGCTGGATAATTAAGTGATCCAAACTGAGTAAAGGAAACCACTGAATGTAATTCAAATGTGACTAAAAGCATTCAGCAGCTGCATCGGAAATGCTGAAAAATACCCGAGGGCTATCTGTCGGAAAAGTACACTCAATGACCTGTTATTACTACATTCATATTTTGCAGTGAATAATAAAGTCTTATAGAGTCTAAATATCAAAAAAAGCCAATTGCAATTACAACTGTCTTTTGTCTACAGTGCCACTATGATACTGCTGGATGACCGAGCTTAATAATACAAAATTAAGCCTAAATTATAAGATTAAAAAATTGAAAATAAACCTAAAAATTCATTAAAAACAGAAATGTATTTTTTAACATAGTTCATCTTAACTGGCTGATTTATCTGTGGAAATCTTGCCATTTGGTCAATATGCAAGATTTAATACAAGACTGATATTGCACCAGGTAATTGTGACTTGTCATTGGCCATATAATCCATCATCCGAGAGTCAATATGAAAGTCGACAGTGGAACAGTCACTTACAGATCGGTTGATGTTGTAGCAGCACCCTGAGTTCCTTTACCAACTGCACAACAAGCAATGCTAAACCGATCACACCATAATTTTAATATAATAATACACAGATGCCAATATTTACGGTGCTGTCATCATGGCACAACCATTGCGAGAGGTAGCTCACGCAGTTCATTTGACTGAATGTAGCATGAGCGCCAGGTGGCTGCCGATCTTTGGACCAAACCGATCAGCTTGAGCCAATAGATCCGCCGATAGGCAGCTACATCATCGCCATTTATTATTACTCAGCTAGAGAGATGACACTCATTTTACCATCCCATGGAGGGTAGAAGGCTGAGTCAACCTAGCTGGCTGGCTTCGTGCCTGTAGACAGTCAGTCACCCATCCAAGTACTAACCCGACCCGCCGTAGAGTAACTTTGTTGATTTGATAGACATATTCACTGCTACGCCATGCTACCAACCACCTCTAATGTTCGTACGATACTAGCAAGTGCTTCATGAATGCTGTCTCCATCTGGTTCCAATGACTGTGATACAGCAAAGGTAAAGGTGCCACACCCAAGAGGCTTAGGCAGAGTGCTCATTTCCCAGACATTGGCCATTGAGCCCGTAGATGGATAGACCACTGAGTCCGTGAAGCATGGCTAGTGCAACGCCAGACCTACAGTTACCTTCCCAGCCACACAGCATCACCGCCCTTTGACCATCGGTACCAAAACATACTGTTTGGTGAACAGAGACACATGTGTGTAAACAACTTGCCCAAGGTTCTTGTTATCTGACAGAGCATGGGGCAAGAGTTGAACCAGTGACGTCGCGATCACCCTGGCTGTCCAACGTTAGACTACCGACTCACACTACAGGTCAGAAAAAAACCCGGAGTACTTCAACCGGATACGTTAATAAAATCAACAACCCACTTCCACCAATGTTTAGCTATCAGTTAACATAAAACAACCCCATCATGTATTTGCACCGCAAAACTTACGGAGAACCAAAATTTCCGAGAACAGCAAAGTAAACACAAACATCAGAAATTTCCAGCATCAGTTTTTATGTCACATTAGAACTGCCATTACTGTTACATATGCACACTTCTAACACAGAGTTCTTAAAATTTTAGGTTTAGGTCATTTTATGTGTTTTCTGTTTGCTGAAAAAGTTAAACTTTCTGTTCCATAATTATGTCTATGTGCATTGCCTGGAAAGGCCGTTCCCAAAATGACGCCTGTATCGGGCAAAACATTAAACCCTACTCACTCACTCAATCTTGCTCATCTCATATTATTGTACACTGTCATCTTTATATTCATCACATATTTTCATTGTATTGTACAGTTTTACTTCACGCTTAACATATGAGTGCTAAACAAAAACATGTTCATAAAATATGGCAAACAAACCAACCGGCATCTCGCTTCTTATTCTTTCGTTTCCCGCGATAATACGAGCGTTCTCGTAGTGGCAGCCAACGTTCTGGATCCGGCGTGGAATTTGGGTCACAGTTCTTTGGTAGTTTTGCTACAAATACAAACAAAAACGCAACATCTCGAAAATATACCATTCCTGTAAGCAACCCAATTATCTACATTTGCTCCAAATTAAGCGTAAACAGGAAGCATATGCACTGCTGCAATGGATTACTTCCCAACGCGAAAATACAGGCCTTTCCTTTGGGCCGGTGGCGTGGCGTAGCGGTAATGCATTTCATCCGATCAACGAAGTTACTCAACACCGGGCCGGGTTAGTACTTGAATGGGTGACTGCCTGTGGGCAGGTAAACCATCTTGGTATGTAACCAGCCGCCTAGGTCAACTCAGCCTTCCATCCCTGCAGGGTAGGTAATTCGAGTACAAGCCTGTATGGCTGGGGTTAAGGCAGGGCACGTTCACCTGTGTCGGGTGGCAGGTAACACTGTGTGATTCCATGTGGCAGGTGATGTTCCATAGCTGTGAGATAGACATCCCATAAAGAGCTATGTCACCACCTTTAACCTTTTCATGCGCAGCTTAGCCATCCCTATTCTGTTCGTCTGTCTGTTTGTCCATCTGTCTGTCACATGGGTGGATCAGTCAAAAACAGTGCAAGTTAGGATCACCAAATCTTTACCGTAAACTGCCTGGAAGACTCTAGTTTCAGGAACCGTAAAGCTTCTCCATAAACTCGAAGGAGGTCACCCCAAACGAAGGTGCTAAATGAGAGGAGGGTGGGGAAAATTTGCGAGTTTTACCAAATAAGTTGCTGTATCTCAATAACAGTGCAAGATAGGGCCTAGGCCACTATTAATGACTAATAGGAAGTTGTACACTGGCTTTCAATTGCCACCGAGATCAGTGACCTTGGATGACCTTGAACATCAAAATAGGGTTTTTATGGGTGTTTTGGGGGATTTTAAGCCGTGAAACAAGTCTATATCATTCACAAGGTGGCGCCACGGAACTATCGTTATGCGATCCAGGTAGAGAATTTGGTATTTGTATATTAACTTAGCGTGAACACCCCAATATTCAGCTAAACTACTTAACAGAAACTGCTAAAGGCTTTCGCGTGTCTCGTGAGCATTAGCTCAAATTTCTTGTAACTTTTTATATCCAACCTAAACCACTGAAGAACAGTACAAAGTGAACATGGTATCAAATGCATCACTTATATATAGATATAACAAATGTTACAAACTGCTTTTATACACATGCAGGCATAAACATAGATTTGGTCTCGATTCCAGCATCAAAGACAAGTCAAATGATGGCAAAAAGTTAACTGCAAAAAATAACCAGAAATACAAACATTTCTTCTTCTTTTTCTTCTTCTTTACCACGACGTCAACGACGTTCCGGCTGAAAAAGACCAACGCATAAACCAAATTTCAGTCAGCAGAAAAAATGCTTGCTAAGCTAATGAACATAATAATTAACAGATAATTGCATAATGCATTGTCATTGTCAGTCCATGAGGTGGGTTCAGCGCATTGCTAGTATGAGGCAATTGGACTGCGGTCTCACTAAAAAACACTTCATAGTACTGGAAACATTGCACAGGTGATTATAATGAAATAATAAAAATATGGAGCTGCCTAGTGCCATAAGTCCAATTGGGGCGGGGGGCGGAAGGGGGGGTTAAAAATGTTCCTCCTAAACAGACCTTGGCCTCAATTCCTTCCAGGTAAGGGTCATTCTTCCCCTAAATTTAGGCCTTTGTCCACTGTATGGTTTTAGAGAAGAAAGCGAAAATGAAGAAAAATAAAAAAAGTAGAAATAAACAAAACAACATAAAAGGCCTCCGATTGCTGCGTAGAGGTGGCCTAACAACAACTTCAAGTCAAGTCAACAATTTGAAAGTCGAGAAGACAAGTGAGAATTGACACATACTCAGAAGCTGACCTCGGCGACGCAGCAGCGACAGTTGTACTTGGTGATGTTTCAGATTTAGAAGATGTCGTCACCGTTGTCGTCGTCGTAGTTTTCTTGGTGTACTTGGCGCTGAGTAGACTGAGTGATGACTCTAGACCATCCACATCGATGTCCCGGGCTAACATGTTAACCGAAGGCAGCTGTCGGCTTACACTGACACGGCGTCAAAGACTAATAACTAACTAGAAAGCGCTCGTAAGACTGCATATTTCCACCAAGTAAAGTAATTCAAACACAACTACTAGCACTACTACTACTGTACAAAGATCTCAAAGATATCTCTTGCACAAGCCGAGTTATAGCCCATTTTGTCCCAAATTTCGTTGCCAACGCAACAAGGGACAAGCGCAGGCTTCATCCAATAGACAGTTTCAAGTCACTCCACCCATCAGACGCAAATATCTTGAGGATATCACAGGCTGAACGGTAGTTCAAGCCGTGTGTTGATGGCGACTTCTCTTTCCTATGGGAAAACCAAAAATCTGACCCCCACAGAATCAAAACCCCTGATCTGATTGAGATAAAATTTGGCACGGTTGATTGCGTCGGCGAGATGACTCCTCATGCAAAATTTCATGTAAATCTGCACAAGGAAGACTTCTCGGCAAATAGATGAAATATAAGCAAAAATTTGACTAGCTGTACATATACCTTTTTCAGAAACTCACCTACATGTCAGACCCTTCGGCGGATTTTTGTGTGCGATGGCTCAAACGACGTGGTCTTGTGCAAGGATCTGCCTTTTTGGGGTTAAAAAATTTGAAATAATCATTTAACATATTTATTCAAAAAATTCCAAAAAATTACAATGAAGCCTATGGGGAAAATTGAACAATTCTTAAAACAGTCATAACTTTGGCTGTGTATAAGATAGTCGTAATTTTTGGTTTTAGGGTATGGTTTTCGGCGATGGCTAATCTAATGGTGTCATTTAATTTTATCGCGGACCCTCCCTGGTTGCCATGGCAACAAAATTTGGGACAAAATTGGCTATAACTCGGTCTGTGCAAGAGATATCTGCGAGATTTTTGCGTCTATAGGGGGAGGTTTCGAAGATGGGTCATTGAATGCTACCAATCAAATTTTACCCCGACTGACCCTTGTTGCAATGGGAACGAAATTTGGGACAAAATGGGCTATAACTCGACATATGTACGAGATATCTCCGAGATTCTTGTGTCTAACAAGGGGTTTTGAGGGTGGAGCAAATAAATAATTTTAGTAAGTCTACCATGGTTGACTTTCGTTGCCTTGGCAACGAAATTTGTAGAATTTTTGCCAAAATTGGCTAGAATTCGGTTAACTATGAGATGAGCTCAGACTAGTTTGACGCTACTTTATAGACGCTTGTGGTCAGCCATTTTACGCAACGGTCCAATAACTGCAAAAATACGATTCGTTAAATCAGCATTATTGAAGTGTTTTCCAGGCATATATTAAGTGAGTGATGCGTGCAATATTAGTTTGTTTATTGCTATGGCTACTTCGTGGATATAAAAGGAATTTTGTTCAGTATTGTCAGCAATGCAGGCCAGCGGTGACGTCATGCCTGACGCATGTCGTCTGCTTTGTTCAGTCATGCCATTAGATATTAAGTAACAGTTATAAGCGGCTTGGTTACTGTAAGAAATAATCTGAAGTGCAATATCTTTGTAACTGATCACCAGTAGGAAAATAGTATTTTAGTAATAAAATAGCAAATATAAATGTACAAAACATCAGTTTAAACACTTGTTAGTGGCAACATTAAAGGACTTGCACATCGAAAACAGCAAAAATCACAAAAGGTGATATTATTCAGCAGCACATTGACACACAGTCAGTGTGATGCGGGTTATGAAAAATACCAGTAAACCAATCCGCAAACTTAACAATACAACAAGACGAAATACAACTAAGTTCACCGATATCCTTAGCCTAGAAACACTGCCGTAAAGGATACGCACTGGCTTTTTGTGGGTCAAACAGAGAATAAGCCGATATCAGCTGCGCCAAGGTCTTCAAGTCATTCGGATTCTGCCTGCAATGTTATAGACCGGACATTCTTCAACCGATAGATTACTGAAATTAGGCATTATACTATGTTACCAGCATACTAGAATAAACGATGTAAGGAAAACAAACAGCAGTAAAATAAACAGAACAGACGACACAAAAAACTTACAAAGCATTTGAATAATCATCTATAAAAGAATATCCAATAAATCTTGTGTATCAGCCAGGACAACCACCTATGGAATGATAAATGAAACTGATTTATGCTGATATTAAAGCAAACACCTTAACAATTATCTGGCAAAAGTAACGCATGTTACTGTCATATTTACTACAAGATCGCAGACAAAACAAACCGATAACAAACAAAGTAAAACCATTACGCTCAGCACTATCAAAATGCCAGAAAACTATTACGAAAAATGACAGAATGGAAATAAGTCTAGAATACCGATGTAACTGTTGGAGTAAGTCGGCTGCCACTTGTGGACTACCAAGCCGCAAATGAAACTTGGCACTGGCACGAATTAGCGTTGGAAGAATGGACGATTCGGGCTACAAACAGCAGCAATGGCCATACATTAACTACAGTTACAGTTAAAAACTAACAGTTGTTAATTACCGAAAAATGCATATTTCACTTTATTAGTTATTCAGCTAACAGCTTCCACAAACGTGCCGCAGCACAAATAATAATTTTTTTTTCACATAGTCACGTAGACACTAAACACATTAAAATGTTGACAATCTCCAGAGAAACAAACGCTTTCAAATGCATGCCACTTATCTGTTACCAAACATCTTTTAAGTGATGTGACTTCGAGCAAAAAGTCTATGATTAAAATTGGACAAGTCATTGACATGTTTCAACGACTAATCCTGTCGTCATTAATTTCCACAGTTCTAACTCACTACCTTGCGGTTCTACCTCTGCAGACACTTTCCGTCGCTTCCTTAAAACTCACTGCTTCCAGCAGGCCTACTGCTCCCCCTAGCGGCTTGGCCAAGTGCCTCAGATTCGGCCACTGGCTGACATTGCGCACTCTAAATATTGTTCTTACTTAGTTACTTATTTACTTATATAGCAGTTCTCAACCACAGTGAGAAATTTAAACAGAATCCATCTGAGGGAGTGAATGAGTAGGGTTTAACGTCCCACCCGACACAGTATAGGTCATTTCAGGGACAGCCTTTCCAGACAATGCACACATATAAACACATAATGAAACACAAAATTTAACCTTTAAGAAAAGAACCAGATAAAAAACACACGAAACACAAAATATCAATCCTAACCTAAATTATAAAAAATTAGCAAATGTGCAAATGCAAAAACAGTCATTAATAGGGCCCAGTTTTCCACGAGCCATGAAATTTCGAGCCAAGCCGCAGAATTAACCCTTTTCTGCGGAGTTGTAATATTGCTGCGGAGTTACACGGAATTTTGCAGAAGTTAAGAAATGACCGATGATTAGTATGATCAACAGCTTGATAATGTAATTAGACTAACTATATCACGGAGAAGAATCAATCCAAACTGCCTAAAACTGTGTCCCTACTAATAATTATTAGCATATATGGTACAATTGTAAATAAACACAATGCAACTAATTGAAAAATTGCACTTTTGAAAAGAAAAAATCAATAATTTTCTTCGTATGTTGCTAGCATAACTGAGCGCCATGCCAGCATCCAAATACTGAAGTTTACGCACAGACGGAAGGCCATGGTAAGTGGCGGAATTTGGACAATTTTGACATGGTGAGCCGCGGAATTTTGCAAAATTATCCACGGAAAACTGTAAGCCCTAGTCATTAATTTCAGAATGATATCTATTGGAGTTCACCTGACCAGCAGTATAACAACATGACTGCCAACATTTGTCAAACACATTTAACAAGACTTACATCGTTGGTCTGGTACCAGCTGATGGCTCTGCTGAACACATCGGCAGCTGCCGACTGATCTTCCTGGCTTGAGTACAGAGTCACCAAAGAACTCACCTGCTCCCAGGCAGAACTAACTCATTAGATAAAGCCAGTTTATTTCATATTTCACATAGCAGCCGGCTGGACTGGTAGAGTTAATCTTGCTATAATGTGAGGAAAGTCTGTCTGTTTGTTTGACTGTCTGTCATGCCCCTATGATGATGTCTTCTATGTGGCATGGTTACTGACCGTGACCACAGCATTTGAGTCGTTGGATCTAGGTACGTGCGCCCCCACTTTGCCCTCCAGTCCCCATGTGCAGCCTCAGGGGAGTGGCCAGGTAATGGAATGGACCCACCCGTAGGGAGAGAACTTTTGTGCTATACAAAAATAAACACAGTAATAAAAGAACAAGAAATCTGAGCTAATGCTCATGAGATGCAAGGCAGCCTGGGACTAAAGCTGGAAGATGCAAAGTACAACTATAGTGCAAAGTTAGCTCTTGAAATGTGTGACGACGCCCGAAATAGCAAAAAAATCACTAAAACCCTCTATTTTAGAGTTCAAGATCATCGACGTTGACAAAAATAAGAAGCTTGTCGACAGTGCTTGTTATGATAAGCAGCATGTCTGCACCTATATGCAACAATTTTCACGCTAGACAAGACAATAGTGGCAAAATAACGTCTTTTTAGAGGGTCTGCCCCTCTTTCTCACATTCGTTCGGGGCATCCGTACCGTGTATTGTACAAAGACTGTTTTTAGTTCGTATTTTAGCATGTCAGTATGTTTTGCATTGTGTCTACAGCGGTTTGTCTGTTGATTGCTTTAATAAAGACTATCATCATAATCCCCTTTACCGAGTGGCATGAAATTTTGTCATGAAATATGAGACATTCTACGCTATCATATGGTGTAAACCCAAAGTCTCTAGCTTACATGGGCTCCGATCGATATTGGGACGTGAGAGGCAAACTCCAGGACAGAATTACCATAGCTAATACGCACTATAGCAGTACCTGCTGTTGTGCGTAAAAACAGTAGTAAGTACACAGAGAACAAAATGAAACACTAATACTTTTACTAGCTTGATGCTACTGCTATGGATCTCCCTGCTATGGTCTGGCAGTTGATAACTCGAGGGACGTGAAACTGCAGTACTTACACTGCGTCCGGTAAAAAATGGACCCCCAAGACATCGTACAATAAAAATGTCAAATCTGTATGAATCTGAATAAAGTTTCGTACACTTAATCCCAAATAAATTCCTGAAGCGATTGCCAAATTTTGTTGAGAAATATTATTTCTTACCAAAGTTAGTAAATGTTGAATATTGATACAAAATATCTTCATTACCAATATGGCATTACATACTGCAGTCGCTCAAGCAGAAGTGACGTTTGTTGATGCAATCAAAATAACGTACACAATGACAAAATGGTGCTTTCAGCAGACAATCATGTTTTAATTAAATTACTGAGACAAGAGAAAAGGTACGATACTAAAAAATGTTTTGTGGAATTTCCTAGCAAACCATGGACACTGTCAGGGTTGAACAAACGGTTGCCTAATATTGGATGTTTCACATTTTAAGGTGACCTCACAAAAGCTGCTGTAACTATTGTTTGCATAGATAGATTTAACTGAAATTTGGCACTTTGACCGCCAATAGATGATGCATTGTTGATGTAAAATTTTGCCAGAATCAGATATTGTTTCTCAAAGTTACGCAAAAGTACACGGGTTTACTTATGTTAAACCATATTGGTAATGGAGATATTTTGTTATCAATAATCAACAATTAGTAATTTTGGTAAAAAAATAGTATTTTTCAACGAAATTTGGCAATCGCTTAAAAAATTTATTAGGGATTAAGTGTATGAAACTTCATTCAAATTGGTTCAGATTTGACATTTTTATTACACGATGTCTAGGGGGTCCGTTTTTACCAAACACAGAGATGGTAAGTATTTGCAATAGCGTTGATTTGAGGTAGCAGTCATCACTGGCTTTCCATACAAACGAAGCTACCTAAAATACACCGAGTCCGCTACTGTTGCAACATATTTTGGTCACGCAATGTGGATGTTTATGCATTGTGTCGTATCTGTATTATCATCAAATAAAATATTTGCTATACCACACAAGAAAGTGTAATTTATATGGAACTGTATTTTTTCGCGGAATGTACAACATTGTACATCTGAGCTGCTGATCGATCCATCACAACGCAAAATGCCACTAAATTCAAGATAAATTATGTAAAAAAAACTATGTTAAATTCATCTTAATTGGACTTAGTGTTATGTGAAAATAGCAACAAACACCAGGCCTAAACAATATAACAGAACCATAATAAAAACTAGAATTCAATTAAAATACACACTTTAAATTCAAAAACTGTACAACGAATGATATATAAAGCTGAAATCACTGAAACGTCCGCTAAGAAATGTTTCATTTTCGGCTGTCTATTAGAATCACAATACCATAGACCTCTTAAAATATTTCAAGAGGTCTATGCACAGTAACAAGAATTGTCATCAAAACAGCCAACAAAATCTAACTGACTGCGCAAAATTTGAATGCAAAACAGCCCCATATTTGCAAGGAAAGGTCCCAAGACATGAAGGCTGGAAAGACAACAAATGAGAAAACCTACCACACCGGGGGAGTAGCTGAGCTCGCCGAGCGACCGGAGTACATCGCAGGCCTGATAGATGTGTTCCTGGTAGAGATAGAGCTGCGCTAAAGCCAGTTTGAGCCGAAGCATGTCGGCTCCATTGTCCAACTGAGCCTGTTTCATAACCATCAGCATTATCATTATCATCATGGAGAAAATAAACCAAGAAACCCAGCTGTTGCTAGAATAGCTGATCTTCAAGATCATCCAAGGTCGATGATTTTTGTTTCATTTGAAAGCCAGTATGCGACTTCCTATTAGTGATCAATAGCAGCCTAGACCCTATCTTGCACCATTTTGCTAGAATACATCTGTGACAGACGGACAGATGGACGACAACCATGACAACAGCTCGACCGTTATTAAAGCATGGTCAGCTAAGAAAACTGTAACTGCTAGCAAAATACAGAGTCAAGTTGAAGAAAATTTCCTAAGACGAAAATCACGATATCTCAGAAATGCGTGAATATTTTTGTACTGAATTTTGCTCACTGGTTCAGCAGACAACTGTGCAAGTGCGCTGCATTTATCTGATGCACACTAACTTACTAAAAATGCTAATTTCAGAAACAAATTTTGCAATTGTACAGATGGTGCAAAAGGCTGATTTTATTATTAAAGTAATTGAGTGCCCAATGCCAACTCTACTGTGATGTCACTGTGAGCAGATGTAATAACTAGGTTTACATTTTAAAGAATATGATAAACTTCATCATAATCGTGGTCAAAACTAAAAATCTAGCCGCGAGCAAAATATCATACAAAGACAAAATAAATGTGGATTTGATCATTCCAGGAAAATAAGTTTAAGCACTGAACAGTTTATGCTAATTTTGCTGATCATGTGCCTAATTTACAAAACATCGTACGACAAATATACAACAATGTTACGACATACAAAAGGTTTACGACAAATGTACGATAAAATTTGAGCCAATGCTTACGAGACGTGCTATAGCAGTTTTTGTTCGCAAACTGTCAGTCTATCTGCAGCCATTTCATCGCGACTTTTCGGGGGTACTGCTCTTTGATGCCCTCGTGCACAAGTTTCCTTGAACCTAGAAAATCGAAACTTGGACCATCGAAATCTGACGTTCAATGCTAAAAATTTTATACGCAGCTTTTCCCTGTCTATATCAATTGCTTTCAGCGCAATTCGCTCTTGAAATGTGTCTTGCAGCACAAAATAGCCAGAAAAATAATAAAAACCCCTATTTTAGCGTTCAAGATCATCCAAGGTCATTGAATTTGGTGGCAATCGAGTGCCAGTGTACGACTTCCTATTAGTGACTAACAGTAACCTAGGCCCTATCTCCCACCGTTATTGAGATACAGCGACTTATTGGCCAAAAATCGCAAATTTTTCTCACCCCCTCTCATTTAGCGCCCTCGTTTGGGGTGACCCCCTTCAAATTTATGGAAAAGCTTTACGGTTCCTGAAACTAAAGTCTTCCTGGCAGCCGATAGTGAAGATTTGGTAATCCTGGTTTGCACCATTTTTGACTGATCCACCCGTGTGGCAGACGAACAGACGGACAGACAGACGGATGGCCAGAACTGCGATGGCTAAGACGCGCTGAAAGCAGTAGCTGCTTTCGCGCGTAAAATGCGATTTACAAAAATCGTTGGACAGGGTGCGCCAAAAATTGGCACTTTACTTTTATCTATATCTTCGCCAACAATTAACTGATTTTCAAAATTCTTTCACCATCACATTCTGCAGACAATTTGAAATAATGTAATTATTACATATTCTACCAAACTGTAAATGCATCCCTACACTACCTTGTGAAATATGAATAAAACAGGCACATATAACCATTATAACAAACAAACATTTTGGTAAATAAAAAAAAACACTTCAGACCAACACTGCATTGAATGATTCGTATGACACAGGACTGTGTTGGTCTAAAACAGTCCAGCATCATATGAATAATTCACTGCAACGTTGGTCTGAAGTGCTTTTTCATTTACCTAAATGTTTGTTACTAGCGTTAGTTTTTCGTATATTTAGGCGTATATTTCACAAGGTAGTGTAAAGATGCATTCACGATGCGGCGGGATATGTAATAATCACGCTATTGCAAACTGTCCACAGAGTGTGTCAGTGTAAAAATTTAGAAAATCGGTCAATAATTGGCGAAGATATGGAGAACAGCAAAGTGCCACATTTCTTTCTGGCCCATGGTGTAGAACTAATGATAGCCAGCTGACCTGCAGGCATTCAATGGCTTGTCCTGTGTTCTTCTGACGTACAAACTGAGCGGCTTGAATCAGCGCCGGCCTGTCACAATCTGGATACGATGAAATCAATGTTTCAGCTAAACGTCTGCATTGCTCGGCCTGTGCAACACCAACAGAATAGCAGTATTGTCAAGAAAAATAGGCTAAAGTTGAACTGCAAGTAAAAGTAAAATTGGTTTAAAAACTAGAACTTGAAGTAAAACTATTTTCTGAATTTGAACCTAAACTTAGACTAAAATGGCAAGGTACGAACTAAATTTTATTTGAATTAAAACTGTTTGTCGGAAGTAAAATATTACTGCAGAATACACCGACTAGTGCAGATACATACGAAATTTAGTGCAACTTCATCATTATCAATACCAACACCGTTTAACCAAATTATTATCTTAGCAAAAGTAAGCCAATTATGTTTTAACCCTGTAATGTTTTTGCGCTTTACTCATTTCAGCCTAAAGGACCTTTTTGTCAGCAATGTTGCCAAAGCACTAAAATTTAAAAAAAACAATCCACACAACTTAAAACGAATTTGAATACAATTTCACTATCATCTGCACATTCTCGGTCGCACAGTGTCCATAAAGCCCAAATTCCATTATGCCGACTTTGCATCAAAGTCCACGACAAAGTCCGCGGACACAAATGATGAAAGTCTGCACCACAAATCACGATGCCGACTTTCATCATTTGTGTTGCAGACTTTCAAGATTTGTGTCGCCGCGGACTTTGCCGCCAACTTTCCCCGTGCATTGTAACGGACTAAATTCCATTAAAGTGACACAAACGAGCACAAACGAGCTTGCCGCAGACTTGTCACGAACTTTGTCGTAGACATCTCAACATGTTGAGATGGTTTGTGTCCGCGACTTTCCCCGTGGGGAAGTTTCGGTGAAAGTCGGAGAAATGGAATTTGGGCTTTATACAACTTACTGCATAACACATATATACCGACAAGTAAGTAAGAAAGTAAAATAATTCATAAAACACTATCCCGATTAGCGACAGTTGTCAATTTGACCGAATGGCTGATGCCAGATGGCAAGAGGTCGACAGCCAAAACAGTTTGCAAAACAGCAGCGCAAATTAGTGCAAAGCTTTCTATACCAGAACGCCAACTACTCAAACATGCATGAATGCTCAAATAAACACACCTGTCCAGTGTACATACAGAGCAGGCATTCATTGAGTGAAACAATTTGTCGCTGACTGGACGTCAGTTTCTGCTGTACGCCTTCAGCTGTCACCACTTTTATCTTTTTCTTGGAGTCAAACACGTTCTGGTCCTACGCACACAGTTACCAGTAGGACAGTGTATCGAAACTAACCAGCCGCCATTATAAGCCATACACATACGCATGTCTTACCCATTTCTGTAATTACTTCAGTCAGGCAATCTCAAAAGCAACAAGAAATTTAAGCTAATGCTCACAAGATGTGCGAAAGCATATAGCAGTTCCGGTTCAGTAGTTTAGCTGAAAATTGGGGTGTTCACGCTAAGTTAATATACAAATACCAATTTCTCTATCAGGATCGCATAACGATAGTTCTGTGGCGCCACCTTGTGAATGATATACACTTGTGTCGCAGCTCGAAATCGTCAAAAAAATTTATAAAATCCCCTATTTTGGCATTCAAGGTCATTAAATTCGGTGCCAATCGAGAGCCAGTGTACGACTTCCTATTAGTGATTAATAATAACCTAGGCTTTATGTTGCATAGTTACTGAGATACAGCGACTTACTGGCCAAAATCGCTAATTTTGCCCACCCCCTCTCATTTAGCACCCTCGTTTGCGGTGACCTCCTTCGAATTTATGGAAGAGATTTACTTTTTCTGAAACTAGAGTCTTCCAGGCAGCTAAGGGTGAAGATTTTGTGATCCTATCTTGCACCGTTTTTGACTGATCCACCCGTGTGAAGGACAGAATTCAATGGCTAAGATGTGCTGCGTAAAAAAAAGGGATTTGCTATGCGAAACTATTACAGATTGGATGCCCTTAATACAACCGACCACCTGCATCAAAGCGATTATAATCCAATTACAACTAGTTACTAGTATGTAAGTGAATTGTGCATAAACCTTGTTGAGAGTGATAATGTTGTTGGATGCTACGGCAGCCAGTGCAATGTCAGCTTCCCTGCAAACACACCAGGAACATCACGTACGTTCTATGTGCACTAACTGCAGAGCTCTAGATATATGTAAAATATAACATTTGCGCTAATGTTCTATCTCATAAGCAATGTCCATATCATCTTGAACATGTGCTTAACAAAATCATATTAGCATGCGACATCATTAGACAATTCTGCACATAAAAACCTTAAAGTCGAAAGAGGGGTCGACATATACACGAAGCAATCATTTGAAACAAATATTCATCTTAAAAATTGGGCACTGAACTTACACACGAGTAGAATACTGCAATAGTTTTACGCGCGAAAGCAGGATGCTTCGCGCGTCTTTGCCATCGTCTGGGCGTCCGTCCGTCTGTCCGTCCGTCCGTGTGTCTGTCCATCTGTCTGTCTGTCACACTCGTGAGCTGTATCAAAACGGTGCAAGCTAAGATCACGAAATCTTCACCGTGGGCTGCCCCAAGGTCTCTAGTTTATCATGACAAAATTTCGTGCCACTGGTTGCAGGGGTTTCCCTCGAACGAGGGCGTCAAAGAGGGGTACCCCCCTTAAAAAGATGTCATTTTGTCATTATTGGCTCGAATAATGTGAAAACGGTTGCAGATAGGTACATACATGCTGCTTATCATAACAAGCACCGGTGACAGGCTTTTGGGATTTATCAACATCGATGACCTTCAACGACCTTGAACCCCTC
>Ga0209367_1005153_pt1 | contig 18123 bp, 9 predicted proteins | sample WorMetLIZISLAND2_FD_187412 | JGI IMG/M metagenome (GOLD analysis project Ga0209367, IMG submission 187412) | Marine gutless worms symbiont microbial communities from Max Planck institute for Marine Microbiology, Germany - Olavius geniculatus... ... | reverse complement strand
CCACCGACAGCTCCAAGCTCCAACACAAGCCTTCAGTCGCTTAATTTGAGAAGTCTTTCACAGTCTTGTCGATCGGTCCTTGTGGTAGGTTGCTCCAGATAACCTGAAGCGATTCCTTGAGTTCCGGGATTGTTTTTGGCTTTGTTTTAAGCTTGCGGTAAGCTCCAACATTGCACACCACACGTGATAGTCTACCGAGTTTGCATTCGGCGAATTTAGAGGCCATTGGTTTTTTTCTGGTGAAGTCTGAACAGTTGGCCCGCAGTCATTTTCCTGCTCTGCGCGCTGTGTGTTTGTAAAAACGCTTCTGGGCACGTGGCAGTTTTGTGTAAGCAGCGACATAACGAGTCTCCTTTCCGTCAAACTAAATACAACAGCATGCTGAAACAAGAAGCCCAGATGTCTCTAGGATAGCCGACCGTAATGGTTGTCAGTGACCTTCAAAGTCATCCAAGGTCAATGATTTTCATCAGATTTGAAAGGGCGTATGCCACTTCGTATTACTGATAATTAATAACCTTGGCTCTATCTCTCACTATTTACGAGAAACGGCTACTTATAGCTCAAAACATTTAATTGAAAATTGCAACCAAACCGCTGCAGATGGAGACATGGTTGGGCCTACTATTGATAGCCCATTGGAAGTCCACTCCCGGCGTCCTATCCGATGGTGCCATTGCCGACCCTCTAAAACTTATCGTTTAGCCACAATACCGCACGATTGGCATACCATAGTGCGTTATGACCCTTCAAGGTCATCTAGGGTTGTCGTTTTTCATGTCGTTTGAAAGCCAATATGCAACTTTCTATTAGCGATCAATAGCAACCTAGGCCATATCTCGCACCGTTCAGCCGCAGAAGCGCGAAACGGGCTTCAAGGTCATCAAAGTTCAATGATTTTTTATCTAATCTGACAGGGCGTATGCCACTTTTTAGCTTTAAGCATTTCATCCAAAATTGCGGCCAAACCGCTGCAGATTGACACATGGTTACTAGCGACAGCCTGAAAGAAATCGTTGTTTATAGATTGGCCTTGTTCAGATTGCAATAGCATTAGGCTATAGTTCGGTCGCCGTTTGAAGTGTGTTTCCGAAATTTAGTATTTAGATATTTTTTGGCGACAAGAATCATTTCTGACAAGACGGGAAAATAACAAAAAGCCCAGATGCCGCTAGGATAGGCCGAACGTACCGCCTATATCCGAAGGCCAGCGGCCGACTTTCGGAGATGGAAAAAAGCGATTTCCCAGAGTAACTACAGTCCCATACACGTTATGGTGACGTTGCTGTATCGAACGCTACAAACAATGCTGGGATATATATGATACGGTAATTTAGTGCACGCTGATGATGACTGCAGGCATCAAGCACGAGCATCAACTTTGGATTCAACATTGCGTTCAAACGGCTGCAGGAAACATGGTTATTGGCAGTCTATAGTATAGGAACTCGTCATCGCTCTAGACCCTATCCAACGGTGCTGTCGTCGACCCACTGCGGCGTACAGTTTAGCCACAATACATTTGTTACAGACAGACATACGACCTAACGGTGTGCCAAAATGACAAACTAGCTTATAAAGCGGGCAAAAACAGCCTTTAGAGTATAGATTGCATTGAAATTGGGCCTACGGCAGATATAGTAGCTCGGGTGCCTGCTGCATGCGTTTCGATCTGTTGTTTGGTGTGACGTCTCAATTCTCAACATGCGATTGACATAATTGACATACCGAAATGTTTAGGCGTGGTCCTGGCTTTAGTGGCTTTGTTATTAAAAATCCGAGCACGAGAATGAAATTTAGATGTTTTTTGATGACATTTCGGCATAGTATATAATTTTGATAGCCTAGCTACGCATAGGCTTCGAAAAATTGCAGGAATCCCAGCTGCGCGCTTGTAAATGATTGCGCCATGTTACGTTAGAATAATTGTCGCGGTGCAGCTGCTACTATTGTTGGTGGTTAAATAGCAGCTAACTGTTGGAGCGTAACCGTCGAGGCCAAGGCATCGTGTATCGTACGCCTTCTATTCGCTGTCTTGTGTATTGACCGCAAAGCAGCGAAAATATAGATCTAGGTCTATAGGCAGAACGTATAGGCTATATAGTTTCGTGTGACGACACTGACAAGTTAATATTATCAGTTCAGAATGTGGGCGCAGCAATGCAGATGGATGTCCGTGGTAATCGTCTGCACTTGCATGCTGCCGTGCAGCGAAATCGACCACGTCGGCAACGACAGATACAAAATGCGAAAACCGGGTAAGTTTTCATAACGGTAGGTTCCGTCTATGGCTACCATAAGAAACCCATCTCAAAGCTGGGGAGCGTCACCTGCCATATGACCTCACAGTGTTAGAGCTGCCACTCGATACGGGTGATCGCGCCCGTCTTAGCCCCAACCAAGACCGGCTGGTACTCGATTTACCTACCCCCAAGGGATGGGCGGCTGAGTCTACATGAGTGGTTGATCACATACCGAGATAGTTTGCCGGTCCCAAGATAGTCACCCATCCAGATACTAATCGGGCCCGGCGTGTGGCAACTAAGTTGATCGTAGAGAACGTGTTGGCTACTATACCACGCCATCACCGATTTATGTAATCTCTGATACCGGCTGCTGCTGTTGTTGAACGGAATCGCTTCTCGCAGCACAAGTCATTCTGCCTATAAAGCTACACATTTGACGTAGCGCGGTCTGTCTGTCTGTCTATCTGTCGTCTGTCACGTTCGTGCACTCTGCTTAAACTGTTCAACAGATTTAAATGCTTTAATAAGTTTAACAAATTCATCAAAATACAACCTCTATATTTATGGTTTTTGTTGACGTTTCAGCAACCGCTGATCCCTTCATCGGAACGAAACGGTTGCGTTTCAACCTAAGAGTTTATTCATAGACAGATTTAGATGTTATTTGGCAAGTGCGCTTGTGAGGTCTAACGACACATTGTGTTAGATGCTCCCATGGCGAAGGGCAGCTTTTGGAGTCAAACCTCTAGCCAAAACTTTTAATTGCAAAAAGGTGGCAGCATCGATCGGCGATTTCGCGTTTTACCGAATTATTTCGGTCATTGTTGTTGCTGACGTAGGTCGGCTGTTGTCATTCAGAAGATTGAGAATCGCAATGCATCGTCATCGACGCAGTCGTAAGTACTGAACTCCTAGCACCAGCACACATAGGTTTACAGGGTGGGCCAAAAAATAACACAAAAATTTTTATACGCCAATAACTTTATCAAATATTAACCGATTTTAAAATTTTTTCACTGCCGGAATCAGGAATAAATTTGTAGTAACAATATCGCTAAAGATCTCACCACACCTCAAGTGTGTCATTTCACTACCTAGTGAAATATCAGTGTCTTCAAAGCAACGATTGAAAACAAGGCAATATCTGTAACAACACATTCTAAAAAATTAACAGCAGAACAATCTGTTTGTTACCTCAGTTATCGTCCAAGGTAACTGTAACATCTCACAGTTTTCTCATCAAATGTTCAATGTGTCCGCCTTGCTGTTGGACGATGCACTCAAGCCGGCGACGCCAATGACCAATGGCACGATTAAACAAACGCTGTGACAGTTTGCTCACTCAGTGCTCCAGAATTGTCGTGAATTGTCAACATTGATAAACCATCTATAAAAAGCCCCCCATCAAAAACAGCATAATTGACAAGATTTAAATTCGGACTGTTTGGAAGCCACATGTCAGGCTCAATCAACGTTGATCATCCAATTGATCATTGTCGTCGCCGGCTTGAGTGCGATGTCTGATATTTCACAAGGTAGTGTAACAACACCTATGAGGTGTGGTGAGATTTTTAGTGTTAGTGTTACTACAAATTTTTTGCTGATTTTGTCAGCGGTAGAATTTTGAAAATCGATTAATATTTGATGAAGTTATTGGCATATAAAATTTTGTGCCATTTTTGGCCCACCCTGTACATCAATCGCTCATTTGATTTGACCGAGAGTTCGTTCAACTTCGCAGGCCTTGGTGGGGTCCAAAGCATTGCCCAGAAAAAGTTGGTTGAGCTAACCTTTAATATGCCAGCCGCAAATGTCATGCAACTAGGGCGGCGTCGCATTAGGCTGTACTGTAAAAGCGAGTGCAGAGCGACGTGTAACTTAACTGAACTGAACTGACACGTACGGTTTAGTTTTTGACGAACTGACCAATGAACGAGCATGTGTGACTAGTGGGCATTATGACCATTTATGAGTCCATTGGGGTTACATGTGATGATGGCCGTAATAAACTAATAACATACTCGTATAAGGTAATTATTGTCTTACTCCACAACTATTTAACTGCTGTTGAAATATTTAAGCTTAATAGTTATTGCTACCAGAAAGTCTTACAAGTAATTTGAGAAAAGCTCAGGTGACGCGCGATAGCAGCGGTCCTGCCACTTTGGCAATCAGTGTAGGATTACAGAATAAGATATTAATGCATCTTGAAAGAGTACTTAAATTTAAGGCCTCCACACGAAAGACTCATTGAATTTAAGAGATCGAAACTTAGATTCTTAAATGTGTACGTTTTATGCTAAAATTGTCATACGCAGGTTGTCCAAGTCCATTTCCAGCCATTTCGGCGCAATTCGCTCTTAAAATGTGTGCCACAGCCGAAAATCACAGAAAAAATCACTAAAAACCTTGATTTTGAAGGTTCAAGGTCATCGACGTTCACAGCAGTATAAAGCTTGTCACTATTGCTTGTTATAATAAGCAGCATGTATGTACCTATCTGCAATCGTTTTTACGCTACACGAGATAATTGGGGGTAAAATAACCACTTTTAGGCGGGTAAAAGTCTTTGACGCCTGCCTGCGTCGGCCTCCTTGAACCTAGGGAGTCGGGACTTGGACTGCTAAAATCTACGTTTAATGCTGAAAGTTTCATACGCAGGTTGCGTTGGTGTGTCTCCAGCCATTTCGTCGCAATTTAGTGTTAAATTGTGCGCTGCATCCAGAAATTGCCAAAAATTTACTGAAAATCCTTTTTGGGGGGTTCTAGGTCGTTCAAGGTCATCGCTGTTGATAAATCTAAAAAGCCTGTGATCAGTGCTTGTTATGATAGGCAGCATGTCTGTACCTATCTGCAACTGTTTTCACACTACACGAGCCAATAACGGCAAAATAACTTCTTTTTAGGGGGTACCCTTTTTTGAAGCCCTCGTTCGAGAGGAACCCCCACACCGAGGGGCACGAAATTTTGTCGCGAAAAACTAGAGACCTTGGGGCAGCCCACAGTAAAGATTTCGTGATCCTAGCTTGCACCGTTTTGATACAGATCACGAGTGTGACGGACGGACGGACGGACGGACAGACAGACGATGGCTAAGACGCACGAAGCATTTTGCTGTCGTGCGTAAAAATTCTAAAAACTTAGACCAGAACCACAACCATGACTTGATCTTTTGTCATTGGTCTGCTGGTGCCGATCAGATGAGGGAATATACATCACTGTTGAGTAGTGAGCTGAACTTTAAGGTCAATTTGCCAATGTCGGCACGGTGCCGCCTATGCCAGAGGCTCTCGTGCATAGTATAAATCCATCACTCGCTCACGCCTACATGATGTATTCCCACCCTCGAGTTGTTATACTGACTTACGTCCCTGGCATAGCCTACCGCAGGTTGTCACGACTGTCACTTCGTAAACATGCCAGGCACTCAACCAGGGCGGCGTCGCAACTTCAACAGTCGTCACCATCAAAGTGATCGATGGTTTTTACATCGAATCCTTCTTATTTTATGACCTACTTTTGTCGCCTATTTGTCACTACACTGTCTGGAGTGTTATAAGTGCCCATAATCCCACTCCACTCACGCGTGACAACCGAAACGTGGCTTGGGTCTGTGTACACCACCTATTCTCAGAAAAAACATGCCGTCGATCAAGGTCATAAAATAGGTACGTTTCAACGCGGTCTACTGTGTATTATGTCTCGTTACGCTCGCATAATACACTGTTAAACATATATGGGCCTAAGTATTAGATGACTGTATGATAGTCTAACATATGAGCAATATGAAGATAGGCCTACTTTGGTGCCCGAAACACGTAGGCTACGTAGTAGTCAAGCTCAGTCGAGCTGCCGGTTTGATCTAGAACTAAAATGTGAAACTGTTTAGAATAAAACTGCAATGAGAACAATAAGGAACAAATGCTGAAATATAGAAAAATAAAAAAAGAACAGTCCATGCACTATCAGGTCAGAAGTAACTGCATGTAATTTATATCACGTAGCCTACAGCAAAGGTCTAAAAAATAAACAAGACATTTAATCTACATACTTACTTGCATTGTGTTCCCCACAGATTTAAAATGACAGTCTATAAGAAAGTGGGCGGCACCCTTTTATAGGCTGTGCCACATTTATGTATAATTACCGTGCTGTGCATGGCACGACCTTGAGTCGTGTATAGGCTGTAGGCGTTGATTGTCGATATGACAGCTAGAAGTGCCGTGTATATTACGTCATACTCAGTGTGGCAATATTTTATCCTGTCAAACTGTGCTCTCGACGCCATTGTGGAGGCCTATAGCAAGCCGCGGTTAAAAGTGTCACGAAAGCTCTATAACACGACGCCCGTCTGTTTCTCACCAAAAAAAAATCAGCGGCGTTTTTTTCGGTCATCAGGCGGCCGTCGCTGAACTAGGCTTACATACTCTAAAGGCGTGTACACACTACAAAACGAACGAACTGGCAATTTGTTTCATTCTAGTTCTTTTCGCCTCGTTGGCTTTGTACGCGTTTTAATGCTGTGTTCGGATTTCGTCAGTTCTTGGTTAACGTAATTTGCAGTTTCGTTGCTGCAGCGAAATATTATTATGCTGGAAAGAAGTATTCCTACTGTAAAGACAGTTGCGTGGCTGGTTTTATTCTTTACGTTCACATATAAAATTAAAAATGATTACGACGTGAAATGAAATCACAACAACAAAGGGCATACGCCACTAACCGACGAAAACAGTGTTCTTCTCAGTGAATACGTTGTTATCCGCCGGCAAGAAATAATGGGTCAAACCAAATTAAGCTAACAATGCAACTTACATTGACTGGATGGCTGGCTCTGTCAACTGATCCCCTATGTCCGCTCACCTGTTCTCTATCAACGTTATCTTAGAGGACAGAAAGCCAGCTGTCTTTATGATAGCCGACCGTACTGTTTGTCAGTGACCTTCAAGGGCATTTAATGTCGATGATTTTTATGTCATTTGAAAGTCAATATGCGACTTCCTATAAGTGATCAATAGCAACCTAAACTCTATTTCGCACCGTTTAGCCACAATACCGCGTAACGGCCTCCAAAATCATCCAATATCAATGATTTCCATCTAATCTGACGGCGTATGCCACTTTTTATTAGTGATTAGTAGTAACTTTGGCCGTATTTCTCACCGTGTGCGAGATGGCCTGTTTTCCGTTGAAAACGCACATTTTTTTCTACCCCCTTTATTTACCCCAATTTAAAAATGTTGGAGTAGATCGCTGAAATTTCGGCTGCCCAAGTTTTACACACGTAACTAAATTATTTGCGTAAAACGTTTTCCCATACGACCTACCCGTTAGCCAGGGTACACTCGTTAGTCGGACGGACAGACAGACAGGCGACAACCATGCCAATAGCTCTACCGTTACTTAAGTACCGTCGGCTAAAAATGTTAAAATGTATTTATGTAGCGCCATGGGATCGACAAATTATTACTTGTGTGCTATTTTTGTTACAGCGTGCAGTGCCAGGCAGTTCCATTGTCCGGAAGGTTACTGCATTCCTGCGTCATGGACATGTGACCACATTGTCGACTGCAAAAACGCCGATGATGAACGATATTGCTGTAAGCCAATTAATACGTCATTCTACTTATCTTTCATTACTTTGTCTTATCTATTCTCTTTTGTCTTTATCTGTTTTAATACCTTTCTTGTTTATTTATTTTCTTTTGACCGCTCCAGTCTTTACTTTACCTCACTTTATCAATTCTCACCTCTACTTAGGCTACCGGCCTCTCTGGGGGTTTATTTTTCTTTGGAAGACGTCTTTACTACAAGCTCTTTATTTTACTGTACGTGTTCTATTTGTTTACTTACGTATTTTCATAATTTTATTATTGCATGTTGTAGCTTATTATTACACGTTTGACTGCATTGGGCAGGAATATTTTGAGAAACTATTTATATTTTGGCAAAGTTCGTAATTCTATGAACACTGTATCCACAAAGCCGTAGCTATACAATTATGATGCGATCACACGAGCAAGGTTGAGTAGGTAAACGTGAACCGCTGTCGTTACTTTCAGGCCTATCTGCAGTTATTATTGCTCGTGACTATGTAAATTAACCGATTGCTGGACAATTCTTTTATTTCAAATGCTGAACAAGATGAGCAATAATAATCTTGGACGAATGTGCATCTAGAAATTTACCACCGGTACGTTGGAAGTAGTATGTACGAGTATGATTAAGATTCATGTTCGCAGCACTCATGTATCGATGCCTCTATGGAACTGCTCCACGATACTTGATGGACAGTTGCACGCTAACAGCAGAAGTCACTGGCCGTCAACATCTGCGTTCTGCCACTCAGCGGAAGTTGGTCGTACCGCGCTATCGATTGGACAGTTTCGGTCGTCGGCGCTTTTCTGTTGCGGGAGCGTAGAATTAGAATTCGCTGCGATGCGACGCGATATTGAATTTGGACTTAAATGGTGACAGACAAGCTGCTAATTCAATCCAGCATGGTCTGCGCGACCCAGAACTGAGTTTCGACATTTTCAAACGCCAATTGAAGACATGTTTCTGCGAAATATTGACCACGAAATGTAGGCTACTAAGCGCATTTTGGAGTAGAAAGAAACATAAACTGACAATTTACATACGTACATACTTACTTACTTCCTGCTTTTGTGTTTTGATAAACCAGTCAAGAGAACATCGAGTTCGGTTCACGAATTCACGACCACTACGACGCAGTCGACACCATCGTCATCGTCATTATCATCAACATTAACAACAACTACAACAACAGCAACAACAAGTACTACTATTACAACAACAACAAAAACATTACCATCATCATCAACGTCGTCGTCGTCAACAACGACGACAGCTGAAGCAACTACAACAACACAGACATCACCGTCATCGTTGTCGTCTTCGTTACTACCACAAACAACAACGACAACAGCGACAACGCCATCGCCATCGTCGTCGTCGTTGTCGTCGTTGTCGCCAATACCAACGACAACGACAACTACAGCAACAACAAAAAGAAAAACAGTGCCATCGTCAACGTCGTCAACGTTACCATTATCATCGTCAGCAACGACAACAAAAACAACTACAACAGCAACGACGACAACGTCGACTTCTACTGTGTCCAGTTCATCCCCAACAACAACGATATCATTTTTGACGTCTTCTTTCAGCAGTCCGCCCTTTAGAACGTCATCCGCACACAAGGTCTTGCCGACGTTCGCCGTACCGACCTGGACATCTGTTCCAGACGACGAGATCAACGCTAGAACATCTCCATCTAGCGGCGAACCGACCACGACCGATAGGAGTCCTAGCAGCTCGCCGTCCACAGAACGTGAGAAATAATTGAAGATTATTTTTTTCTGCATCATTATCATCAACATATATTTGTTTAATAAAAAGTTGACAAACGCAACTTCTAATAACGCAAGCACGAAATGCATTTAAAAATACGCAAACACTTGCGAAAAAAGTCTAAAAGTGTGTACGAAAGCTAAAACCGACTCTAACGAAACGTACTTTCAAGTCAACTATCGTTTACAAACAGAAAAATATCGCGGATTCCTTTTTTTGAAAGAAAATTTTCGGACAAGAAAACAATTTTCGTCAGCTCAAATTTATTGATTCGTATTGATTCGTTTAATACGTTTGGCACCAGATGCTGGATATACACACAATACACGCAGAAAATAACTTTTGTATCTCAGCAATGGTCGAATGAAATTGAATTAAACGTTAGCATTGTAGATCACAGTGTTGTTCGCGCAACATATTCTATATATCTCATTAAAATGCATGAGATGGTCTAATAGATACGACGGCTTAAACATTAAAGTTCACTTTTTCAAGGCGAACGTAGACTTGCGTTTCGCATATTTACGAAGAAGGAATCAAACTTGCAAAACTTGTCAAGTTCAATACTTAAAACGTTAAATTTATGTAACGCGAACAAGCTTCGGTTTTTGTTAGGATTAGGATACGAGTAACTAGCACTTATCGCTTTCACCCCCAAGGCGTTGCACGCGATTTTTTTCGAATTCGTATTTTGTCTTTCTTGCCAGTTTGTCACGGGCATTTGAAACATTAACCAACGATAGTTTAGCTTTTGTTTTGTTTTAGTTTTTGCAGCGGATTGATGGATTAGAAAATAAGCGGGGGAGGGGGAAGGGTCATTTCGACATTGTGGTTTGAATTTTGATTTTGCCGCTAAATTTTTCCTAAAGCGAAAGGTTTTTAACCCAAAATGTTACATTCTTAAACGAACATTTTTTCCGACAGGAAAAAAATTGTCAACAATTTTCTCCGCTTGCCACGACACTCGCTAGGCTTTCGTTTTACATGTACAAGGTGGGTCAGTAAAAAAACGTGGCACTTTACTTTTGTCCATATCTTCGCCAGTTATTGACCGATTTTTAAAATTCTTTCACTGGCACACCTCGTGGACAGTTTGCAATAATAGGCCTACGGTTATTATATATCTTACCATACTGTAAATGCGTCTTTACAGTACTTTGTGAAATGTAAATAAAATATGCATATATAACGATGATAACAAACAAATATTTTGGTAAAATTAAAAGAAAGCACTTCAAACCAACATTGCGGCGAATGATCCGTATGACACTAGACTGTGTAAGTTTAGCACAGTTTAGCGTCATTTGGATTATTTACCGCAATGTCTGTCTGAAATTTTTTTTCATTTACGTGAACGTTTGTTAATATTGTGTTAGTTTTTCGTACATTTATATTTTACAAGGTAGTGTAAAGACGCATTTACGGTATGGTGGGAGGTATAGTAATCTCTTTAATGCAAATTGTCTGCAGAGTGTGCCAGTGAAAGAATTATGAAAATCGATCAATAATTGGCGAAGATATGGACAAAAATAAAGTGCCACGTTTTATTTGCCCACAGTGTGGGTGTATATTATGCACTCCCTGTCCGCTGTAATGCTCAGGGGCTTTTATTCCTATACATGGCGGGCACAACTTATGCTCAGTGAAAATAGGAAGTTTGTTGAGGGTATAGATCAAAACTCCCCCCATATTTTACTTGGCAACAAGAAGGGAAGGAGGAAATGCGAAAGGGAGATAAAGCATAGAAAAAGAGGAGTATAAGCAGATAAGGACAACGAAAAAGGCGGATGGAGGGGAAACAGAAAAAAACGGAGCCCTAAAAGGGGGGACTTGGGCCCGAAAATGGGGGGGCAACTTACGACTGATTTTGATTCAAGATTAAGAAGCTGCTGGCAGCCTGCTGTCTGCCGTTGTGCTATTTCAGACGGCGTCGAGTGCGTGGGGTGGTACAACTGCAGTGCTGCGGATGAGGACGGCGATCTGCGCTCCATTCCACTTGACTATTTGTGTGATGGAGAGAACGACTGTGGAGACCCCGCGGCAGAGGATGAGATCAACTGCAGCAGCTCAGGTCACAGACGACGACGCAGACATCTCGGCTTAGTTTTTAGCCGACCGTACTTAATGAGTAACGGTCGAGCAATTGGCATGGTTGTCGTCCGTCGTCTGTACGTACGTCTGTAACAGATGTACCCTGGCTAACGGGTAGGTCGTAAAGAAAAGTTCGTACACAAATAATTAGCCATGTGTGTGAAACTCGACATGCAAAATTTAAGCCATTTTGCTCAAGGGGGACATTATCAAATTGGGGGCAGGGTAAGAAATTCAATAGAAAACTGGCCATATCTCGGAAACGGTGAGAGATACAGCCAAGGTTAATATTAATCACTGATAAAAAGTGGCATACGCCCTTTCAGATGAGATGAAAAGCATTGACCTTGGATGCCTTTAAAGCGTCGTAATGCATTATGGTATGTCAATCTTGCGGTATTGTGGCTAAGCGGTAAGTCGTAGAAAGTCGGCAATGATACCATCGAATAGGGCGCTAACGATTTCTATGGGCTGTCAGTAGTAACCACGCCTCTATTTGCAGCGGTTTTGCCGCAATTTTTAATGGAAAGTTTTAAGCTATAAGTGGCCATATCTAGAACATGGTGAGAGATAGGGCCAATGTTACTGCTAATCACTAATAGGAAGTGGCATACGCCCTTTCAGATTACATGAAAATCATTGACTTTGGATGACCTTGAAAGTCGGTATGCGCTATTGTGGCAAAACGGTGCGAGATAGGGCCTATGTTGCTACTGATAACTAATAAAAAATCCCATATGCCTACGCTCTTTCACGTAAGATTAAAATCATCGACCTTGGACAACCTGTACGGTCGGCTATCTAGCGACAGCTGGGCTTTTTGTTATCGGTTTGTTTGAGCTAACTGCTTATGTATTTTAATGTCAGTGCTGAATAAATGAGTAAAATAAATAAATAGATCGTGTTAATACGTGTACGCAGACTGCGGTCGTGTGCCGGTGGAGCTGAGAGAGTTCTGTGCTGACGGCCAATGTATCAGCGCCGCCGTGTTGTGCAATGGACGGGCCGACTGTAATGATTTCAGCGACGAGCTCGCTTGCTGTCAGTTCATTACTTTTTAATAGAGCTGATAACGATTAACATTGGCAGTAGTTAAGTTTACAAAAATTAACGATCAGCGAATCGTTAACTTCAATCGAAAGTTAATTAACAGTGGTACGTAATTGCCAAAAAATGTATTTTTATTGAGCTATAAGATCTCGCAGATTCACTGAAAAACAGCTGTCGAGTGTCTTTAAACCCATTTTTTGTAGACAGACTAAAATGTTGACTTTTTTGTAAAAAAACAAATGGTTGAGATGATTTCAGATGCTGTCGCGATGTCATTGTGTTCTACTATGTAATGTGTTAACGACATATTGGTCCGACTTACGGCGGAACTTTAACCATTAAAATTTCATTAGTCGTTATCATTTTTAACGACTGTGATTGCTCGTTAATTTCTGCAGCTTTACTTTTTAAAGCCTGATTTCCATGCAACATAACGCACGCAACGCAAGAATAGACTGATTTCACAGTATATCCGTAAATTTCCATTGACAATAAAACGGTAATACCCCGTCTACACGATCAAGCTGGCTTGACGAGCTGCTATATGTTAGCTGGACGAGCCAGCTCGATGTTCGCTCGACGGTTGCTCAATCGTGTAAATGGGGTATAAGTCAGACTCGTGCCCATAAGTGCGTTACAATCTCCGGGCAAGTGGCAGCAGAGCCCATGATACTGCAGTGCACTATGCAACCATCTATTGCCCGCACCAGGGAGCAGTTATGCCCACGGTGCAGCCAGCAGACATACCACCACCTCAGTCAGCCACACTAGGCCTTCATCTCGTGGCCGTTTGCCAACTTACTTATGATTTATAAGATTTTTAACTCCAGCGATATGCAAATTAATTTCGATAACATGGCAGTCACATAACGTGACGCCCAAACGTCCGGCGCCTAAACGGCGGCGCTCAAATGTAACTTACCCATCAGCTTTAACTCATTTCTCATCCCACTGAGAGTAGGAGGCTGAGTTGTCTTCTGTGTGGTCAGATTGTGACGAGGCACGGAGCACGGTGCGCTGTGGGACAATGTCGATGTCTGTAGCTGACGTCACTGATGACGTCATGGGTCAGTGTGTTGACGTCAGGCACTGGTGCGACGGCACGCCAGACTGTGATGACCACAGCGACGAGACGCTCTGCAATACAGGTCAGGTCACAAGGTCATTTGCTAGGTCAAAGGTTGTGATAGTCAGCATACAAATCTTGTGATGCCGAGGGCGGCGCAATTCTGTATCTAAGAATCGAGGTAAAAGTACTGAAAGTGGATCTGGGGAGACGGAAACCTTTTGATGAGATTTAGGGGCGGATGCCAGGTAGGGAGTCCCTTTGGGGACGAAGTATTTGAAAAACTGTAGCATAAACTTTGCCTTAGATCTAATGCAGTGACAACTTTTCTTCAGATGCCGGAGTGTATTTTTTAGTGGTGAGATTTTGTCGTAAGGTGGCTGTAATAGAGTGTTTACACGATCGAGCAAACATCGAGCAGCTAGCTCGACGTTCTATGGTAATTAGCATGCTAATTAGGAGGGCGGGCTGGTTGTAATTGGAAGGCCTATATAACACGTGATCAGCTGTGGGCTAAGAGCTTAAGCCTAGGCCTACATTTGAGCCAGGGGGCGGGGTTCCAATAAGCCTGCTTAAGCCGGCTCGATGTTTGCTTCGTATAGGTTATGCTTTTGCTCGACGTTTGTTCGATCGTGTAAACACTTTATAACTGTACCCTCTCCACTTCATTCTGACACTGTTCGTAGTCGCCGTTTTTTGGCCATCCCAACCGCGCCGATTCACGCCGTTAAATTGCAGGATCGGAGACCTGCATTGCTGACTTTCCTGCTGATTGGAGACGACCGCTTGGCCGTCCCAGACAGTCGTGGCTTGGAGTCGTGGAGACCGCCGCTGTATTATGACGATTTTCCAATGTGTTTTGTACCTTAGTAGAGCAGTTGTAATGACAGAGCGCAAAACATGCAGACAATTTTAGCAAAATTTTTTTCTTACGCTACCGAGTTTTTTTCTGAAAACTTCATCCGTGTTTAGCTGTTGACTGACTTCTCGCTGTTGGTGTGGAGATTAGGTCTGTCGTGTCCGCGTGGTTCGATGAGATGCAATTCTTCCAGTGAATGTCTGCGGCCTGACCAAGTCTGTGACGGCGTGCCACACTGCAGCGACCAGAACGATGAAGCACACTGCCGTAGGTATATACACTATAGTGTCTACTGACACAGTATTATTGCCTGGTTAATTTTTGCTCTGTTTCCTTTTTAACGACAAACGTATAACATAAATAAATTTATTAATTAACTAATTAAAACACATTTGGCTTGGTGGCTGAGCAGTGAGGCCATTGGGTCCAGTTGTGCGCTTAGACGGGCAATGGATGGCCGCATAGTGCGCTGCGGTATTATTGGCTCATGGCAATCAGCTGCCATTTCTGAAGTTTTAAAGCGCTTTTGGCCTTGAGTTCATCTCATGTATGAGGCGCTATAGTAAGTAGCTGACTTTACCTTTACCTTTATTTGTATAGCGCCATATGTCCTGAGTTCATCTCGAGTCAGAGGCGGATACCCCTCATTCATTTCGCTGGCCATCGGACACCGACACTGACACTAACAAGTATAAGGCTAGCTGTGGAGTAAAACGAAAACGAATCTCGATTTTTTTTTGATTTACCGTCAGATGTCTGATTATCTGACAGTCCGATGCAGTGGCGCATTTATCAGAAAGGAGGGGGGAGTGGCTGCCTGTCATCGTTTTATCCCGGTTGGCAAAATATTCTTCAAAGTGGAAATCTAGGCAGCCGCAGATTCATCACCAAAATGCGCCAAATCACATATTTTATTTTAAAAATTTTTTCTGAATGAAATCCCGCGCCGCATGTTCTCTTGACCCTGCAAACACCGGAGAAGAGAAAGGAGGAAGAAGAATAGAAAAAAAGAAAAGTCAGCGAGATAGGCAGAGCGTTTTTTACATGTAAACTAGGTGGGCGGAAGCCCACCTTCACAGACAAATCGCTCACCAACTTCAGGCATTTTACCCAAATGGGTTAATTCATTTTTTTGTTATTCTATGATGGTAGAGGTAGTCTGGTTACATCTAGTCATAATCATCAAGAGCCTGGTTGGTAAGTTGATATGATACCTTAATAAACTCACCTGCAGCAGTGCTGGATTTCAAATTTTTCAATTCAAAATTTTTGCTGAAGATGACACCCCGGATAGCGCATTAAGAACATGAAAAGGGCGGGAAAAAAGAAAAAAACAGAATGAAGATAATGGATAGGGAAAAAAGAGGAAGGGGAACGAGAACGCGGATCGCCAACCCACAGCGTCGTCCTGGGTTGAAAAAGTAGGCGAAGCAAAAAGTTGAAATTGTTTGATAAACACTGCAAATTTGTGACGGAATTTTAACAGATAGTTGTAAATTCAGGACAACAAAAATTACGAGTGCTCAAAAATTCACATTTTAATTATACTTTAAATTTTCAAAAAAAGTGAGCTTTTTAGGCCCAATTTTTGCATTCTTGGACCAAAACATTTTTCAACAAAAAACATTTTTTTACAATTTTCCGTCAGTTCATTTTTTTGGGGGGAGGGGCAACTGATTTTCATCTTGCCTTCTTTTTCTATGGCAACGACGTATCTGCCCACCTACTAATTTCGGCTTAAAAGTTGCACTGGAGATGGGAATGAAACAATGGAAGGAGAAGGATGGATTGACTTTGCCTGCTTGTCGAAATCCACTGGATAGGCTACACCCCGGCGTTCTTTCCCGTGACGTTTGACATGACATTAGACGTTAAGGCGTGTACAGAGCGACGTAACTGAACTGAACTAGCAGGAACTCGCCCATTGGTCAGTTCAGCGCAGTTCAGTTCAATTACGTCGGTGTGTACGCGCTTTTAATTGACAGCTGAATCGATCTGTTGATCGTTGTTCGTTGCAGCGTGTTCGGAGCATTACGGGTACCGGTGCGACTGTGGCGTCTGTGTGCGAACCAGTACGTGGTGTAATGGAATTGTTGACTGTCCTGACTTTAGCGACGAAACAGTTGACAACTGCCGACATCGCGGTAAGACATCTGCACGCCACGGCTGGAAAATTTTAAGCTTTTTAAAGGTTTTAAAGGTTTCTTGGTTTATTGTCCAATTGAGCATGGTACATTTCAGGAAACACACTTCATACTAATATTTTCGTAGATTCATAACTCAAAAATCACGATTAAAATATGAAATACAATGTAATATGTAAAGAGACTTTTTAAAAATTTAAACTTGGACTTTCGAGCTTTTTAGGCTTTAAAAAACGATTTTCCGGCTCTGCGCAGCACGCACTCTACATGTAAGTTTACTATTAAGCGAAATGTGAGGCAACATTCGAAATGAATACACCGACTTAGGCTACAATGTTCGCTTCATATTTGTTTGCTGATGTTGTGGTTGAGTTTATGAATGTCTGCATGATTTCTGAAATTATGGCACTGATTTGCGCCGTTTTTTCGTTGATTTAAATCACTCGACTGAGATTGAACGGCAAAGCGCTCTCTGAGTTGGAACGCTACTTGATGTAGCTTATGTCGTTTTTTGGCCGAACGTTAGGTTAAGCCTTGAGTACGATACGTCATCTGTCTGTCACGCATGTATTGTGGCTAAACGGTACGTCGTAAGGGGTCGGCGATGCTACTGTCGGATGGAGCGATGACGAGTTCCTATAGGCTGTTAATCGTAACTGTGTCTCTATCTGCAGCGGTTTGGCCGCAGTTTTGAATGCAAAGTTGTTGCCTGCAGTCACCACTTACGTGCGCCAAATCACTGTATCGTATTCTAGCGTTAGTTGTAGCATTTGATATAGCAGCGTCACTATAGCGTGTATGGGCATGGGACTGCAGTCACTCTGGGAAATCGCTTTCTTTCCGTGACCGAGAGCCGGACGCTGGCTTTCTGGGTATAGGCGGTACCGTCGGCCCATTCTAGCGACAGCTGGGCTTCTTGTTCTCGTCGTTGTAGTACGACGCAGTTTTAAAAGTGGACCTATATTGAAACATTTGTCTCGCAGTAGGTGTGTATAGTATGTTAGGGTTCGTTCTGCTGCAGTTTGTGCGCCAAATCTATATCAGTGCAGCAACGGACAGTGTGTGACGCCAGCTGAAGTCTGCGACGGACAGAACAGTTGCGGCGACCTTATCGAGGAGCTTAACTGCGGTAGGCTGTATCACACATTCTTTGTTAGTCCGCCCGAAAACGATAGTTTTCGGAAGGACTTCTGTTTTACGCATGATGTTTTTTCTTTCCTCGCGAGATCTCCGAGATGCGCGGGCCGACCGGCGCGAAATTTTGCACGATGGTCAGTACTAGGCCGAATTTTATAC
>Ga0209367_1005152_pt1 | contig 18124 bp, 13 predicted proteins | sample WorMetLIZISLAND2_FD_187412 | JGI IMG/M metagenome (GOLD analysis project Ga0209367, IMG submission 187412) | Marine gutless worms symbiont microbial communities from Max Planck institute for Marine Microbiology, Germany - Olavius geniculatus... ... | reverse complement strand
TATAGGCGTCATGTAATCCAGAAGCATTAGGGTTTTTAGTTTTTACTAAGGAAAAAATTAGTATCAAGTTGATTTTTCCAAAATAGTTAGCCTGGAACACTGGAAATAACATATCAAAATTCCCCAAGAATCCCAGCTGTGCTCTCTTCAAAATTTGAATTTAAAATTTAGAACAAAAATGAAAAATAGGTCAATTTTAACGCGCGAAAACAGAATGCTTCGCGCGTCTTTGCCATCGTCTGGGCGTCTGTCTGTCTGTCCGTCTGTCCGTCTGTCACACTCGTGAGCTGTATCAAAACGGTGCAAGCTAGGATCACGAAATTTTCACTGTGAACTGCCCAAGGTCTCTAGTTTATTGCGACAAAATTTTCTGCCACTGGGTGTAGGGGTTCCCCTCGAACGAGGGCGTCGAAGAGGGGTACCCCCCTAAAAGACGTCATTTTGCCGTTATTGGCTCGAATAAAAAAATTGCCAGTTTGAGTTGCTGGGCATAGTTTACATATTTATTGTATGTCAACATGTTAAATGTTCTTTGGTGAATGTTGTTGATTTTGTTCATGATTACGTTTTTCCTTATATTTTCATATAATACTATCGTCGTCGGTAAATGTCGATGCATTGTATTTATTTTTCTCTGATTTTTGCGACATAGGACACTGCAGAGCCGAGATTATTGAATTGAGAAGTGAAGCTCCAGTTAGGGTAGGGGTCTCAAACTCATTTGGGGGTGCGGGCCGCACTGCAAGATATCACTCAGTCGGTGGGCCGCATTGTTTTTAGAGACGACAAAATGCAGTAAATGTAGTAATTAATAGGCCCGTACAAATGACAGAAGTTATTTTTTACAGTATACACTGTAGTTTAGAACTTCAGTTTTTTTCCCGTCTCCGACTACCGGTAACTCTTACCGCTGATTTGGCAGAAACCAGAGAGTCGACGTTAGTCTTGAAATCACGGATGTTAGCCAATTGCAATGTTGCATTTATTTGTAGGGGCCTATTAATTAGTGAATCTTGATCACAAAGCGGATTTGTTGATCTTCATTGATTAGAAGAACTGTTCACAAACGTACGTACAGCCAAACATCGCCATTAGGCTATTTCGCAGGCTGCAGAGACTGATTTTGGATACTTTTTTCTGAAAAAAATTGTAGAAATCAGGAACACCCATATCCGTGTACTTCTGCTTCTGCTTGTCACACTTTAAATTCAATACCTTCATCTGGAATTCTTCGGAAACGCTTTCTGCATCAACATCAAATGGAGTGGCAAAGAGTGCAAACTGTGGTTTAAGATTATTGAACTCCACAAAGCATCGGTCAAACTCTGCAAAAAATCCACAAATGACATCTGCATAATCTTTTAGCCGCCGTGGCTTAACTTCACTTACGTCTACCACCTGAAGAGATGAGAAATGGTCCAAGTTGCCAGCGTTGGTCGCTGCCAGCATCAGCATGCACCTCCACTAAAGAGAATGCAAATGAGAAAAATAGTAGTTTTGCTGGGTTACTGGAAAAATGCTGTAAAATAAATAAAACAACTGATTTTTATCCTAAATTTTTAGAATTTCAGATAATGTGTCGCGGGCCGCAAATGACGCTTTCGCGGGCTGCGGCACGCGGGCCACGAGTTTGAGACCCTTGAGTTAGGGGCTCTGCCATGCCATAGACTAGACCATAGATGTTTATCACATTCATTTGCAAATAAAATACATAAAAACATGTGTTTTATACTTTTATAAAATGCATTATAAAAAAGCATTAAACTACAGGTGTTTTCAATCACTAATTTTTACTTTAGGCATTTTGTATTTTATGGTATATACTCAATTTTGAACTAAACAATCAAATGTCAGAACAAATACCAAGTATACTAGCCACGTTAATAGTTTTAACACATTTGTAGCAATTTATTTTAACAGTTTAAGAAAAACAAAAAAAACATGACATTAAAAAGCACAAAAAACATTAAAAAATAAAAAATTTATATAACAAAAATAAAATACATAAAAAATAAAATACATAAAAACTTGTTTTATACTTTTATAAAATACATATGTTTTTACATTTATGGACTAGACTGTAAGGAGGTGTATGGAAGTGAGTTAAAACAATATGAGCTCTATAAGTTTATTGCTACTATGCTGCTGCCTTATAGTATATAGTTATAGTAGATTTATAGACTCCATGAAACTATGAGGAATGAGCTACTGCATAGGATGAATAGGTTGAAACTTTGCAAAAAATGAGATAGGCCTACGACCAGTTTTCCGTTAAAAAGCGAACACTTTTTTTACCCTCTCATTCAACTCCAAATTTGAAACTGTTTTGTTTGCACTGCATCATCCAAATTTTGCAGGCCTAGGTTACTTGTGACAGAGCTAATTTGTGTGAAAAGCTTTTTTGTATCTACTGGTTGGTCACAATACATCTGGTATAAATGTACAAAACATCAGTTTTTACACTTGTTAACAGCAACATTAAAGAACTCGCACATCGAAAACAGCAAAAATCACAAAAGGTGATATTGCCTGCATCACCCTGACTGTGTGTCAGTGTGGTTCAGTAGGTTCAGATTGCCGATCTGAATGTTTAATTATCGATCTTTGTGTAGCAGATTTTTTAATAATTAACCAAAATAATTTTTATATTGTCATGTAGCTGCTTATCCTTGTTGACTGAAATAAATGTTGCTGTCAGATGAAATGGCAGTGTTGTGTGTCAGTGTTTGTGCAGTATTGATGGGTTTAGCAGCAACGAAGCAGGAGGAGTTCTGGGAAGCATGTGGCTTTGGCAACACTGAGCGAGTGCGGGAGCTCATTGCGGATGGAATTAATGTCAACTGGGTCTCATACACAGTATGCTAATTTGTTTCATTTTTTTTGTGCATACACTATCACTGTTTTTATCAGTGTGGTAATTTTTACAATCTGTAGAAGCTATTACATTGACCATAGTGCTTGTTACTTCATTTCTGTGGTTCTAAAACAAGTGCGTTTATTATTTAAAGTGATCAGCATTTTTGTCATATATTGTGTAATGTTCAAACTTTGTTTATGATTAAAAATAGAAAAAAAGGAATTGATTAATATCATCTTTTGTAAATGATATGAAATTTTGTAGAATTAAAGGTCATACTATTAATATTTTGTCAAAGATGTTGAATTTTAGTGGCTGAGTGCCAATTTTTTCTCATAAAGTAATAACATGATCTTCACTTTGACTCTGCTAGCATTCTAAAGAGTTGATTGGTCTCCAATTTGGCAGCAGTACATGTGTTTGACATTGTTTTTTTATTGTTGCAGCACAACTCGTGTGCAATCCACGTTGCGTCTCAGGGCAAGAAGGATATAGTTCAGATGCTACTTAATGCCGGCTGTAATGTCAACGCTGCCGACGACGTCAGTGCTTTTTAAATAGTTACCTCCGCCAAGGAGGTTATGTTTTTGCCAGACTGTTTGTTTGTGTGTTTGTCTGTGTGTTAGCAAGATAACTCAAAAAGTTATGGACGGATCTTTCGGAAATTTTCTGGGAATGTCGGGAATGGCAAAAACTACCAGTGTTTCAATTTCGGGGGTGATCTGGAAGGAATCCTGGATTCTGGATCACTTTGAAATTTTCGTTACCATTGCTTTCAATGGGGCATGAGGGAAACCACTGCCAAACCGCCGATGGTGCTGCCACCTAGTGAACAACATTGCCTTGGCAGAGGTGTGCGGGCTTTGACTGCTTTTTAGTTAATACTAAAGCAGTGGCTTACTGTGTCTCCACCACTATTTGAGAGTTTTTATGGTCTTTTTATTTGTGTGCTATTTATAAGACTAATCATATTCTATTTAGATTTTAGTTTCTTGGGCCTTAGGTACATGCACCCTCACTTTGCTCTCCACGGGCAGCCTCAGGGTGGTTGAGTAGCTGGTCGGCTGTCAGTATAGTGCTTAGCACAGCATGTAGTGCTTCGTGGCGCCATCTGTTGAATGATGGGTTTTTTTTTGTATGGCAGTAACTTTGCTAGTTCTCGTAATGCAGTAAATGGTTGTAGCAGTATTTTTGCTTTGCAAAAGTTTTCCAGGGATGATTTTTTTACATTGTAATACTGAGATGGTTGATTCTCATGTACTGGACATCTGTTATTATGATTAATTAATGTCATTAGTATGGCCCACATTTTTACCGTGGGCCATGGAATTTCGAGCTGAGCCACGGAATTTTTCTTTTGCCATGGAATTTTGATATTTCCATGGAATTTTGCAGAATTTGAAAACTCACCAGCGAATAGTACGATTTTTGACTTGATGATGTATTTTTATCATGGAAAAAAACTGTCAAAAGCTGTGGGCACAGTCGTAAATAAATGCAACGCAATTTGACAAATTGCACATAGATAGGCACATTGTCACTATGGCAGCCGGCTCTTCAGAAAATAAAGTTTTTGAACAGGACAGAGCTCAGTTTACTTACAAATGGAATACCGCGTTTAGCCACGGAATTTAGACGATTTTGTCGCGATAAGCCGCAGAATTTTGCAAACTGGCCCGCAGAATTTGGCAAAATTTTATGTGGAAAACTGTGGGCCCTCGTCATCAGTTTGTTGTGGGTTGACAGAGAGGTAATTTAGCGCTGCACCATGCTGCAATGACGGGCCATGCTGACATTGCGAACATTCTCATCAGCGCCGGCTCTAACATCGATGCGCAGGATAAGGTTGGTTTATGACTCTTGTGTGATCTAATTCCGAGTTACTTGATTTTGGACAGATTTTTTACGGATTGACTGCCAACGTTGGGCGACTGCTCAGGGTCTTCAGATTCTAAAATCTCTGAAATTCACTGATTGAAATTTGGATTTTGCTTGTTAGCCGTGGCTTTTGCTACCGGTGTTTATAAATTTTGATTTTGCTTTTTACACTTTTCGATTTTGCTTGTGGTCTTTGGATATCACTTTTTGATGAATTTTTACATCCAACAGCAGCTACTGCTGTAGCGCATCTTAGCAATCGCAGTTCTGTCTGTCAGTCTGTCCGTCTATCTGTCACACGGGTGGATCAGTCAAAAACGGTACAAGGTAGAATTACCAAATCCTCACCCTCGGCTGCCTAAAAGACTCTAGTTTCAGGATCAGTAAAGCTTTTCCATAAATTCAAAAGGAGTCACCCCGAATGAAAGCGCTAAATGAGAGTGGGGTAGGGAAAATTTGCGATATTCAGCCGATACGAAAGGTCCCGCCCTCTGGTGAGTACAAGTACAAGAAATTTGAGCTAATGCTCACAAGACGCGCAAAAGCCTATAGCAGTTCCAGTTCAGTAGTTTAGCTGAAAATTGTGGTGTTTACGCTAAGTTAATATACGAATACCAAATTCTCTATCTGGATCGCATAACGATAGTGTTGTGGCACCACCTTGTGAATGATATAGACTTGTGTCGCAGCCCGAAATCGCCAAAAAATCCATAAAAACCCCCTATTTTGGCGTTCAAGGTCATTGAATTTGGCGCCAGTCGAGAGCCAGTGTACGACTTTTTATTAGTGATTAATAGTAACCTAGGCCCTGTCTTGCATTGTTATTGAGATACAGCGACTTATTGGCCAAGAATCGTAAATTTTGTCCACCCTCTTTCATTTAGCGCCCTCGTTTGGGGTGACCCCCTTCGAATTTATACAAAAGCTTTATGGTTTCTGAAGCTAGAGTCTTCCAGGCAGCTGACAGTGAAGATTTGGTGATTCTAGCTTGCACCACTTTTGACCGATCCACCTGTGTGACAGACGGACAGACAGACAGATGGACAGAACTGCGATGGCTAAGACGCACTGAAAGCAGTAGCTGTTTTCGCGCATAAAAACACTGTAGATAATTAGCCGCTGGTCGTCTGGCGCCCTCTGGCGACTGATTTTGTTTTACTGGGCTTTCAAACATGCACCACTGTTGTGCGTTCCCTTTGCGTTAGCTGGGCTTTTCTTGTCTATAAAGAGCTAAACCATTTACCCCAGGTGGTGAGTCAGTGTGTGTAACTGTGTGGTTTATAGAATGGCTGGACACCTCTCATCGCTGCGGCGTATTTTTGTCAATTGAAAGTTGTTGAAGTTCTGCTTCGGAACAACTGCAACATTGCTCTGCAAAACAAGGTGCTTACTTTGCAGCTTTCTAATAATTATGTTAAAATGCAATTTTGGCCAAAAACGTTTGTTATTGTTGAATAAAAGCGTGGCCCTCTGTTTACTTGATATATTGAATCTAGCAGTTTAGGATGCTGTTTTTGTTATCACACGTTATCAAGTAAACCTGTTGATATTATTATCATCTCCAAGTGTGAACATAGTGAGCATTGGAGGAGATTAAGAGATTGGTCGTTTTCCTTGTTTTCGTTGTTCGTTCGTTCCTTCTGTGTACATGGGGACTCATAGTGGCAATTAACAACACTTACAACTAGTAGTTTTCCATTGTCGTTCATCGTCATGTGACATTATCGTACGTTGTCATGAGTTGTCATCATGCTTTGTGTCGTGCATAGCATTTTTATTGACGTCGTTGCCATCGCTTTCCTTCGTCATGCATTGTCTTGCATCTTCATCATACGTCATCATCTCGCGTCGTCATCGTGGGTCGTCGTCGTCAAATGACAAAGCTGATCATTGTTTTCTGACTAAACTTTGTGAAATTTGCACGTGAATTATGCGTTATATGCTCTCCAATATCCTGCGTAATTTTCGAACCCTATTCGTGGCAGGTTTACGGTTTGCCACTCAAACGTCCAGCGCCTTAATGGCGGCACCCAAATGTCTTTACACCCAACAGTCCCGGTGCCCAAATGGCGGTGGTGCTCAAAATGTTTTGCTCCGATTCCTTTGGAGTGGCCACACTCAAGGACGTTTTTGAAAATGTTGCATCTCGCAACATCCTCGCTTATGTTAAAGATATCGGCTTTTACAATCGTATATAATGTTGTTTTTACATTAGCTTAATAGCCTTGATCTTAACAAGTATTTTAACTTTGCTTTTAATACATATATTAACTGCTTTTAACTAATTTTAACCAGGTATGGCACTGAATGGCCTATTTTGTGCTGATGTGCTGTTAAGAAACTACTCACTCACTCACTCGGTGTCTGTCTATCTGTGTCTGCATGTCTGTGTGGTGTGCAGGACTCGCGGACTGCGTTGCATGAGACGTGTCGAAGTCAGTCGGATGCGGAGCAAGATCTGCATGACATTGCCAGACTGTTGATAGATGCAGGGGCTGATCTGAACAGCAAGGCCACTGATGCCGGAGAGGTATGCCTGTCTCCCTGCTTGTCTCTCTGTGTGCGAGACTCTCTACATCCATGCCTTTACAAGTGTCTTTCTGCTGCTCACTCGCTTAAGTTGATGACACACTGACCATTTTTAGGCGCCGCCTGTTTCTGATGCCAGAAACAAGCGCCAGTCGTTTGACTGCCAGAAACTGTGACACACTGTGCCGGCAAATGACACCGGCAGGAAAAATACAAAAATGGATTCTGATTTTGAAAATTTTGAGAATGGTGATGCACGTTATGGCCGCTGTTTGAGCATTCAGGTTGTTGAAAAGATCCAAAAGAAAAAGAAACTTTATTTTCATTTTCGTTTACAAACAAACGAGCAGTGCTATCGTCTGCTCAAACTGACTAATCACAGTTCAGCTTTCCCGCCGGTTTCCGGCATGAAATTGAACGTGCTCTATTCGACGTCGGTTTCTGGCACCAGAAAAGCATGACACACTGACTAGTTTCTGGTAGCAGTTGACTGATACCAGAGACAGGCGCCAGAAACTGGCCAGTGTGTCATCACTATCACTTTCATATATCTGCTGTTGATTTTTTCATCTTCTTGGCACATTCAAGTGTAATTCGAAAACTGAATTGTTTGGCATTGCCTACAATAAACGAGAGCACTCTGCCTAGTGATTGATTTGTTTATTTCTTTCACCAGCCTGTACAGTATGAGTTGGTAAACACACCTTCAAACTTTTGGCCATATCCTTGCTCAGTGTTGACCGATTGTGGGGCGATCTTCATCATGATCATCATTTTATTTGGTAGAAAGCAGAAGACGCACAATAGTAGTTGCAACAGACACACAGGAAACACAAGGCTAGATAGCTAGCACTTACAGTGACCCTTAATAAAACAAAGACAATCTAAAACATACACATAAAACACGCATTTTTGAAATAAGACATACATCGGACTCGAGGCTGACTTGAGTATAGGTTACTGATTTGAACTGCTAGTAAGATGGTTAGAGAAGTCAACCAACTGGATAGTTCTCTTAAATGATTCAAGTGTTCTGAAATTCACAACATCAGTCGGAAGATCATTTTTATCATCTTTAGTGATGATTTTATTGCATATTTTCTGCAGAGTGTGTGGATGAAAGAAAATTGATAATTGATCTATATCTAGCAAAAATATGGACAGTATTTCATCTTGGCATGTTTATGAGATTGACACTGTAACTGTGCTTACGTATGTCAGGCTGACTTCACTCCATTGATGTTCTGTGCGTATCATGGTCATCCGTTGGTCACTGAAGCTCTCATTGCAGCTGGATGTGACGTCAACGCATCTGCTTCAGTACGATAACTTATGCTCATTAGGCTGCCTCTACATTAGTTATCAGAGACCTTCTGTTTTTGCTTTGTGTTTTCTATTTTATTTCTTAATTTTTATTTTTTATTCTTCTTTCAAAACCTGACAGTGAACCAAGACCAAAATTGCAGGAAATGACCTCTTAGGGCACGTTGCACCAATGTCGTTCAACTTTGAGCTCGGGTCAAATTTGAATTTGAACCTAGTTTAGCCGTAAATTGTGTTGCACCAAAGCGGTTCAAGCGTTGATCTCCATTCAATTCTGAACTGCCATCTGACCATCGATCGAATTTTGATCTCGGTTTAACTCACAGTTATGCATGCGGACTAGGCAATAAATATTTTTCGTGATACTATGGCTGCAAAAAATGGTCCAATTCGAATCTTATCCTGTCCAAAAAACTTCCTCGTATCGTATTATAAGACCTCTAATGCAATTATACTTATGATCTTTTATTCTTTACAGCATTCTGAAACTGTTGATGTTTCACATGTCTTTCTACCACTAACTAACGCTGAGTTATCAACACTCAAACAAGTCCGTTTTTTTGGCCCACCCTGTATTTGAGTAGCTGTGGCTCGGTAGTCTAACGGTAACGTGCCAGACTTGTAATCCTGAGGTCACTCAGGCGCGCAGGTTCGACTCAGAGTTGGGACACTGCCGGGTAACGACCTTAGGCAAGTTGTTCACACACATGTGCCTCTGTCACCAAGCAGTATAATTTGGTACTGGCTTCACCGCTGGGAAGTAAACAGGCACACCGCGCGATACACTGGCCCCGTATCCGTGGTCTCGCAGTGTAAAAACTGGTGTCTGGCTGAGAGCCTTAGGAAACGGAGATCAGCGCCGCCCTATGGGCCTTAGTGCTCGGGAAGGACTTGATGTTTTTTATTTAAGTAATGGTTGAGCTGTTGTCGTGGTTGTCATTCATCTGTTTGTGATTCATCTGTCGTCTGTAAGGGATGTATTGCGGCTAATAGGTAGGATGTAAGGGGAAAACTTTCTACACGAATAATTAGCCATAGGTGCAAAACTCGGGCGTGCAAAGTTTCAGCCATTTATTCTAATGGGAACATTTTCAGATTGGGGATTGAATGGATGGGGCAGGAGAAATGTGCATTTTCCAATGGCCATATCTCGGAAATGTTGAGAGATAAGGTCAAGGTTACTATTAGTCACTAATAGGAAGTCGCATGTGCCCTGTCACATTACATGAAAATCATGGACCTTGGATGACCTTGAAGATCACTAACAGCCAGAACGGTCGGCTATCCTAGCGAAAGTTGGGCTTCTTGTTGTTCTAGCCAACACAGACATTGTAATACACCACTGTCTTTATTATTCTAAGAAACGCACTATAAATTACTTTGATGATGCTGATGAAGGTGGTATTGTTATGTGTGTAGAATGGTTGGACAGCTCTACACTGGGCAGCTGATAGATGTCACATTGATGTAGTTCAAGTACTGCTCAGTGTCCCCGTCAACACACACCTACGCAACAAGGTAACCATGTGCTTAAAGGTCCATGGACACCAAAATTAACTTACCATTTTCCTAAAAGAGCACAATTTTCTGAGAATTTTGACGGTAATATCAGCACCCAGCGTTTTGTCAACACGGAGAAATTTGCATTTGAAATCGATGATCCACGAAAATGATGCAAAAAACACGCCACCATGATCCCCCCATGATGTCACTAGCTTAGCCCAAAGACATCATGAATATTAATGGCTTAGCCTAGATTGATGATGTCACCGGCTATGCCATTAATATTCATGATGCCTATGAGCTAGACTGATGATGTCACCAGAGGAACTGATAAATTAGAATTTTTCACATAACGTATCGTAGTGCCACATTTCGTTTGGAATTGCACATATTCCTATATTTATGAAGCTCAAATCAACATATTATATATGCGAGTTCAAATGTCTAATTCAAATCTACATTAATTGCGCGAGTGAGTTTGACCGTGGCCTTGGACCTTTAAGCTCAACTTCTGTTTATCTCAAGATGTTGACACAGCACATTCTTAACTTATCAGCAACAAGTCGTGCAGAAATCAATGCGTTGCTGGAGAGCCATTATGAATAGATTCCGTAGAACTACTAGATATCAGATCTGTATGTGTTTCATATGTTTCTGTTGATATTGACGAATAAGCAGATAATGCAGAGTTTTGCAGGCATTTAAACTAATGGATCTTTAGGATACAAACTTTGTTTATTCTTTTTCATAAAATTGGTGATTCTAGTGTGCATCTTTACGTCACTTGTTCGTATTCGGATGGTTGCATGTGTGATGTTTTATTGATTCAAGTCATTTTTCCGAAAGATTTGAGATTTGAACTTATGATTTCGTTTGAGATTTGCCCATGCGGTGACTACGACATGGTCCATTATTGTTATGCGTATATGCAGCGTGGAGAACTGGCAAGTGATCGGGCGCGGGACTCCCAGACCAAATCCTTGATCCTGACCTCCATGTCAGCTCAGCAGTACTGGAACTCCAACGAATCTGCCACAGCCATGGGTGTCAACCCTGGTGGCGAACTGACGACGGAGTACCGGCTTCAGACGATGAGAACGGAGATCAGCACGGCCGCCGTGGAGCACCGAAACCTCGTCGCCCGGATGAACGATAACGCCAGTAACAATGCCCGTGACGCACGGAGCGATTCTGATACTGATAGCAGCAGCGAGACACGTTCACTTTCCAGCAGCACTACTGAATAGCCGGCTCTGTGCACCGAGTTTCGGAAAAAACGTCACTCTTCTTGGTTTTGTGATATCTTTGGCTGATTTTGCAAATTTTTGGCAGTGACATGCAGGGTGACCACTTGTCTGGAAAACCTGGAAATATCAGGGAATTTGAAACATGTCAGGGAAATGTCAGGGATTATGTTAACAGTCAGGGAAATGTCAGAGAAAAAATCTTGTCAGGGGAAAAAGTGTCTCAAAACTGTTCATTACTAGTTGAATATTTGCGTTCAACTCCATTTTTTTCTGCTCGCTTTGCTTGCAGACTTATACTCCCATACTTTTAAATTTGCAGTGCCAGTAAGCCGCTTTTGTTTGCCTTTATTGTTTAAACTGCACTAAATTTGGTCAGTTAATTCTCTGGAAAATAATTAAAATTGTTGCCAATAGACGTCATATCGCTACTGTTGTGAGGGGCGATACTCTGTCTATGTTCCCTTAAAATGTCTGGAAAAGTCAGGGAATTTGATCATGACTGGAGGATTGGCCACCCTGGACTTGCCGCGGGGAATTTGAAACAAAACACAGATGCACAGTTTGCCACATTTTGTTTTATACTTTACCTTGTAAAACTAGCTTAACGTGTCAGTAACAGCATAATAGGCGGGGAAGGCTGCAAAACATGTAAGCTGATAATCATTTGCGTTGATGATCGGGACTGATTTTTTACTCCTCGCATGCTACGTTCCTAGCATAGCGAAAAGGAGTATATGAGATCAGTGTAATATTGAGGACTGATCGACCGACGACCGACCTCTGTTCCTGGAAGAGCCTTCCTGGAAGAACTTCAAACGGCCATATCTCCATAACGGTGCCAGATACACGCATGGTCACTATGGACCACCCATAGGAAGTCGGACCACCGCGAGCCGAATGGTCACGTGACCGATGACGTCATGTGACCCCAAAAGGTAAAGGTCGTGACCCCATTATTTTTGAGGTGCCATATTTTTATAATGGTGCCAGATATACAGGGAGACAATTTCCAATAACGACTTCGATGCCAGTCACTATTAGTATAATATTAGACCGGTCTCAAATTGACGACAGGTCTCTAATACAAGTTGAAAGGAACGAAAAAGCACTTAGAAGAATACAAAAGAAAATAATGCACGTGAGGAGTACATTAGATTAGTCACAATCTAATAATATTTCTTGTACATGTTGCTGTCAACATTACTTGACATTTGTTTGATGTAACAATTGAAGTTTTATGGGAGATTTTTAATTTGATGCTGTACTGCATGCGGTAAAAATTGTTATCGGTTTTTACCGTGCACAGTATAAACATGAAACCACGCACTGAGAATGAAGTGTTCATTTTGAATGTTTCTGCCAGAATTGGCAAAATCGGATGACATTTGACTAAGTTATCACCTATATATAAAGGATGACGTTTTTTGAGACACAGTGTAGCTCAGGCAATAACTTTTAAAACTTTAGCTAAAAACTGCAAAATGCATAATGTTGGTCTTGCCGTTTGGTGTTCATATCTTTCCTTATTCTTATTTCTCTGTCTGTCAGTGTAGGCTTCTTTGCCCCAAAGCACGTGGCCAAAATGACCTCCCCACGTAACCGTGTTCCCCCAAGACTTTAGGTTCGACATGGTCCATTTTTGTATCAGGGAATCATGTCAGCTGTCGTATTTTTTATTGCTTATTTCTGGTTTATTGTTTGTTCGTTGAACCGGTTTTTGAATTTTTTTGGCCGATTATTTTTCTGCCTGTTGGAACACAATGGGCGACTTCACTTTTTGACTTAGACATTTAAAAATATTAATTAACCACCACCCATGGCGTGCACCAGCCAGCCACCGACTGCCTTGCTTTTCCTTTTATATAGTGCCGTGGGCCCATGGACACTAAACCCGGCCGCCGCAAAATATTATAGGCCTATACGGCTTGCAGCTGGTTTTCAAAAGCGCTCGGCGACGTTGGCGCGTCATATCAGATGCAATCTCGCATGGCAATTTTAATCCCATATTGTATCGGTATATGAAAGAAGATCATCAAACATTGTTGAGTTTTGCAGTTCTTGCTGGAAATGGTAAAAAACGCACCTTTTGATATAAAGTCACCTGTAAAAAATTTTCATGGTCAGGCCAAAGGGGGGGCATCGTACCTTGCCCCCCCCCTTAAATACGCCACTGATGTCCTCTATTTTTATTTTTAGTTGAGCTTTGGTCTGAGTACGTACTTTAGCATTTCGCTTTAGCTTTGGCTTAAGTTGAAAAGCCTAAGTTGAAAAGTGAAGTCACCCAATGCCGGTGGCAGACTTTGCTGATAGTCGTCTTTGGCTTGAGTGCTGTTGCTTTGACAGTTACAGTTTAGATTTGTGATTGTGTGTCATGTGAATTTGCAGTATTTGCCATTTTTTTGAAAGCTTTTTGTGTGCATGCTGAATTCTTTCTTGTAGCTAGGTGTAATGTTTTTTTGTAATATATCTATGTTTTATTTTTATTACTATGTTGCTTGGGTGACATGTGTAATAAAGCTGCTCATTTTGGTAATTTGTGGAAAAAAACTGGTTGTAAAAATAAGTCGTGGTCATTGATTATTGATGGCTTTTGAGACTGCGGAAAGCCACATTTTGCTATTATTATCGTTTAGTTTTGTCACAGACACAAGTTTTTAATTCAGTAGAGAACCTTTTCACTGTGTTTACATTCTGCTGCTCTTATTGCTTTGATGAACTTTGTCAGGGAATGGAAAAGGCAACCAGCTGTGAGCACTCGTGCTCAAAAATGTACGTTTTAGGGACCCAGTTTAACCTGGAGTGGATCGGTGATATGACGTCATGCCATCCAGTGAGGCCGAGGAAGATTATTTTTAACCTGCCTGTAATGACGGCCGGTTCATTGGTGACGCTTTAGTACTGGTGGCAGAAGAGTGCATCCTTTTGCGCTGGGCCCGTCTGCACCGAACAGTCTTCCTGCATATTAATGAACTAAAACGACCGTGATGCTTGTATTGGACTTTTTAGTGTTCGTTTTCATTTCCTGTCTTATCCACGGACACAGTGCACTGAGCGCATTAGAGATTACTTTTAGGCCTTGTCTGCTATGATAATGGGCCATATAAATGTTCTGTTAATAATAATCAATAATAAGTTGATGGTTTTATCTTGTGCTGTTGCTAGTTGCTTTTCTTTCTTGTAATCTAGACACTTCCTGTCATTTATATATGTACTGCATGTACTGTGATGTTTTATATTCCTTACTACAACCCACTGTGCTTAAAAGTAATGATTTTGTATTTATTATATAGCATCACTTAAGAATACCTGCTGTTTGTGATAACGTGATTTGTGATTACCTAAATCCGACAATTTCATGCATGTGCGTTAACGTTACAGCTTAATGTGTCAGACTCAGTGATGCATAGTTATGGTTTTTGAGTTGGGATAATAAGTGACGTGTAAAATGCCTCGGAAAAGTGCTTGAATTTGAAAGTTGGAAAAGATTGCAAGCTTGTTTTTGCAGTATACCACCATACTGTGTCAGCACACAGAGTGGCAGAAATACACGGAGTACAAAAACAACGTCCCGCTTTGGGATTGTCCATATCTTTGCCATGTATTAACCGATTTTCACAATTTTTCACCGATGCATTTTGTGGACAATTAGCAATAAAGTGATCATTAAGTATCTCACCACATTTTAACTGTGTTGCTACACTACCTTGTGAAATAAAAATGCAAGGAAAACTAACAATAAGCTGCAAGCGTGTTGGTGAACAAAATACACCTCCTACCAAAATGAAATGAATGATGCGTGTGATGCTACACTTTGTTAGATCCTTTTCTTTGGGTATCTGGGGTATTGAATGTTTGTTTCTGGCCTACCATGATATGGAAAAATCCGAAAGTGGGACGTTTTTCTGGGACACAGTGTAATCAGAAAGTTCGGGGCACACATATCCGCCAACATGATTTGCTGGTGCTGGAGATAAACTGTGGTGTTAAATTTATGCTACTCAGAATTTGCTCAGTGACATATTATTTTTTGGAAAGGTCGAAAATTCTGTCAGAACATCCATTGTCTCAGAACTTCATGCAGTTTGCCCAATACTCAATTACAGTATTCAGATTAATGGAATTTTAAGGGTTGAGTCCTTGGATGGTTGGCACCTAGTGGTCTTTTGGTGATGCTAATGTGTGTACTGCTAGGAAAATGACTATAAATGGTTGTGTAAATGAAGGCATGCAATCTGTATGGTGATCAATCAGTCTTTCTGAATGTCACTTCACTTCGTATGTGTTTTGCTGTGTTTTTCTATGTTTTTCTACTGTCTGCAGTGTAATGTGTTCGTTGTTGTTATTAAACCAGTGGCAATCAGAAATTTGTCTTCTGTGTTGCTGTTTGTATTAAACCAATGGTAACAACAAGAAATGTTATTAGACTGTGACCAATCTAATGTACTCCTCGCATGCATCATTCTGTTTTGTATTTTTAAAAAAAGCTTTTTCATTCCTTTCGGTTTGTATTAGAAACCCGGCGTCTAATTGAGACTCGTTTAATATTATACTAAGAGTTACTGGCGTCGAGGTCGTCATTGGAGATTGTCTCCCGGAAGTTCATAAAATATTGCCTGATTGTAGAAAATGAGAGGAAAAAATTTCCAACAACAGTTGATGACGCTAGTTGCCTATTGACATTGCTGCATATAAAATCTAATTGACGTCCTACAGCTACGCTATAGCACATGCTTCAACGCATGCGTCTATCTGGCACCGTTACGGAGATATGGCCGTTTGAAGTTCTTCCAGGAAGGCTCTTCCAGGAACAGAGTCGGTCGTCGGTTGGTCCTCAATATTACACTGATCGCATATACTCCTCTTTGCTACGTTCGGAACGTGGCACGCGAGGAGTAAAAATTGTTTCGCTGCGTTGATATACATCATAGACTGCAGCGAAATTCCAACGTGTTGATAAATGTTGCATGAATGAGAATAACTTAATTTGACATGCTGTATCATTAGAGCCCAAAAAACTGATGCTGCGATCGAGTTTTTGAAGTTTATAGTCCATTTCCTGCAAAGAAGCTGGTTTGACGTATCAACGTGTTTTGCATTTGTTGCATTTGCCAAAAAATAATGGCGCAATCACGATCTCATTGTCTTATAATATTGAATTTTGCTGCACAAAAAACTAACTGACGTCCTACAGCTACGCTATAGCACATCTGTGGCAGGATTGCCGTTTGTTTGTAACGAAAGTACCGTGGCTTCTATAAGCGGGCAAGGCGTTAGGGGAAAACTTTTTGCACAAATAATTAGTCTTGTGTCGAAACTCTCTGCGTACAAAATTTGGGGGATACAGTGCAAAGGAAACATTCAGATTTGAGGTTTAATGGAGGGGATAGAAAAGTGTTTTCAAGAGAAAACTGGTCATACCTGGTAAATGGTGGGAGATATGGCCAGGGTTACTATTAATCACTAACAGGAAGTGGCACACACTTTTTAATATGCAATGAAAATTATTGACATTGGATGACCTTCAAGGTCAGTGCTGCATCAGAAACTGTATAGACTGTAGCACGTCTTGTCTTGGGCTTTTTGTTTCAAATATGTTCCCGGTATTTAGTTATATATTGCAGCATTGCTGCTTTGCCCAGTCTGACAGACGGCCGCTGGCGAGAGCCGATAGTTAATGATGACTGTGACGATTACGTCTGAAAACATGGACTCGTTCTGCTACTGGTTGTTATCCGTTACTTTCTAAATATTAATTACTTTTCGCGCATCACTATTCTAAATAAATGACCGGAAACAGTATTCGGTTTCGTTGGTTTTGTTTACGTGATAGTTTGCGTATATTTATTTAATTTATAGTAAATATATAGGTTTTTAAACGGCCACTCCTTGAGAGTTGTATACAGGGGCAACGAGGTACGATGAACTTGTAATAAATGTGTAACTTATGTGCGTTTTTCGCTATTTATTTCCATTTTTATTTACTTCCGTTTCGACGTAGGCTGAGACTTGTGCTACGAATAATGTCAAAACGACGGGCTTCAAGCAGTCTAAGTCAAGGTCCAGTTTTCTTAAGGTTGTGAAAAGTAAAACCGGATTTAGATACATTTATATTTTAACCTTTTGCCAGTCAGTACTATTTATTGTGTCGTTTACTTGTGAAGATGTGTCATTTCTCTTGTGTCGTATGTTTGGTGAATGCACAGGAAGAATGCGGCGCTTCGCAGGCAGACAGAAGAGTCCGCAGGAAGTTATTCGGACTTTGAAAGAAGGATTACAGTTGCTGAGTCGCTATGAAAACAAAGAAGATAAACGTCGTCAAAAGGTATAACACTTTCACAGGTCTCAGTATTTCTTATGGCGTCGCACTGATCTATGCTGTCCAAATGTGGTTAGCCTGTTTTGAGAGATATGATATAAAGTATTGCATGCTGTTTTACTTGTGTTATCTTTGGTGCTAAATAATATTGAGGTATGCTGCAGTTAGAAGCAATGGTACTAGTGCATATTACAACTGCATCCTAATGGCTGGTTTTTGTTATATATTGAGACTAGCACTAGACTTACCGATGTTTAAATGTTGCTGTAAATTGTACGCCGATGTTCCTACATTAGCTGCTTTTTGTACCTGACTTTTTGTCGACTTCGTTCATTTCGTACACGGTTATCGATCGCTCGATGTGTTCTTTACTCTTGCTAAATAAGTAAGTGATGAAGAAAACCTGCTTCCAACCTGCTTCCATATTCGATGTTGTTTAATGAACTTGGTTCAGTGCGCTTTGACGAGTTA
>Ga0209367_1005151_pt1 | contig 18125 bp, 12 predicted proteins | sample WorMetLIZISLAND2_FD_187412 | JGI IMG/M metagenome (GOLD analysis project Ga0209367, IMG submission 187412) | Marine gutless worms symbiont microbial communities from Max Planck institute for Marine Microbiology, Germany - Olavius geniculatus... ... | reverse complement strand
GTCCTGGCCACAGGGCCTACTGTTGCGCAGAACTCGCCGTTTCTTCCCTAGCGATGGCCTTGACCACCGCCAGTACTCATTTTACCATCCCACAGAGGGTAGAAGGCTGAGTCGACCTAGTGTACTGGCTCTGTACTGTAAACAGTCACCCATTTAAGTACTAACCGGGCACGGCGTAGAGTAATTTCATTTCATCCAAAACGCGTTACCAACTATGCCACGCCAGCAACCAACAATACATAAAGTACAATAATAAAATCACAAATGCACAGTAGTGCAGCATCATAATGATGGCAATAACCCAAGTCAATAAAAAATGGCAAAATGCGACCACTCATAGATTCGTGACCCTTCAACCGATAAACAAAAAAAACTCAAAATGCTTCATTACGTCCAAGAAATGACTGACGACACCTGAACCAACTGTTGTGCAAATCTGTCCACTGGGGTTTCTCCACAAATGTATGATATATATTACATAACAATTTTTTTTCATTTATATTAATAACAGCAACAACAGAGATGGAGCGTACCATAATTCATGTTCTTGCTGGCGTTTGTTTTCTTCACCCGACACCACGACCATTGACGTCTGCGACGTCACCACCTGACCCTCCGTGTTTACATACTTACGAGTCTTTGTCAGTGTTCGGTAGTGACGATTGTCCTATGCCAACAATACACACAGACAGTTATTCACAGCCGTCATTGCCAATCACAACTCAGCTGTAAAGTAAATGACTAAGTAAGTGAAAGTAAATTTACACAGCGCATAATGTTAAAAAACCTCAGATTTCCTCAAAAACTAGAAAGCAGTCATAGCCCGCACACCTCCACCAAGGCAATGTTGTTCGCTAGGTGGCAGCACCATCTTCGGTTTTGCAGCAGATTCCCTTATGCCTCATTGAAAGCAATGGTAACGAAAATTTCAAAGTGATCCAGAATGCAGGATTCCTTCCGAATCCCCCCCAAAAATTGATTCACTGGTAGTTTGTGTCATTCCTGACATACCCTCAAAATTTCAGAAAGATCCGTCCATAACTTTTTGAGTTATCTTGCTAACACACAGACAGACAGACAGACAAACAAAGTCTTGCAAAAACATTACCTCCTTGGCAGAGGTAATGATGGAAATTGCTAAAACAATAGACGTCGGTTTTCAGCCAGAGTTTTACAACGAGCAGTTGTTTAGCATTAGATTTCACAATAATACGAACAATTACTCTCCATAAAGCGAAGGGCAACAGAAAACAGCAAACTACCAGTTCTGTCATGTCACTCACAGCACAGGCACACAAGCACTTTAAATGTCAGTACTGATACTACACGGTGTTCCATAAAAAGGGACCCTTTTTTGTATTTTTCATAATTCACTCAAATGATGATCAATTTACACAAAATTTTTACCAGTTGTAGCTAAAAAATACTAACTCAAAATTTTTTAACACAATATTGCAGTTGATTAAATATTCTTTGTTAGGCGTGATGTAATGCTCATGGGTACAACACATTATGACATCAGCATTAGGTCAGGACTAGCAAAGAATATTTAATCAATTGCCATATTTAGTTTAAATATTTTGAACTAGTATTTCTTCAGCTACAACTGGTAAAAATTTCATGTAAATTGATCATCATTTGAGTGAATTATGAAAAAAACAAAAAGGGGTCCCTTTTTTATGAAACACCGTGCACGAAGATAAGGCTCAAAATCAGTGCTTCCAGTTACCATCCGAGCCTAAAAAAACTCCACTTATAAGTTTGCTACAGCTTATTGTTTGCTCTCAAAGTTTTACTCAAACAACTGTTTACAACTATCTAATATGTTACGCTGCAGCATATATTGCCTTGCAATGCCTCGGCTAAGCACAGCCATTATTGTTACAGATTTTTCTTGTGTGACTACGTATGGTGGGCGTCCGGTACGATTTCACATCTCGGCATCTTCAAATGAATATACCGTATCTCAGCAAACAAGCATCAGATTCACTTTGGGTTTGGTTCTAGGGTAACTCAGGGTAAGCGGATCCAATGGTCATGTGACCGAAGACGTCACTTGACCGCCAAAAATCAAACTGGCGACCCCAATATCGTTGAGGCCGCGTATCTCTATAATGGTGCAAGAAGAACACATGGTCATCATTGATCACAAATAGGAGACTATATACTGAGTCTATCGATCACGTGGCCTTCGATCAGTCTTACCAAAACTGGACATCACCCAATTTCACTCGTCTTGTATTGCTATAAGCAACCCTTGTTATCAGACAGTGTGTCTGTGAGTCTCTGCATCTCTGCGTCCGCTGTCTGTCCGTCCTCAGTCTGCCCACAAAACTGTGATTGCTAGCAGACGCAAGCCACGTCGCCTACCAGCTTGTCTACTCTAGTTCTCATGGGTACTATTCGGTGTGTGACTTTGATTTTATGACCTGATGTGTAATACTTATCATCATCATTTCTGGCAAGCACCACTAAGAGTGCGTAGCGCCGAACGTAGACATCAATCTCCAGAGTGGACGGTTCTGAGCCAGGTCAACTGTGTCGTCCATATTGAGGTCGCTGGATTTCAGATCCTGCTGAATGGTTTTCATCCATGTAATATGAGGACGTCCAAGTGTTCTCCTCCAGTTTCCTGTGGGGGAAGCTGTTAAGATCCGTTTTGCATCTGTTTCATCAGGCATTCGTGCAATGTGTCCGAACAGGGACAGGCGCCTTGACTGGACTATGGCTGGTACACAAAATGTCTTAATACAAAAAATAAGAAATAAATGACAATAAATACTTCCCCAACTCTGCTTTTTAACCAGACTGCGACTGAAAGGACAGAAATATTTTACGCCACTTGTCATTACTTACGTGTCGTACTCCGGTAGTTGCATTGCTAGCAGGCCGTGATATGCTACTGGCATCAGGTGAAAGAGAATATCCAGAGCCAACAGACGACAGTCGTGATATACTGCCGTCTGGTGACAGGCCTGCACACAGCCAACAATGAAATTAAATATTCTATCATTAAACTAAATATTCTATTACTAATGACTATACACACAAACATGCCTAGTCTAGGGGATAACGCGTGTTCAATCAACGAAGTTACTCTACACCGCAGACAGGTAAACGTCTCTTGCAAGTATAACCAGCCACCCAAGTTGACTCAGCCTTCTACCCTCCGTGGGACGGTAAAATGAGTAGTAACTCATTTACATGGGTTACGGAAGTTGGGGACCTTGGTACAGCTGACTGGGGTTGCCTAGCCGGCCGCTGCACCAGCCTGTGTCTGCAGGCTGCACGCGATGGCCGTGCGGCAGGCGGCTCTGGTTAGTGACGAAAGTGCATTAGAGGCGTGTTTGCAATGACGCGCTATACAAATTGACGACCTTCACCTTTTGACCACTACCACTGCTACGACTACGGTACTATGATGCTTGCAGTAACTACTAGCCTCTGTCAGACAAGTTGACAACTCTGGCTGCAATGCTTCCCTCTGGTGAATGCGACACAAACACTTTGCTGCCACTGCCGACACCAGCATCTGCTTTCTGTCTGCCCGACGAATTGCCATTCTCCACCACGTGTTCATCACCGTCGCCACCGCCATTCGTTGCTGCCGACCCTTCGGGTGTGGTCATGGTCCGTGGAGTGGTTTTGTAGTGTTGTCCGTTGCTGCTGTTGTGCTGATCGTCCTTGTCACCTTCCACTTCCATCACCGCCTCCTGTGTTTCCTCCGCAACCTTCGCGCAGCAGCCGACATCATGCTAAAATGACTGCCCCATAAAAATCCACCAATGGAACAAACTGTAATTTTAGTTTGTCGCTCTCCCCCTATAAAATTTCTCCTTCCCCGTGATAAAGTCATCAATGACACTAAAATTCTGCTGTAGATGGCGCGATAAAACGACCCCAGTGTAAAAAATCTCCCCTCTATATTTTAATGGGGGAGCAGATTAACAGGAGAGGCAGACTTTTCATAACAAGGGAGAGTTACTAATGCAACCCCAAAGAGTTCTTATTGCCCCTGGGTGGGCTGTTACTGGTAAACAAACAGTCTCTGGGAAGAAATGCATTTTTGTCATGTGTTAGTTAATAATGAATAATTGCCTTAAATTCTTTTTCAAAATGTTGCTCGTATAACATTAGCCAGCGTTCACGGCTCTCCCTGTTGTGGTGACGTCACAGACAATGCACAATGATGCAATAACATCACTCTCACTATGGACGTCATTGGCATTATGACATCACACCACTGTGCACATACACACACACACAGACAAAACGACACGCACGCAGAGTGAATACATCACATGTACTTCCGTTGTTCACTTGGTGTAGATGACAGGCTACAAATAACAACTAGAAAGCAGTCATAGCCCGCAGGTACCTCCGCCAAGGCAATGTTATTCGCTAGGTGGCAGCACCATCTTCGATTTTGCAGCGGTTTCCCTTATGCCCCCTTCAATGCAATGGTAACGAAAATTTCAAAGTGATCCAGAATCCAGGATTCCTGCCAGATCGCCCCCAAAATTTAATCACTGGTAGTTTGTGCCATGCCCAACATACCCTCAGAATTTCAGAAAGATCCGTCCATAACTTTTTGAGTTATCTTGGTCACACACACACAGAGAGACAGACAGACAAACAAAGTCTGGCAAAAACATAACCTACTTGGCGGAGGTAATTAGCTGAGAAACCTGAGCATTGTGGGAAGCCGACTCAGAAGGGTTGGCATAAGCCATGCTGCCGTTGACAGCAGCAGAATCGGTGTTGTCATCAGCGGCCTCCGACACCGTCTGAGCTGTATCGTTGGCTGGAGAGACGGACTGGATGATGACATCACTGGCCTGAGGAGAGACTGACTGAACGATATCACTAATGACTTCACAGACAATGCCAGGAACAGATGGCTGCAGGTTGGTCGAATTCATCACCTCTTCTAACGCTTCGTTGACCAGCGTCTGCAACGCTAGTTCAAGTTCCTCTGCACTAGCCCAGCTGAACACGTCTTCTCCTTCCATTGCCTGTACACACACATCACATACGTATTCTACATCAACTCAGCCTGGCCATCCCTCTGTGAGCAGTTGCTGTCAAGGCTGGAATAAAAAACTGGCATAAAATGCAACGTACTGGTCTAACATCCATGGCCTGGCACTTGCAGTGTATACTAGTGTCTGGCTAAGAGCTCACAAAATGGGGATCAACGCAACCCGTACCATCCCACTCGAAGCAATGATCAAAACTGAAAATAACTTACTTAAAAGCGTAAATGTAAAGTCCTTCCCAAGCCTTACGGCCCATAGGGCAGCACTGATCTCCGTTTCCTAAGGCCTTCAGTCAGACACCAGTTTTTACACTGCGAGACCACGGATACGGGGCCAGTGTATTGCACGGTGTGCCTGTTTGCATCCCAGCAGTGAAGCCGGTACCGAATTATACTGCTTGGTGACAGAGGCACATGTGTGCGAACAACTTGCCTAAGGTCGTTTCCCGGCAATGTGCCGGTGCGGAGTTGAACCTACGCCTCTGAGTGACCTCAGGATTATAAGTCCAACACCATACTTAAAAGCATTGCAACCAAAATCAACCAAACTAATTTAGCCAAGCACAAATAAAAAATATAGCTCTACAGTTATATTCACCAAGTGCGGAAAGATTCAGTGGTTTGAGTGTTGACAGACATTTGCGGTGTATTTTACGCTGAGCGCATATGAAAATAATCACAACTATTAGATGTAGATGACCAGCAGTTCACCTGTGGAGTGTGCGGCTCGGAGCTGACAGAATCTTTGATGAAAATGTCACTTGACTCCGAGTCCAGGCGCAGATCATCCTATAAATACGTCATCAATTCTACGAATGAAAAAATATATGCCACAAAGTAACACAGCCAGTCTTACCACACAGCAACTTATCAATAAGCATATCACAGTTTTCTGCAGACCATGAAATTTTGAGTAGAACTATGAAATCGGCCTGTTTCTGTAATATTTCTACATGTCAATGTAATTTTGCTGCATTCAGCACTGGATGGTGATCGTTAGCTGATAGAAGTGATGTTAGTCTTTGACCTTGACCTTGACGCTAAATTTTATGGCCTTGGCCTTGGCCTTAGACGTTGGGCCTTGGCCAGAAATTTGAGGCTAGAATCTTGATGAATTGAATAATTAACATTTTACGGTTCTGTCTCCAGCTTATGCACTTGGCCTTGGCCTTGGCCTTGGCCTTGACGGCGTTTGGCCTTCGCCTTGGTCAGTTGGCCTTGGCCTTGAGTATTCCACCATTGTCGTCTCCTTGTTAACATCACTGGCTGGTAGCATAAGTCATGTGACAGACGACACCAATACTAAGCCGTGTAAAAACTCCAGTGAAATAAACTTCCAATAAACTCAGCTGAAACAGTAATATTAACAGACTGCAAAAATTCACCACCTTTCTTTACTACAATCAATGTACAATAAGTGTACCAGGTACACTCAAAGATCGGCCCTAAGTTTGAAATCGGACCTTCAAAGTTATCGTACTTACTAATTTGCTTCACCTAGTGTACGGTAAATTTTATGCGGAAAGATTTACAAGGACAAAGTTTATTACCACGAGATCAACTTCATCGATGTCCTTCTCTTCGACTGTAACCTCAGCTTTAGCTTCACGAATTAACTCCAGCAACGGACGGTTGTCAGTCACTGCAGCCAACAGCTTGTGCTGCAATACACACCCATCCACTCAGCCTTCTATCCCTCACGAATCAGCTCAACATGGACAATACTAGAAATTTGAGGCAAAGCCCAATTGAGTCCACCCAGTGCTGTAAGTCTGATTGGTGAGAAATTCACAGGGTGGAAATTCCCCCAGTAGCAAAGTCACACGGCCCAAACTCAAATGCATTAGCATACGCAGAATGCATACAGTTGACTCAAAGTGGGTGAACATTAGCAACATTATCTATGGTGTTAGTGGACCAAAGTTCACCAAATTTGTTTTGTTCAATGCAGGAGAGACTGTAGTTGATGACGCCATTTTCTGCTTGTCGATTTCTCTATCCATTCTAGAGATATTCGCGGTGAAGTCAAAAGCTGTCATAAATTGTACTTAATTTTGGACGTTTTTTGCTCTCCCAACTTTTAAGGGGGTGATGCCCCCTAAAAGCTGTACCTGTGTTATCACCCCTACCTAGCAGCACGTCAAGTGGCAGAGGCTTCAGGGGGCTATTCCCCCTGGCTCCAAAGTTCTTGCAGCTAATACACTGAGTGTTAAACCAATTTTTGATCCCCATTGTAAAAAAATTGGTTGGTGGCGTGGCGTAGTTGGTAACGTGTCTCGGATGAAACAAAGTTACTCTACGCCGAGCCCAGTTAGTACTTAGATGGGTGACTGTCTACAGTACGGAGCCAGCCAACTAGGTCGACTCAGCCTTCTACCCTCTGTGGGATGGTAAAATGAGTACTGGCGGTGGTCACGCCCATCGCCAGGGAAGAAACGGCAAGTTCTGCGCAACAGTAGGCCCTGTTGCCAGGACTGCAAGTATACTGACCCAGTCGGTTAAAGGCGCTGGCTGTTAACTTGAGCTGGCCATCCGGCTGACTTGGGCTGTATGCTGGCTTAATTGGGCTCCACCCTCGCCGGCTCAAAGTGCTGTCAAAAAGATGAGCTCCCACGCAACGGGCCTAGTTCAGCTTTGCTGCCTAGTGCCTATGCGAAATCTTCTATGGTAAAAAATTGTAATGGGAATCCTTGTCCCTGGTGGGGGATGTGCTAGCAAGACTTGGTTATTCTCTAGCGCATGTAAAAATTGGGGAGTGCAGCACCCCTTAGGGGCCGAAATATTGTCTCCCGAAAAAGTCAACTTGGGTGGGTATGATTTGGCCGCTAGACCCCCGTAGTTAATGGACCAAAGTTCAAACGACTTTTTTCGCCAAACGCGGGAGGAATTGCAGTAGATCACATACTTGTCCCATTTCGAATACCTTCTCCATTCCAGAGATATTCATGGTTGAAGTTTAAAGTCATCCGAAATCGTGCCAAATTTAGCATGTTTTTGACCCCTAAGTATTTTTTGGGTGAAGGCCCTCTGAAATCTTTTATTTGCATTATAAAACGGAAGAGATTTTTGAACATGGTGCAAAATTTCGCCGCAATTGGCCAATGCAGCTCGAAGATACCTTGGCGAAAAAAATAAATAAAAACACATCTGCAGTAAAACGTAAGTCCACTCCGAAAGCTATTGCTTCCAGGTGATCTAATATTCAGATCAACTCTGCATTAGCTTCAAGAATAACTGCAGCAATAGACAGTTGTCAGTCACCGCTGTCAACAGCTTGTGCTGTACAATGTACACAATGAGCGACTTCACTTTTTGACTTAGACTTTCGCTGAGCCTTTTCACTGAGCCAAAGCTAAAGCTGAACGCTAAAGTCTGTACTTAGACCAAAGTTCAACTAAACGATTAAAAATGGTAGAAAACCGGTAAACCTAGCAGGAAATAAATCAACCAGTTACGCTTGGACTTGCTTATTTAATTGCGCCGCACACGCAAATGACGTAAATACGCAACGTCTTACGTCACTGTGTAGCCATTACGGCATTTATTATTGGTACCAGACTGTTTTAATTTACTAAACTATCCGTGTTAGTCACCATGTTTTCGCTCAGCGAAATCACTTCACTTTTTGACTTAAGTAGGTGCTTAGACCGAAGTTTAGGCTCAGCGAAAGTCTCAGCGAAAGTCTAAGTCAAAAAGTAAAGTTGCCCAATGCACACAGACACAGGTCATCTCGCTCAGCCTTCTGTCCTTCACTGATCAGCTCCAGAGGGGGCGGCTGTCAGTTACCAGTGCCAACAGCTTGTGCAACTAAACACACAGATCAAATAAGCTTTTCATCCATCTGGCGTAACTAAATGCAGCAGCAGACTGTGCAGACTGGTTGCTGGCGTGGCGTAGTTGGTAACGCGTCTTGGATGAAACAAAGTTACTCTACGCCGGGTCCGGTTAGTACTTAGATGGGTGACTGTCTACAGTATGGAGCCAGCCAACTAGGTCGACTCAGCCTTCTACCCTCTGTGGGATGGTAAAATGAGTACTGGCGGTGGTCGAGGCCATCGCTAGGGAAGAAACGGCGAGTTCTGCGCAACAGTAGGCCCTGCGGCCAGGACTGCAAGTATACCGATCCAGTCGGTTAATCCGGCCGACTTGGGCTGTATGCTGGCTTAATTGGGCTCTGCCCTCGCCGGCTCAAAGTGCCGTCAAGGGGATGAGCTCCCACGCAACGAGCCTAGTTCAGCTTCGCTGCCTAGTGCCTACGCGAAATCTTCTTCTTCTTCTTCAGACTGTGCAGCTGTGGTTAAGGCTGTAAAGTGTATCCACCACAACCAGCTAGCACAGTGTTTCTCTATCTCTTCATCATTTATTCTCACATTCTAAACAAAGATGACGGAGATGAGATAAGATGGAGACAAAAATACTGCAATAGATAATAAAAAAAAACTATGCACCATAGATAGAAACCAAAAGATCTTGTACACAAGAAATAAATAAACATGAGCTAACGTCAAGCAGTTCGGTGGCTGAACTTCTCTGTTCGGGATTTTTCGTCAGACACTTTGCTATGAAATCGTTGAACTCAGTTGACCTGCAAACAACCAGGTCAACTCAGCCGTCTATCCCTCACGAACATACACACATCCTAATGCTACAGACACTTCGCTATGAAATCACTGAACTCAGTCAACCTGCAAACATCACAACACACAACACACGTGGTAGCCATGGTTGAGACAACCAGAGAGACAGAAAGCCAGAAAGCCAAAAACTGGCAGTGCTACATTTTACAATCTGCAATTAATGTCAATTTCGGTAGCGCTGCATAACAATCTGCACTATCAACCGTTGACGGGCCTTGATCGTCATTAACTGATAAATATGTGCAGTAATCACTGCAAGTTATAAGCAGAGAAGCAAACTGCCACTTGTCAAAATTCGACGAACTGTCCGAAATTCAGAATGGATCACCCCAATTGAGAAGTAATTGAAAAAGATGCCGAAAAAATGTGATTTTCATCTGATTGGTGCAAGACAAGATACAGGTTCACTAATAGGCAGTCAGTCACAAGCGCACTTCCAACTGGCACCAAAATCAATGTCCATAGGAAAATGGCAATGGTACTATGGGATAAAGCAATGATAAGTTCCTATAGGCTGTTAGTAGTAACCAAACTCCTAACTGAAGCTGTTTGGCTGCAGTCTGCAATGCAAGTATTTGAAGGTGCAGTCGGAGAAAATGGGGGCTTGCAAGTGGGCTGAATTGGTACTGCAATGTTAGGCAACTCTGTTTGCTTCTTCAGACAGTTTTTCAGCAAGACATGCCATTTAGCCACAATACACGTACGTTACAGACAACAGACAGACGACAGATGGACACATTTTGCCACAAGCATGACTGTCACTATGGTCGTCAAAAACGTAACGTGGCGGAGCACCATCTTCTCGGTTGGTTCAGCGTCGGTGGATCGGCTTTTTGTATCTTGATGAGAACTCGCATCGGATTCATCTCGTGGTTCGGAGGCTCCATTTGAGCGCACTCGATCAGCGTTATTCCTGCACCGCAGCAGTGCAAACAAAATCAATCAACAGAGGAACAAATTTTGCCGGAATGTTAACAGCTAATGATATACGTTGTGTTCATGAAAGGTAAACAACATAGTTCTAACTTGTTAACAACATAAAAATCTTTAACAAATTATTCAGTTATTCATCGTTGCATGTCTGCCGAAATGCACAGCACTATGAGTAAAAACCAATCGGATGAAGTAAAATATGTCACTACAAATGTTACCGTTATCAAATTTATTATTATTCGTATTATCAGTGTCAGCCAGTTATACCCAGAGACCAGATGTCGGCCTTTGTATCATATGGAGTATCCTTCAGTGTCTCACAAGCAACAACTTCTGGCGCCATCCTAGCACATCACCCATGCACCACAGTAGATACACAACGTTTAAACAGATTAATGACTGCGAATAGCTCTTCATGGAAAACCCATCTGAAAGCTACAGGGCAACCTGTCACACAGTCGTCACACTGCACACTGCCTTAACCCCAGCCAAGCAAACTGCAACTTCATTTACATACCGCAGAAGGATGGAGGGCTGATTTGATGCTGATGGTTGGTTACAATATATCGAGATGTTTTACCTGTCCGCAGACCATCGCTCAACTTGATATTGACCCGGCCAGGTGTCAAACTCATGACTCTGTGACCTAAGTATTTCAACTATTAGACCACCAAGCCACATGTGTGTCTGTTTATCATAGATCAACCAAACTGATCAGTCAACACAATACATCGAGTGCTGGCACAGGATAAAGCAACAGTTGAGCAAGATCCTCAATATGACCACACACAGTGGCGACATAGCAGACGGCACAAAGCAATAGTCCTCTGCCCAATTTTAACCTGTCGGAAAAATTTCTGTTTGTTAAAAAAAAGTAAAGGTCGTCAATTTGCATAGCGCATCGTCGCGAAACACGCCTCTAATGCGCTTTTGTCACTAATCGGAGCCGCCTACCGTACGGCCACCATGTGCAGCCTGCAGACACAGGCTGGCGCAGTGGCTGGCTAGGCAACCCCAGTCAGCTGTACCAAGGTCACCACCTTCCGTAACCCATAAATGAGTTACAACTCATTTTACCGTCCCACGGAGGGTAGAAGGCTGAGTCGACCTAGCTGGCAGGCTTAGCACCGAAATGGTTTACCTGCCAGCAGGCAGTCACCCATCGCAGTACTAACCGGGCCTGGCATAGAGTAACTTCGTTTCAGCCAAAACGCGTTACCAACTACGCCACGCCACCAACCTGGTTGTTGGTAAATATCTTCTAGAACTATAAAATTCACGGCTGAAAATGTAAGAAATTTGCAGTCAAAGCTGAAATTTATTCCACGGACCCACAATCTAATCTGACAACAATTTGCAACTGTCCGTTAGGAAATTTCAACTTTCTGCTATACACCGCTGACCACACATGCAATGTGTGTTCATTATGGACCACCCAGACTCAACAAATGTTACCAAACAGCAACACACACGATACAACATTAGCTCAGGTGGATTAACTGTTAATCTTAAGTTTATCAAATGTCAAAAACCTTCAGAAATAAAGCATATTTGGCGTAAACCGTCCGGGCATTATCGCAGTCTGACCTACTTATAGATAAATTGGGTTGTATTTACTGTTTACGCAAAGCAAAAAAGTACCAGTAGATTAACTGCAAATAAAGGCAACTGTCACTGGACAATACAGAAAGCCACATATCAGCAGCAGTTTTGTTACCAGTACGGAGTTCCAATGAAAGAGTCTCGTTTCTGTTTTTCCGAAGAGTTCCTGGCAGACACTCCAAAGTCAGCTGCAAACAAATACATTATGCACCTGTAGTTTTTTTAACGTTAATAAGATAATAGGTTGTCCATAGTTCCTAATGGTAATCCATATCAGAACTACGGAGCACCAACTGACATATGGGATAAAACAGTATTACCTGCCACTCGACACAGGTAAGCATTACCTAACTTAACTCCAGGCAGACAGTGTGGCTCGGTAGTCTAACGGTAACGTGCCGGACTTGTAATCCTGAGGTCACTCAGGGGCGCAGGTTCGACTCTGCACCAAGACACTGCCGGGTAACGACCTTAGGCAAGTTGTTCACACACATGTGCCTCTGTCACCAAGCAGTATAATTTGGTATCGGTCAAAGGGTGGTGATGCCCCGAGGCTGGGAAGGTAACCGTAGGTCTGGCATCGCACTGGCCATGCGTCACGAACTCAAGTGGTTTATCCACCTCCGGGCTCAATGGCCGCAAGTGGGAGATGAGCACCCCACCTACGCCCAGCTAAGGCATGGTTCCCTTTATCTTTACCTTTAGACAGACTGGTATACTAAAGGTGGTATGGTGGCTCAGCAGTTAGGGCATTAAATACGAGACCAAAAGCCAGTGCACTACCAAGTAACAACTCTGGGCAAGTTGATCACACCTATGTGCCTGTGTAGGTGCAAGTGTCTAGCGGTTGGTGTCAAATAGTAACTTTCAGGTTATGGTTCTATTCTCACTGCCGGTCATTTGCAAGCCTAACCTTGAGCAAGTTGCTAACCTACTACGTGCTCAAGCCAACTCAGCCTCCTACCCTTCGTGGGACAGGGAATCAGTAGTATATTATGGGCTACAAGTGAAGGCTTAGTGTGGCTGATTGGAGCGGTGGTATGTCTGCTAGCTGCAAACCACAGGTCCAATTGTTTGTTAACGAGGAGAAATGGATGGCTTCATAGTGCGCTGCGGTATCATTAACTCATGCCAATCAGCTGCCACTTCCGAGACTGTCAAAGTGCTTCTGGCAATGAGTCCGTCTCCTGTAAGAAACGCTATAGCAACTACTGGACTTAACCCTTTTACCCTGAAGAAGGCGGAGTTGAGCTTGACATTTATTATATACAGACGGTCACCCATAGTGACCACTTGAAAGTGACCCAACCTGACTAAGAGTTAAACCCACGCCTTCTCGATCACAAGTCTGACATCCAAACCGATATGCCAGCAAGCCACACAGTCTTCCACATGCACCATCATCAGCTAGCGATGTACTCGTATTAAACAAATTAGCTGCATTATGCCAATTAAAACTTTTCAATTGCATTCATTATCCAATAGTGTTTAATACCTTAATGCACTCATGCATCAAGTTAATGCATTAATGCAATAGCCCTCGCATAAACACAATCTACATGCTGTGAATAGCATTATTTTTTTCAATGTTCCAACGCACTGCATTGATTTTTTAAACGCATACGTTAGCACGTTAGTAACGCATCATTACATATTGCTGATATTGTAGGTGGACTGCATCCAGAGGATGACTGGAATGACAACCAACAAACTCGTGGCTGTATCACAGAACCATAACAGTAGTGGTCAGATGAGAACAAAACAATTTTTAATTACTAGGTCGACTCCACCTTCCAACCTCCATGGGATGGTAAAATGAGTAGTAACTCATGAGTAGTAACTTGGTACAGCTGACTGGAGTTGCCTAGCCGGCCGCTGCGCCAGCCTGTGTCTGCAGGCTGCACACGGTGGCCGTGCGGCAGGCGGCTCTGGTTAGTGACGAAAGCACATTAGAGGCGTGCGCATTGCGCATGCTCGCGACTATGCGCTATACAAATTGACGACCTTTACCTTTACCTTTACTCGAATGTTATTCGGTCATCAAATAACCACAGTTTAATGAAATATTCTATGGCACAATAATCCAAGATGGCTGAAACTAAATTTGATTTTTCACCAAAAGCATCAAAACTATTGCACTTAGGCCCCATATATGTATAAAACATAAATATAAACTTGGGTATTGTGACTTTCCCTGACCCCCTGAGTTTTCCCCAACTTTCCGTGGCTTCCCCGCAGCATAGCAACCATGTCTCATGGCTTGTGAAAGACTTTACATTACGTTATGTTACACTACACCACTACTTTACATACCTAGCTTAACAGTTCCATCACCAGTAAGCAAAACATTGCCAGCCTTGATGTCGCGGTGAATGACGAGGTTTCGATGCAAGAACTCAAGCGCCTCGCATATCTGACGACAGGCGCAACGTATCTCGGGCTCGAACAGAGGCCGCTCCAAGTCCAGCATTATACTGTCCACTGCTCCACCACTGCAGAACTCAATGTACATCTATGAACAGCAAGAAAACCAACAGAAAGTGCGGAAGTTGAAGCAGAACTTTTGAATATTTGTTAGCAAACTTAAAAAATAAGTAGTAAACATTTATGGTGCACCTAAAAGCCAGATGAGTTGGTTCAGTCTGATCCACTTCACCAACATGGACAATCGCTGAAAACTTCTAGAACACGCACACGCTCATCATCATGTCATCATACATGTATATTCGTTTAATGTAAAGTTGACAAGTGCAACTTTCAACAACGCAAGTACAAGATACATAATAAATCCAAAAGCATGCAAGCGGAAGCATCTCATAGTTTGTCCAAAAGCTGAAAACAATTTTAACAAAACTTACTTTTAAAAACTATCGTTACAGACAGAACAAATGGGTGGACTTATGGCTAAAAACGCTAAAAACAGACAAACAAATCGAGTATCGTAATAGGTTTGTTAGCTAATGACCGTAGATTAAAAGAAAGTTTTTGCCTATAAAACAATTAGTATAGCTGGTTGATGATTTTTGAGTTCCATCCTCGACAGAAAAGAGAGAGAAACTAAAGGAAAAAAAACTGCAGACATAATGACTTTTCATGTCTGCTTTTATGTTAATTAGTGTCTGAGTGACTGATTGTTTTATGCAGTGTGTATGTGATTTTGTAACCTTACGACCATTCGTGGTTGCTACAATAAATATTTTACCTTTTCTTAATTATATGTTGCCATTAAGCATATACCACACCATGACTGGAACCGCCCCACTGGTAGACCACGAACTACATGGATGAGTCAGATTGTACGGGACACCGGACTCGCTGCTGCCGACACATGGGCTCTTGCCGACGACCGGTCAACGCGGAGGGCGCTACGACCCACAGCCGGTTACGCGCAGCAGTGAGTGAGTGAGTGATTAAGCATATGCCACACAATGACTCACTCATACCTGTTTTTGCAAAACTACAAAGACCGAACACTGGGTAGTTTGCCCAACAGTGGGGACCTCAAATGTGCAACATCAACACGTCCCCAATTATCACACCCTCTATCCTTTATTGCATTCACCGTTAATATTTATCATATTAATGTTTTACGCGGCGTTTTATGCAGTGATTATCAACAGCGTTTTGTCCGACATTTTATGTGACGTTTTGTTTACCATAACATCGTATTGTACTGAACAGTGTATACAGGGTGCAGTGAAAAAAAAGTGTACCCCTAAACTTTTTCGCTGTTTCTCAGCAACCATTTGAGATTTTAACGTGAAATTTTACAGTTATATTTAGTGAAACCTTCTACATCTAATCGCCAAGTAAAATGTGATTCTGTTGAAAAACAATAAAGTTATAGACTTTTTAACATGACCACCTACTGATTTTTCAGCATTAAAAAATGTTCAAGCTAAAAATGTCACTTAACTTTTGAAAACCGGTTACCATGTTACTGCCGACAACGTCACAGTGACGTTTTGACAAACAGTAAGTAATTTTGTTTATAAATTATCACTTAATTATCGTTCTTTTAATGCAAGCGCTGGCTGCCCACCAGGTTCATCTTCCAGCAAGATGGCATGCAGCACACACAGCGTGCAGCGCACGGAACGAGCTGTGGGCCAACTGTCCAGATTTCATCGACATAAGACCAACTGCCTCCAAATTTGCTGAATGTAAACCCAATGGACTATAATGTGTAGGGTGCAATGCTGAAGGCTTACTCTAAGTTTAAAACAAAGCCAAAAACAATTGCCGAAGTCAAGGAAGCGCTTCAGGTTATCTGGGGCAACCTGCCACAAGAACCGATCAACAAGGCTGTCAAAGACTTATCAAAGTAAGAGACTGAAAGCTTGTGTTGGAGCTTGGAGCTGGTGGTGGACACTTTAAACATTCACAGTGACAACGGAATTCTGGCATCTGATCACTAGTTAACTTTGTTGTTTCAACGACATTATGGCATTGGTGTAGTAACTTGAACATTTTTAATGCTGAAAAATTGGTAGGCGGTAAAGTCTATAACTTCATCGTTTTTCAACAGAATCACACGTTACTTGGCAGTTAGATGTAGAAAGTTTTATTCAATAAAACTGTAAAATTTCAAACTAAAATTTCAAACGGTCGCTGAAAAAACAGCGAAAAACTTTAGGGGTCCACTTTTTTGCCGCACCCTGTACACGTATTGTTGCAATCCTTGCCCTTTGGCTGCAACACTAAGTACAATAAATGTTCGTTCATTCATTCATTTAACCAACCAACTAACCATAAGTTTCCCGTTGAAGAAGTAGGCTTCGTAGAGTTGCACGACGTTGCGATGTGTGCAATGCGTGAGAATGTCGATCTCAACACTGTAATCATCCAACTCGGATTCGTCTGAGATCTGAACCTGCTTCAGCGCCGCACTCGCACCACTCACCTTGTGCCGAGTCTGCACATAATGACATTCTACGCACAGTGTAGAGAAGTAAATAAATGAAAACCTATCATGTAATGCCATAGCTCCGAATATGCTCAGATTATATACGACACCTGTCAATAAAAAAATTTTGAAAATCCACCGAGAAATGACAAACTTGTGGTGTACCACTTTTCTGGGACACGTGTATATAGTATCAGTATTAAAACTTTTTTTAGTATTACCGGTAGTTTCAGTATGAGTTTTATCGATATCAATCATTTCAGTATCTGATTTAGTTTTAATTACTGGAATATCACTCGCCTGTAGTAGGAGTGTATACTAGCTGTGATAGCTGAATCTGTCAGTTTTTCAAATACCAGTTTCACAGCCTTGAGCGTAGAAATCAATTCTACATGATATGATGATCCACAAAGGTCTGCTGAAGTTGCTATGCTCCGCTGTTCACTGCATATTATAGGCGTAGTTGACTAAATCATAACCCTGCTGCCGCACCACAGCGTCCGTAGCTCAATCACTCCAGATCATCAAGTCAACTTGTCTGAGGTCTGCACAGAATTCCTCAAATGACTTTCTTCTGAACACCAGGTGACAACCGTGGCAACAAGTTCTATGCCAGTCGAATCGTCAAGTCTGCAGACGACTCTTCCAGGTGATATGAACTACGGAAATTGTGAACAGACATCTAATAGCTGCTGCCTTGAAGAAGAAGATTTCGCATAGGCACTAGGCAGCGAAGCTGAACTAGGCCCATTGCGTGGGAGCTCATCCCCATGACGGCACTTTGAGCCGGCGAGAGCAGAGCCCAATTAAGCCAGCATACAGCCCAAGTCGGCCGGATTAACCAACTGGATTGGTATACTTGCAGTCCTGGCCGCAGGGCCTACTGTTGCGCAGAACTCGCCGTTTCTTCCCTAGCGATGGCCTTGACCACCGCCAGTACTCATTTTACCATCCCACAGAGAGTAGAAGGCTGAGTCGACCTAGTTGGCTGGCTCCGTACTGTAGACAG
>Ga0209367_1005150_pt1 | contig 18126 bp, 4 predicted proteins | sample WorMetLIZISLAND2_FD_187412 | JGI IMG/M metagenome (GOLD analysis project Ga0209367, IMG submission 187412) | Marine gutless worms symbiont microbial communities from Max Planck institute for Marine Microbiology, Germany - Olavius geniculatus... ... | reverse complement strand
TGGTAGAAGAGCGCGTGGACACTGAGGATTTATGATATTGCAGAAGATCAGTAAGGTAAGGTGGATGGCCAGTGTGCAGTGCCTTATAAGTTGAGGTGGCGAGTTTAAATCTTATTCGCCATTCAAAAGTCAAAGTTCCTTCAATCTTAGCCTACATATTCATGTCCCATCTTTCGCGGAAAAAAATGTATAAGGTTCAACTCCAAGTTACAATTTGAATCGCGGACAAACCCGCATATTACTCGCAGCGATAGGAAAATTTAGGAGCAAAATTACAATTTTGAGCATCTATAATCTTTTTTGTCTGCAGTGTCTGTCGGAAAATGCAACTTCCCGTTTCGCTTACTTTTTAACCCACGATGCCGCTGGACTTTTCTTGCCGCATTCGATAGCTAAACCAGAGTTTTCTGCCAGACAAGTTTTGTCGTGCCACACACGACGCACTGGACTCAGTGAAAACGCCCGGCACGTTAAACACTTTCGGAGTGCACGTTTATTATATGTCATGACACTATACCGCGACGAACAACAGACATTTGCATTTACCTGAAAGTTAACACTAGTTATCATCGGGTCTTAGTTTTCTGTCAGAAGGTAAACACCACAGCCTAAAAAGCACAGGTATTTGAAAGTTGTTTTACGAAAATCACTTTGTCGCTGTACATGTAGGCTACACCCATGTAAACGTATTACCAGTGTCAAGACTGCTGATCGTTAACTAAGACAGATTCCCCGCGATGCTGCCGTTGCAAACCTACGAAGTTGGGTGTTAAAGTTACCGTTGACAGGCGTGTCGGTGGACCGAGCCTCGGTGTCGTCAGTGCCGCCCGAAGGCTGCTGCTGCTGGGGCAACTCAGCCTCCTGTGTTCGCGCGGCGTCATCCACCTTGGAAATAACGAACCGCGGCAGATCGCCGCCACCAGGCTGCGCCATGATGACGTCACTTCCGGGCAGCTAGTGACTTCAGCCGGTGACCTCAGCTCAGATTATCCGCAGCTGAAAATCACCAGCGTTCTACGGACCAGCTTAGTTGACGAAGCGGCTGCGGCACAACAGCGGTATTAGTACGTAGCACAGCAATGCAGACGACACGGCCATGACGTACGGTGTGTGGAGTATACCGTGAAGGCGACCCGAACTTTCGGCGGCCGCGGTGTGCACTGGGACGACCTACGAGCGACGGCGTCTGCGCCGTGGATGCCGATGACGACGTGACAGTTGTGTTTGCGCCAGTAGATCACGGCATCTAGTGCTCAGTCGCAGGCGTCCGCTCACTAGTCGCTACTGTGCTGCTGACCGTACAGTGGTCGGTAGTCTCAGTGCTGCTTGGTCAGTCACTGCAGTGTGTGTGGTCTGCCAGCGCTGCAGCAGCAGTCACTGCCATTACACCACGCAGTCCGTCACTCTGCGCTACCAGAAGCCACCCGAACGACCGACCGAACGACTTGTTCTCCACGATAAGTGCACCCAGTCGTGATGCGCATTGCGCAATGGTCGCTTTGCTCCACCGGCAGGGCCTAATAGTCTTTGCGTTGTCTCGTCGAGATTTCTGATGATAGTAAGTCTACAATGCAGTGCCTGCCTCCCTGTCGCGGCTGTAGCCCCCGCAATTTAAATCCATTTTCATGCCAGTAAGAAATGTTGAAATTATTCAGCTGGTTTTTCACACTTGGATCGTATTTTACTGCATTGTGTTATTTAATGCCGCAGATAGGGGTCTGCTGAAAATAAAATTGTTAAACATATAGTCAAACTGTACAATGTATTTTGTCAAATATCTGCATGGTTGCACTTTTATGTTTTGTGTTGCCATCTCTGCGTTCGGACTCCGGCGAGATATGACAATTGCAGTAGCTCCTAGACTGCCGATGAATGGCAAAGATTTCTTATGTAAATGTTAAGTTATAAGTTTTATTTTAGCGCATATTTTTCTTTGATTTTCAGGTCGTAAAGTTGCTGTTAAACTTAGAAATTAAGACTAAAGTTTTAGGCGTATAACTGTCCTAGCTATTTATCCCGTGCCAAAAAAATTGTCACACAGTATCTGCAGTCAGACCACATTACGTAGATGAACCTTACAGACAGACAGACAGGCAGACTTATACGATACCATAAGCGAGCTGTGCGCATGATGTGCATTGAGCGATGAAAACGAGAACAACCACAAATAGCTTACTAAATGTGATTTCTGTTGCAAAACTAGAAATGCGTTAATAAGAGGAGTCCTCGGATTTTTACTCCAAACAACTCGATCTTACTTTTCGGGCCCCGAATCAATCATTAAATCAATCATTAAATTTGCGGCCGTGGGAGTCCGTGCAGACATTGTGCCAGAAGGACAGTGTGACACCAAGTGATTTCATAATCTGTCCCACCCTATGGTATAGCAATGGGACAGATAAAAATGCAGAGAACGCACAGAGTCCATCAGCGTGGAGCGAATTAGTTGAGCGGGGTGAACAAACAGGACACCCATCAGCCATGCGCCAGCCACTGGACGCTCGTAGTTACTCATTACTCTCAGCTAGGACCGGGTGACTTATTGTCGCTACGGGAGATGACCCCGTCACCGCCAGACCTACTGGTAATGCATGCGACCACGCTCTATAGCGTCCAACTCAGGAGTGTCGCACACCGGCGTACACTGCAACTGCGGCATAGTCTGGATTAGAAATAACCAAATACGTTCACCACTGTCTCTGCAGTATATTGTGCGAGTGTGACGACACATAATAAGCGTACATATTCCACGATTGTGATCAACGACGACGTGTTTCACGTGGACGTGCGTGTGATAAACAGACGTAAGACGCGTTTAAACAGTCACGCTTGATGACTGCGGTGAGATTATGGACGGTTATGCACTGCAGACACTGTGGCGACCAGTGGCGGTTCTAGCCCGCAACATCTGGGGGGCACGGCCCCATGGCGAGCGCGGTAGCACGAGCCCATAACGGGGGTCTGAGGGAAGCGGGGTATAAAGGCTCCCTGCCCCTGGTCAGGAAGTCAGGGAGCGAAGCCCCCTGAAGCTGAAGCACTGGTCTTTGGACGTTCAATGGAAGCCGCAAATTTGCCCACTTTTCTACAATTTGGAAACGCAAAGAAATCAGACATTTGTGTTATCTTTGCAAAAACTAGGGGAGTCTGGAGCAAAACTGGGGGGCTGTGCCCCCGGGCCTAAAACCGCCACTGGTGGCGACAGATAAAAAGACGAAGTACCTCATGAAATAAACAACGTTAAAGCTTTCGACGATAATATGCTTTTACACCAAAGGCGACAATGGTTTTACCTGAATACGGAAAATGCTATCGATTTCAACTTATAAGGCATGATTAGGCATTATTCAAATACAAATAAAAATTTGTCCAATGCATGCAGGCCTTATACTCAAAAGTTATGACAAAAACTTGATGATTTACTTTGTTGACTGAGTTTGCATTTTTTGGTTTTGGCAGTGATTAGTGACTCTTCATAAACTTTGTAAGATAAAATAAGATAAAATAAATACCAAACTAAATAAAAATAAATAAATTATAGGCTAAGTGACGGCGGTACTATAGCGCTAGATTGCAAGTAGGCTATAGCGTGGCGGTATATCCTTTGGCGGTATTGCATGTCTCTCTAGTTCAGACACGTAGTGCATCAATCTAGCGCTAGACTTCGCGTGCGACGCTGCTGCTGCTGCTGCTGCTATAAACGGCATTTCGTGACTTAGAGCAGGGACTACGAGCAATGTCGACACAGAAGCAGCGATCGAGACACAATTGCAGTGATTGAGTTGAACCTCTACTGCCCACGCACATCCGGGCTACGCGTGGTTGCCGACAGGAAAAATATCGTCTATCATTGATTTTCTTTAATACACAAATTCAAAGGCAATGCAGAAAAATAGCTATAACTTTTCTCTAGCGCAATTTGTCAAGAATAAAGCATTAAAAATTTGGCACTGAAAAAATACACAAAGCTGCATAGCAATATTATTATTTATCATATTATTATTATTATTTACGGTTATTTGTTTGCAGTTATTTGTTTCTTTCAGCCAATTTTACTTTTGTTGCATCGTTTTAACTCGTTTCTGCGAACGACAATTTTTGCTTAGGATCACGCGTAAACTGATCAACAGTCCATTTTAACCACGGATTTCCTACGAATCCTAAACTCAAAAATCCTCTTAACGTGAAAAAATAACGATAACTGTGACGTAAGTATTAAGTAGTTTATAGCAGCAGCAACGGTAAGTAGCTAAATAGTTGACGTTCATTTCCATGTTGTGGCCTAGAACGACAATGTCAAGATATTAATTTGTTTTGGACGTGAGAAAGGCCCAGCTGGCGCAAGGCACTACGCCACGCCACTTTGGTGCATGCAGGGCTGGAAAACGTATATTTTAAGGAAAATTTTTAGGTTATAAGTTTTTTTTTAGTTTTTAACGTTTTTAAAAACGTTTTTACATGTTTTTGGCCAATGAACATCGTGCACAAAATTACAACCCAGGAAAGGCGTGTTATACACCCGTTTATGAGTAAACGACATAATGACGTGATAAAGTCTTAACTAAAAACCTAAAAACCTAGGTTTTTCGGACCTATTCTAAAGCCCTGGCTACATGCATTGCTATAGATAAGTCGACGCGGTTGCTTCGCTGCGGCATTAGTCGGCACGTGTCAGATTGGTCACTAGCAACTGTTCTACAGCGATCGATCGATAACAACAACGCCTCCTCACACTAATTTATCGCCCATCTCTGCCAGTCTTTCCATGACCATGCTCGCGAAGAAATTCCGGCAAGCGTTTCAGCACATGCGCGCATCCGTGTAATCACCCGATAGCTATTTCAACTTATACTTCGACAGATCATTAACGTTACAGGTGTAGAGAGAGACAGACAGCCGCTCAATTTCAGTGTACTATAAGTAAAAAAATAGTTGCTAATTAAAAAGATAGCACTGCGGACATGTAGCCTATCGATTTTTTATCTTATATACTGTGTATATATTGTTTCAGTTGGATAGATAAGTTTAGATTTGCTGCCTTAACGTTTTTTGCCAGTTTTGTGGTCTTACTCATTTTATTACCGGTATCAGCATCACGGCGATTTCACGCCAATTTGTGTACAGGTTTAGAGTGAAATCTGTTTTTAGAAGCGTTCTCATGCAGTGGTGTCGTGGCAGGGGGGAGATAGGTGAGCAATTGCCGCTTCCCCCTTCTTCTAAATTTTGGGCTGCCGGATAATTGTCGGAATGTCTTCTTGTCAGAAAATTATCGTCTGTTTGGCATTTCCTGCTAAAAATCCCCATTTTTGGAAAAATTAAGGGCAAAATTCCGACAGACAGCTGCAAATTTTTAATTTTGCCACTAAATTTCCCTTAAATGAGTGTTTCTAGCTTCAAATGTTGCATTTTCGGACGCAAATCTTACAGCAACCATATTTTTCGACAAATTTTTGACAGCTCAAAATTTAGGGGGAAGGGCAATTGCTCCCTCCACCCCTGCCACGGCGCCACTGCGTCTGTCTGTCCCAATTTTCTATCGCAGCGCCGGCCCAGCAGCACCAGGAGGCTACATGTCGCGCAAGAGAAGACTATCAACGACCAGAAACTTATGGCCAATTTACACCTACGCGACTCAACTCGACTCAACTGTTGAGTCGAGTCTACGTCGTGTAGGTGTGAATTTGCCATTAGCAGCTGGTGCTGGGATCGACGACTGTCTACGGGCCGTTGCATAATGCCGGTGTTTTGGCGTTTTCGTTTCTCGGCCGGTGACGCTCATCTACAAGTCTAACGGAACAATCAAGCTCACTGTCGCTGTGCACCGACGCTAACGAACGACTATTACCTATGCAGGGCACGACAACACTGAGTATAAAAAGATTTCCCGTAGGCCTATAGCCTATAATGTTAATGTTCATATAATAGGCTTTGCTATAGCCCACAACCCCTCTCCCTCTAAAATGTTCCTTAGCTGTCTGAGGCTGAACGAAACTCAACAGAAACGCCTTCAATGCTCGTTTAAAGCAGTCCGGCGTGTTGATGCTGGTAGCTCGCATAGTGACCAGCAACTGGTTCCACAACAGTGGACCAGTCACAGCAAAGGCTTGCCGTCCAAATCGGGTCCGTTGTGACACGCGGGAGGCGGTGGTCATCATGTTACGGCCCCTATCGTTGCTCATTGGCCTGCGGGTAGTGACGATTTGGATTAGCAAGTTGTAGTATACCTATTAGTCACATTTCGGCATGTCAAGTCATGTCAGTCAACGTAGTTGGCCTACATCGAACCGGATTAGTAGGCCTAATGATTCGTATGATAGATGGCTGCTATTCCAAACCACCCAGGCCTACTCAACCTGGCCATCTCTACGTGGGTGGTAGACGCTAGTGACCGATCATAGGCATCAGGCACATGGACTCGTAGAAATCAATGCGGCGGCGAAAACTCATTTCATCACCTTACCTTTCTTCCCTCCAATTTTTTCACTTCCTCTTCTTTTTCCCTCTCCTCCCCCTTTCCTTAACCTTTTTCTGATTACTGATTTTCTCCATCATTGACTTTCTGTAATTAGCCTATACTCAATGGCAATGTACAAGCCTCACAGGTAGGTACAACAGTACTAAGATCATCATGCCATCATTTTAGAAATGGATAACTCGGCATAGCAGTAAACCTAGTACTAGTACTGAGTCTACTGACGGTTAGCCTAAATTGCACTGAGTGTTAATGGCGCCGGCCATCGATGATCCAGACGACTTAAATTGTATGCTAGCCCTATTATAAGGCCTAGGCCTATCGGCCAAACTTGAATTGGATTCACCGTTTCAAGTCTCTCAAAAGATAGCTCCAGAGCTTATACGCCCCACACAACGGACCTTAGTTTAGACAGTATTGTCAATTCTAGGCCTAGTCTGCATGTTTAGTAAATCTATTATGAAGACATTAACATGCTCTCATGCCTAGGCTACGTCAGCGGCGGACTCACGTGTGGGCGAGGGGAGAGGGCGGTCGTCCTCCTATTGGCTATCATGCATTCTGATAACCAAGTGAATATTTTGCACAAAAGTGCACTAATTCCTCATAAAACTTCAAAGAATTTTCTGGGAAGGGGCATAGACCCCACCCCGACCTTTCGCCCTCTATTCCAAAATTCTGAATCCGCCACTGCTACGAGTCAAGCCTACTTATACTTATTTTCTAAGCTTCTTACTTCAGACGTCAGTGACTCAGTGTATTACATTTACATATGTTTCAAATCAGTATGAAGTGTAAAATACAAACGAACAATCTTCACACAGCAATGACAGCACGATACTCATGTCGATTTACTAAATGAAGTAAGCCTAACAAGACGTCTATCAAAAAATACTGGCGCTATTTTAACGAGACTCATGTCAACAGAGCCTGTCGATAGCAGTCCATCACAGTTATTACAATCAAAAGCAAACGAGATAAGCAATGACTGTCACTAGAAACATTATGCTCAGCAAAAGGAAACTTCAGCACACACCATACAACAGGCCTTATCGATCAACAGCTAAGCCGTAATTAATAACTGTTTGATTAACCCCATGGTCCAACTTATGGCAATACTAATGCAGCAGTAATAGCCGATACAAAAAAAACGGAATAGGCCTACATGTTTTTTACGTTCAATAGCAAAACTACTTGTGGCATCGTGATAGAGGAGTAAATTTAAGCCTGTCTTCTTGACGGAAAATTCTCGGCCAAAATACAAAATATGGAGCAAAGAATACCTCATCGCCATTTTGGGAGAATTTAAGAGCAAAATTGGAATTCTGAGCATCCATATCTCCTCTGTCAGAAATTCGCAGCTGTCTGTCAGCAAAGTGCAATTTTCTGCCCAATGCCAAAAATGTTTAACCCACGACGCCGTTGAAAACTACAGCAGCCAGAATGTCGTTCTTGTAGTCACCAGAGACGTCGTGGCCGGTCGAGTAAAAGAGAGGCAATTGCCCACCCTGTCGGAAAATTGGCTGCAAACCTTCTTCTTGTCGGAAAAATTTCGAGGAGAAATGCAACATTTAAAGCAGAAAAAACCCTATCGTGAAAAAATTTCGTGGCAAAATTGAAATTCTAGCACAACAAATCTCCTGTATCGGAAATTTGAAACTGTTCATTTAAATTCTGTTGGAAATTTGGAGTGTCTGTCGAAAAACTGCAACTTCCTGCGCCACCTAGTTTTTGAATCCATGACATGGTTTGTAATCGCAGTCAGTGGCGCTACATGTAAGCCGCCCAGCCGATGTACATCTGACACAAGTTATTCTCGTTGGTTGCCTCTTTGATGAGGTGACTGACGTGACCCTCGACGGACAGTGGCAGTCCGCACGGCTTCGTCTTGCTCTTGAGGATGCCTCGCAGTCGATCCTCGATGTTGTTGACGTGGGTCTGCGCCTTCTCGTTGCGTATTTCACCGGACTCGTTGCTGCGGCCCTTGGGCGGCTTGCTCCACTCGACCAGAGGGTCATAGATGAAGGTCTTCAGCACGCTCATGAGGGGGTCCATCTGATCACGCATCACACGCAGCGTCACCTCACACGAGCGCCGGAAGATGCCCTCAGCACCCAGCGGACCCATAGCCTCCACCATGTTGTGCGTCAGTCTAAACGGAACGATCTCCGGGTAGTCGAAAGTCTCGCCCTTGTTGAACAGGCAGTTGAAGTCCACGTGGACGCAGTCGCCGGTCGTTGAGTCAAGCAGAATATTCTCGCCGTGACGATCTCCCAGCCCGAGCACGTAGCCGACCATGCTCATGACTGCAGCCGTGCGACAGTATGCCAGTCTCGCATTGTACCAGGACGTCGGGTCTGGAAACGTCTGGAGAAACCAGTCGCCGAACACTGGCGGGTGACGCGGCAGCAGCTTGGTGCGGTAGACTGCAAGCTTCTTGTCGAGCGCAGCATTCGGCGCCAGCTGCAACATCTTTAGCTCCTTGCCGGACATGTACAGTCCAAGCTTGCGGTACAGTTTGAGCAGGATCGGCCGGAGTCCGTTCGTGTTGGGGACCCACTCCAGCAGGCCACACTCCTCGTTCAGTGCGGTCACGCTGAATGTGCGGATGTGAAGGGCACGTCGACGGGACTCGGCGTCACGTCGCAAGCACCTGTTCACGATACCGTTGAACTCCATCAGTCGGGCGTCCTTACGCAGGTCGTCCTTCGGCTTGCACAGCATGACGTATCGGCGTCCGTCACTGCCGAGTAAAGTCACTTTCTTGGGCCGCTGCAGTGACGCCAGTACGTCGACCGTGTCGTCGATGCTCGTCAGATAGACGGCTGACGCGGTGCTGAACGGCACGTGGGAAACGGGCGGCACTGGCATGGCTGGCAGGGTCGGCGTCATCTGTGACTGAAGCGGCAGTAGGATTGGACTGCGATTGGCGTCGTCGACAAGACGCTGCAGAGGCTTGAAGTGCTGTGCGATGCTCAACGTGGTCGCAGCGTTACCACCTTCGGCCGCCCTGTTACACAGTTCCAACAGTCGATCCACCAGACGAGTCATGTCGTTCAGGAACTGCGTCAGCTCCGGCTTGTTCGTCTGACTGAGCGAGAATATCTCCCGGCATCGTCGAACGCGGACCGTGTACGAGGACTTGGAGACGGCCATCATGGTCCAGACGCACTGCTGCGGGAACTCACAAAGCAGAGCGGCCAGGATGGAGCGCAGCTGAGCGAAGACATCGGCATGGGCGTGACAGATGCGTGAGACAAGCTGCGGCAGAGCGATTAGGAACTGATAGGGCGCCAGCTTCTCACTGATGGCCGCCATCTGTCGATTCAGTTTATCGAGCATTGAGCGCATGCCCTGCCGCATTGCCTCAGACGTCGAGGACCTCTCCGCCGTGCTCTCTGCAGCAACGACCTCAGCGCCATAGTCCAGCCACAGCGTCAACATGCGCGGCATCGACTGGTAGATGTGCTGACTGCCGTATTGCAGCGACTGGCCGAAGAACTGCACCACCTGCATGATGAAGTCTCCGCGCTTCTGAGGCCGGTCCGTCACAGCCATCATCACCTTGTCGTAGTAGGTCGCCACGTAGAAGAAACCATCCTCCCACTCCCCGTGCACCTGGGTAATTAATCAATTAAGCAGAAAAAAATTAATTAGCTAATTAATTACTTTGTCAGCTAAATACAGAACAGTAAACAGAGAATTCTAATTACTGTCAAGCTAATTGTAATTGAATTTCTAATTAAATGGCTTGTAACAAAGTCTGTGCTAGTTCAACTGATACTGTAACATATATGCAGTGACCGGCGAAACTGACTTGAAGACGATATCTTCAAACTGTTACTTGTGGCCAAATCAAATTACGACTTTATGTGATCTAGTCTATAACTATTGTGATCATCTGTGAGTCTGCGATGGGACTGGGAACAGTGCAATAAGTTGACTAAAGAGGAATTATTTCACTACGTTCTCAACATTGACACATTTGTGAAAGTGTATCCAATTAGAATCTAATTGTAATTGTAACTGCTGTTTTTTTCCAAGCTGCTAATTATAATGAATTACTTTGAAGTTTCACAATCAGCTGTCAGTCACTGACCTGGGTGACTTCCTTGAGCTGACGTACGACGGCATTGCTCTCACAGCTGGCCGTCTCATCCCAGTAGCGACCGAGCTGCAACAACATCCTGGCGCATGTCAATCTTGCTGCCTGTTCTGCCTCACTCGCCGTCGCCGACACTGCAACTGCCTTGAAGCGGCTGGCGCGGTCGGGAAAAATCTCTTCCGCGGCCTTCTCGAGACACGACTGTGCACGATCGTTATCGCCACGGTCCCACAACCACTGCGCTTTCTCCAGGTGGAATTCTGGCAGACGGAACTCCGCAGCACTCAACAGCGAACTCTGTGCGGTCTGGAGCAGTCCACATTCACGAGCTACCCGGGCGCTCTGTAGCCAGCACTGGCCGACATCAGTGTCAACACTCAGCCCACGCTCAGCACTGGCCAGCTGCAGCAGGATGCGACGCAGGTTCAGGATTGGGTCCTGGTAGCGGTAAGACAGCTGACAACATTGTAAACGCGCCTGCCAATGTCTAGACAGTGTAGGAAGATCCAACTGATATCTATCCTCGGTGTTGATGGAACAACTTCTGTAAGCTGGATCAAAGTTCATCAGACAGCGCAATCCTTCCTCCAGCTCACTCAACATATGGAGTCGGACAATATGCTGATAGCCACGTTGGTAAGATCCAGTCTCCATGCTAGCAGCTGAGAGTGGCACCATTTCCTCCGATCGAAGCATATCAAGCTGACTGCAAAAAGTGGCTTCATCCTTGACCTTAGCCGCCAGCAGCAGCTTTCCAAGACCAGTATTCCAGGTGTTGGTAGTCGTTTCAGTGCCCACGTATTGCTGCAGCGTTTCCCACTGCCCCAGACGCCAAGCCGCCTCAATCCGACACGAATTCAACTCTGAAGACCATGACGGATGATCTGAAATCATACCACTGGCAAGATTCAACGTTAAGTTCAGTTCTCCAAGAGCTAACTGATTGCAAAGAAGCCCCCTGCGAAAAACTAAATTGTCTGGCTGAGATCGGATGGCATGCTCATAGCACACTGAAGCATCTGAGAGACGACCAACACTCTCAAACGCAAGAATCTGCTGCTCAAGTGACAGTGGAACGTTCTGCACAGCGATGATTCCGGCAACACCATCTGGTTCATCAACAGCAACGTAAAGTTTCAGAAGAAAATCCAGACTTTCAGGAGCATTTCTCGGCAATCCGGATGAAGTAGACGACCGGACATAAACCTCGTGGTGCATAAAGGCACGCATGTATGCTCCACAGTTATACGAAGCAAGTGCTAGCACATCCTGGGGAATGCAGTCCAGAAAAGTCTTCACAAAACAATAGTCTTTGTCACTATCGATAACGGATGTAGTAGAGTCAGACGTTGTGCTGTTGGAAGCACGCGTAGTTTTGCCACTGGGTACGAGACTGGCTGCTGAAGGTGACTGCAGGGAAAGCACAGTCTGCCGATGACGCAACCAGCGAGTGAGGTGGTCAAGCAAAGAAAAGACAATCTGAGCAGACATGTGTCTCAAGTCAGTCAGCGGACCATTACGGGAATCTGGCTCTTTGATATCATTAAGAACGGCCAGTATTTCTTGCAGGAGCTTTGAGCGAGCTTCCTCATTACCATCAAGAACTACCTGAGCAGCAACATGTGGCAGAATATGCACTGCAATGTGGCTATCACCTCCCTGCTTGATTACGCCACGGCATGCTTCATACACTCTACGACTGACATCATGCTCAAGCTTTGTTCCAAGGTAACCAGCCAACGTGCAAACCCACGATTCAAACTTTGCCCCTTTACGACTGCGGTAGATTGGATGGATAAGTGTAGATGAGCCAGATCCAAAGTTGAGCATATAGCGTGACTGTGCCAGTGGATTAAGTATTTCCTGTATGTCAACACTGAAGCGCTGCCACAATTGATCGTTGCCACTAGCTCTACTGCCACTAGGTTCACTCCGATCTGTGCAAATGTCATAGATGCGTATCAGTTCCTGAAGTGCATATGCCACACAGTCTTGTGCTGTCCGATCCTCGGCTCCAAGAAAAGTTTTAGCTAGTTCACTGATAAGCTCAAATGCAAAACTGTCATCTGCCATGGATGAAATAAACTTAGGCAAATCTTCTTTCGGCTGATTTGCCATTAGCTCCAGTCGACCAGGATCGACAGCACCAATCTCGCCCAGACATCTGCTTATCAGTCCTCGCGTGGTTGGATCAGGATCACGACAGCCACTCAGGAGCACACTAACCAACTGTGAAATGATAGGATGCACAGTTTCACTGCTCAGAACAAGGCTGTGAAGAGCATCTTTGTTCGCCTGTAGACAATATATCAGCTTGCTCAGCGCTATGTGACGAATATCAAGCAGCTCATGACTGACACCCTTCGTCAAATATTCGATCTGGACCTGCAAATCACCAGTCACATAAACGGAATCAACAAACGGTCGAAGAACGGCATTAACACGTTGCAACTCGGACATGTCTGGCAAGAAATACAACTCATGTAAATGCTGCTTCAAGACTTCTTGGTTGTCAACCATAAGAAATTCAAAGATCTCTGAAACCTTTGCCGGTTCTGTCTTCAGAAGCGGCAGCAGATTGGCAACTATTTGAGACAACATAGGTCCGAGAACACTAACATCCAGCAGATGGACGAAACAGTTCCAAGCTTCACAACATAGCTCTGTAAACTGTTGATCCTGAAACTGCAGCCCAATCCTCAACGTGGTCATGATATGTATCCGAACTGTGGTAATGTGCTGTTGACCCATCAGTTTCATCAGCTGGATAAGGCTCTTATATGCTTGCCTTTTGTCCCCTATTGGGACTGTTCCATCCTTGAGATGCTTATCAAAGTACACAAGGATTCCAAGAAGATTTGGCTGCAATAATGAAGCAAGATCGTCATTTGTAATAAGCGAGATGTCCATTCCCTCCAAACGTCCTTTTGCTTGTAGCAAAGTCTTTAGACCATCCACCACTTGATCATGGTACGTGCTAAGGTGCATTAGAAGCAAGCTGTCAATGTGGCTGCCAAGGCGAAGCAGCTGTGTAAGAGTTAACTCCATTTCGTTTTCAATGTAAGAGAAAACTTTCTGCGATTCTTCAGATCCGTCACATGAGCAAATGACGTGGCAGAAGACGTGGCCAATTGTGCGTACGATAACATTCTTGTGATTTGAATCATCCATGAGTCGTGATATAGTCTTCATCAGCAAAGATGATGTCGGAGATGCTTTCCGAACTATATACGGTACCAGTAAATGCTCAGTAACCTTAAGGTATGACTGAACATCGTCGAAAGAAAATGCATCAGCAACATTTTGCAAAACCTCTGATACATCCAAATTTGGCTTTGCTAGCTTGGAGCGGTAAAGGCAGCGCACAATTGAATCGCTTATCTCCTTTCCAAACGTCATGTACAGCTGTGGAAGACTCGTATGCCGATTGTAAGGGAGTTGTTTCATCTGCTGGCGAGCAACAGCTGCAGAAAGTGAATAAGTTGGAAAAAGCACTTCATTCAGCAATCCAGTGATGCATCTGAGCAGAAGGTCATTCTCAGCCACTGCAGCAATCTCACCAATGCTTGACAGCACCGTCTCACTGACTGCAGGGAATGCTCGGCACTCCAGATCCATCTTCTCAATGGGCAATGTATTCATTCTAGGCAATATTTTTGCATTAGGCGGAGGAACCAGGTGCTTAACATTGCTATAAAATGCCACTCTCACTTCATTGTCAGCATCCTGATGCATAGCAAGAGCCAGGTTCACAAGATCAGTCACCATATCCATGTCCTGCCAATACCACACATGGCCAAATAGCTGTGAGAAACTGCCAATCAGTTGTAACTTCATGTTTTTATCATCGGCAGTTGACAAAGCTTCAACAAGTTGGAACAGCACATTGGCAGACTCACATGCCTTCACAGCAAAAGCCTTTCTTGATTCTGCTGACAGTCTACAAAAACTGCAGTCCAGCTGCAGAGCTTCAGAGGCATTGTGATAAGTCTTGGACAAAGAGCTTCGTTGAAGCATAGATGTTCCAGAGACTACACAAGCAATGTGACCGACAATGCCAGCAACTGTTTTCTTCACAGCTGCCGATGAATAAGGCAAAACCGACAACAGTACATCAGTCAAAAGATAGTAAGAACTAGAGCCAAAAGTGTGCAGCAAAGTTGGTAGATGTGACACTGCAGCAATGCACACAACATCTCTGCTGTCACTGGCAGACTGCCAGACAATGTGTGTGCGCCACTGAGGGGCAACATGGCGAGGAAATACACACAAAAGTCTCAGTACATCTGCAACAACTGCAGCTTCCACATTATCACTGATCACCTTCGAAATGCAAGCAAGCTTCCTATCCTCCGACGTTGTCTTCAAATCCAGGCACGACACCTCGGACACAAGCCACGGCAGTGACAGCACTTCCAGCAGTACTGGTAATATATCCAAGACAGTCTTTCCAAGATCATGCACAAACAGAACTGATCCAACTGTACCAACCATGGCACGAAAGCTGGCTAAAATGTTACAAACATTTGGTGAATCAGCAGTGCATGCCTGGCTAAGACAGTCGATAAATGCGCCCAGCATCTGGTTCAAAAGAATAAGGTCAAAAAACTCAACAGGTTCATGAGATTCAGAGTGTTGACTGTGCAGCACTTGGTGATATGAAGCAGCACAACGAGCAAGCACCTCTGTTACGACACCAATGCCTGCAAGTTGCGAAAGGTTGTCCGCATTGTTTGCATTTACACTTTGAAGCATTGCCACTAATCTCTGGCCCAACAATGCAGCTGTGGCTGACCTCTCTGAAACCGTTACATGCATGTCTCCAGAACTTGGTGGGCAGTAGCCATCTTTCACAGCAACAGACTCACCGACTCCATACAAACTCCTCGTAACAACAGCAGGATGCTCGGCTTCATGGTGATCGTAAAAAGATAATGGTACTGCACATCCAAGAAGCTCAAAGTGAACTACTTCATGAATCATTACAGCAGATGAGAGACCATAGGATGCACGATGCTCGCCTATTTCACTTACCAGTTTCTGGATGATCTCAATATGTACATCCGCATCGTATCCGCCATTTCTGACAACAGTTGCCATGGAACGACAAAGCACGCTGCAAAGACTAGCACTGTGCAGCCTGGTGGTTCCATGTTTTGCTACAGACATCATTATTCCATTGCTGGTTAACACTTCATACATGGAATGATGCAGGAGACTGGAATGCTGAGAACAGTCCAACACTTCACCAATGGTTTCTGCCAGTGCTTCCTCAAGCTCGACGAAGTCACCTTCACAGTCACTGAGGCCACCTGAGCACAACGCACTCACCAGTGCAGAAAGACAATTGATGAAGTAGTCTAGAGCAGGCGCCGGTGGTATATGATGCTCTAGCAACTTTGAAGTTAATCGCAGTGATTCAGTTTTTAGCTGGACATCACCATACTCAATCTGGCAGGCGACGACCGCCCACAGAATGCAGCAGTCATTTGAATTGTCTACAAAGTTGATGTGGTCAAATGCAGCCATTTGTAGTTCCATGTGTATTTCTTGCAGAATTTTTGTGACGTTAATCTGTAGCTCATGACACGACTCAACGTTGTTAATAACCAGAGGTCGTCTAGTCAAAACCAGTTCATCTGCATCAGTATGGAACGACTCCAATGGACGTATAAACTTATCAATCTGAAAAACTTTTCCTGACTTAACTCCGTTAAAATACTTGTCATATATCTTGCACAGTTCAGCCAGTAGAGCAATAAACTCGATGGCAAGACAACGGAACATGTATGAGTTCTGTGTCGATGTTGTTTGAAGAATATGCAACAGCACACTACGTGTCCTGTCATGAACAACACCACCATCAGGAACTGCCAGCATCCGCAGCAGATGTGATGTTACCCAGCATGTCAGTGAATATGGTTGTGAATCACGTACAGCATCTTTAGTTTCATGCTGACAGCCAATGGCAGCAGCAGAATGTTCCATCTCTGCAACGCTCTGAGGACCCTGTACGCATGCACCAGGCTGTAGTACAAACATGTCTGGAAAATGGCGAAGAGCATTTGTGATGAAATCAAGACTAGTCATCAGCTGGGAATGTTTAGCACTATCTGACACTTTGACAGTATCAGACAGGATCTGATTGATAGAAACGAACACCAGATTTCGCCACTTGTCAAATGCCATTATGCACACGATAGAATGTAACCTGCAAAACAGCAAACATCTTGGTCAAAAACCAGTCACTATACTTCACCATGCACATCAGTGTAAAAACAAGATGGCCTTGTATGATCAACAAAACACATGTATGTATTATGTTGAAGTTGGCCTACTGTTTTAACATCCGTTACAAGAACCAATAAAAAAGTACAAGAATTAATATGTGACTTCAGATTATAACTTCTACAGCTACAGACCTGTGACCTAGTGGGCAATATATCACACTGTGTTGGGTGCTTAATGCCATCCCCCACATGGTGTACATTAGATGACTGTTACAAGCTGAAAACAACCTAGAAATCAAACAAACCTTAGTGCAAATAGTCTACAGCTAATGCATTAGCTACAGTGATCACATGGCAAGAAAAGTTTATTGAAAAAAATGCTTGTATGCCTAAATTACAATTAAAGATAACAGTTCTTGATGACAAACATGAACATCAATTAAAACTGAATTGATCTGAAAATCAACACAGCAGAAAAGATAGTATAAGATCAATCAGATTATGACTAGTGGAGTAAAGCTTTGTGCATCATCAACCACTCCAGCATGAAACTGAAATCTGTGGCATGACCCACTTGATGCTCACCAGGCATTGCATGATAAATACCGAACTTCTGCAATAAAATGCAAAAATTTTCATTACTATGGCAACAAGTACCGGTCTGACACCCTAAAATCACAGATAAGTGCAACAATTTAGGTGTTCAAGTACCCGAATTATTCTCCCCATGGCAACATGGGTCAGCCACAAAGTTTGAATGACATTACTATGCTGTTTCTCAAAAAACGTCCCACTTTGTGACTGTCCATATCTTCGCCAAATATTAACCAATTTTCAAAATTCTGTTACTGGCACACTCTACGGACAGTTAGCAATAGACCTGGGAGTTGGGTCGATCAAGTCGACTCAAGTTGACTTGGGCCTTCCAAGTCGGGTCAAGTCGGTCTGTAGCAGCGTCACCGTCGAAATTTTCTGGCGCCGTCGGTCTCATTACAAGTCATTTCAAGTCGACTTGAGAAGTCGACTTAACCAGTAATCTTGCACCTAGCTAGCAGTTTTCTCAAACACGGCTATCAATGAGCTCAGGCAAATAAGGCCATTTCAACCATTTTTAACGTATTTTAGTAACCGTATATAAAATAAAGGTAAGCTTATAGGCCTACCGATTAAGATAAACGGAACTGTGAATGACGTAGTTTCCATGTAGTTGTTCCCTTTGCACTAGATCGCTGAAATTGTGCATGCCTAGGTTTAAGTCACAGGGCTACTTATTAGTGCAGAAGTTTCTTTCCACAAGCCCTAACGGTTAGACACAATTAGTG
>Ga0209367_1005149_pt1 | contig 18126 bp, 14 predicted proteins | sample WorMetLIZISLAND2_FD_187412 | JGI IMG/M metagenome (GOLD analysis project Ga0209367, IMG submission 187412) | Marine gutless worms symbiont microbial communities from Max Planck institute for Marine Microbiology, Germany - Olavius geniculatus... ... | reverse complement strand
TGCCACATGCTTTAAAGTATTGGCCTCGCATAAGGAGGTCATTAATGGAAAACGCGCGTAAGCGAAAATTACAAGTTGATGTATTATATCAATCTATATAGTATATCTTATTTAAGCGCTTATGGGGTTTATCCCCGCCACTACATTATCGGTCGAGTCCATTGACTTTTGTAGTTCATACAAGCGTTGCCTCTGTCATCTGGTCCTCTGTCACCCGTCTTCTGCCCTTTTTCCGATTTCCAAATTCCCAATTCCGTCATATGCCCTTATTCCGACTTTGCCTCGCCTGAGCTTACCGAAGGCCGCATTCCCACTTCCGAATTCAATATTCTGACCTCTGACATCCGACCTCTGTCATCTGTCCTCCGACCTCTGTCCTCTGTCCTCTGATCTCTGACCTCTGACCTCTTATTTCTGGCCTATTTTCTCCAGAACGACACCGAGGTTATAAAGCAGGGCGGCATCTTTGGGCTTATGCTTTAATGCCGTTTCAAAATAGTGAGCGGATTCTTCATAGCGGCCTTGCAGAGCCAATGCCGTGCCCATGTTATTGAGGGCCTTTATATTTTGGGGATCCAAGCGTAATGATTCACCAAAATGGTAAATGCCCGCATCCAGATTTCCCTGACGGGACAAAGCGTATCCCAGATTGTAGTGCGCATCGACATAGTCGGGCTTTATTTTCACAGCGTTTTTCAACTGTTCAACAGCTGCCTCAAATTTACCCACCCGGACAAGCGCTGCCCCCAGGTTGTTGTAAGGTCGCGCTTTGGCGGGTGCCTTTTCAACACAGTCTCGATACAGGGTAATTTCATCCGACCAGTCCTTATTTCTTTCGAAGGTCCACCCCGTAAAGAGTGCGCCGACAGCACACAGGACGACCACACCCAACCAGGCTGGTTTCAAATATCTGAACACCAGGACAATTGCCGGAAAGATCGCCAGCATGGAAGGCAGGTAATTGCGATGTTCAAATATAAGCTCCAACCCGATGATGGAGGACTCGATCAACAAATTTCCGAAATACCAGAAAATACAAAACGATATAAGAGGTTCCCGCCTGGCGCACAGGATGGCCAGGAAGATCAGAACCATGATAACGATCATCGACAATAGGGTTGTTACGGGATTTACCAGGGAATATGACAATGCAATCTCATGATCCAGATTCAACCTCGCCGGCTGCGGCCAAATCAGAAGGCTGATGTATAATATCACCACTCGAAGTTGGGTCAACACTCTCTGGGCCAAGGTAAAATCCCGGTTGGCATAGCCGTCCAGAATATTGGCAAACAGCCCGCTTCCAAAATATACCAATGAAATTAAAATGATAAAGGTTCCACAGCCAGCCAGAACCAGTATTTGACGTTTAGTCCAGAATCGGTCCAAATCCCGGAAAAAAAACCATTCGTATAAAACGATAAACGCGGGTAGGCTGGCGGATATTTCTTTGGTGCCGAGAGCCAGCATCGCGGCCAAAACACAGCCGCCCATATAGGCCCACTTTGGACGGCGACCGGTGCTCAGCCTGAATTTTACATAGAGCAGCATGGATAGCACATAAAACATGGCCGCCAGGCTGTTCATACGCTGAACGATATAGGTGACCGACTGGGTCTGGAGTGGGTGAACCAGCCAGATAAGGGCCGTGAAAAAAGGAATCCAGCTAAACCTGGCGTATTTTCTCCGCAGGACAGGGGTCTGAAGCGTGGCTTGGATCCAAAAATACAAAATGATGCCACCGGTAATGTGGATTAAGATATTCACCGCATGATAACCCACCGGATTATATTCGTGAATGTAGTGATTCAGTGCAAAGCTGATGTTGGCAACCGGCCGGTTCACGGAAGGGCTTTGCAAACCCGCCCGGGCCAGATGTTCAAAACTGAGCGACGGAAGACGGATATGAGGGTTATCCCGGATGTTGTGAATGTCATCCAGGATAAAAGGGAAAGTCAGGGTTTGACTGTATGTCAGAATGACGATGGCAGCCAACAGGCAAGGCAGCAGGGTTTCATGCCTGCAAGCGTCCCTGGCAGATGGATCATCTGTGTCCATAGTAGTGGGTAGTATCCTCACGTGGAGCTTAAATTATATCTAATAATACCGGAAATTTGGCCAAAAAGCAATCATCCGGCCAGGAAATAGAAATTGACAGTATGGGGGTTTTTTTATACGCTTTCTAGTGTACTGCAGGAAAACAACGTGAAGCTAAAAAAAGACTTTAAAAATACAATAAGGGATTCGATGGTCGTCACCGGCATCGGTCTGGCCTGTTTTTACTGGGTCTGCGAATCCTTTATGTATTTCTTTTTGGAACCGGAAGCCAACTTCTTTCAATATCTTCTCGGACCGGATATATTCCAAACCTGGACCCGGCTCATGGTGTTGTGTCTGTTTGCCATTTTCGGGTCTCACGTCCAGTATACTTTCGACAAACGCAAAGCCGATGGTGATGCCCTGCTAGAAAGCGAGGAGAAATACCGTACCATCCTCGAAAGCATCGAAGAGGGCTATTTCGAAACCGATCTGGAGGGGAATCTAACATTCTTCAGCAATCCCTTTTGTAAAATCATCGGCTATTCCCGCAGCCAGTTGATCGGTGTGAACACCCGCCGCTATACCACTCCTGAGACCGCAGAAAAAATGGACCGGATCACTGCGAAGTTACTGGAATCCGGTATGACGGAAAATGTAACGAGCTATGATGTGATTCGCCCCGATGGCACCAAGGTCATGCTCGAGTTATCGTTTTCATTGCTGGAAAACCCGGGTGAAGGACCCAGCGGATTTAAAGGGGTCCTGCGCGATGTTTCCGCACGCAAAAAGACTGAAGAGGAAAAGCATAAACTCGAAACCCAGCTCCACCAAGCGCAGAAGATGGAATCCATCGGCACCCTGGCCGGCGGCATTGCCCATGACTTCAATAACATATTGATGGGGATTCAGGGTAATGCGTCATTGATGCTGCTCAAAATAGATTCCGAGCACCCGAATTATGAGAAAATAAAAAATATCGAAACCTACGTCCAAAACGGAACCACGCTGACCAAGCAGCTGCTCGGTTTTGCCCGTTGCGGTAAATATCTTGTTAAAGCCACCGATCTCAATGAAATCATTGATAAATCCTCCGCCCTGTTCGCCAGGACCAGGAAGGAAATCCAGGTCAATACCAGCCTCCACGAGTCAATCTGGACGGTGGAAGTGGATCGAGGCCAAATCGAGCAGGTTCTGCTGAATTTATATGTAAATGCCTGGCAAGCCATGCTCGATGGCGGTGATCTATATCTGCGCACGGAAAATGTCATTTTGGACCGCAGCTATGTCAAACCTTATAAAGTGGAGCCCGGTCAGTACGTTAAAATCTCGATTACCGATACCGGTGTCGGCATTGACAAAGCAACGCAGCAGCGGATATTCGAGCCCTTTTTCACCACCAAAGAAATGGGACGCGGAACGGGATTGGGCCTGGCCTCCGTGTACGGCATCATTAAGAGTCATGGAGGCTATATCAACGTCTACAGTGAATTAAACCAGGGAACCACCTTTACAGTTTACCTGCCGGCGTCGGGTAAAGAAGCCGTCGAAGATGCCGAAATGATCGCGGACATCGTCAAAGGCAGCGGGACGATCCTCTTGATCGATGACGAGGAAATGATCCTCAAAGTCGGCCACGAACTTTTGGAAGAACTCGGCTATACCGTCCTGCCGGCCATGAGCGGCCAGGAGGCAGTCGACATTTTCCAGGCGGACCAGGAAAAAATCGATATGATCATCATGGACATGATCATGCCCGGGATGAGCGGCAGCGACACCTTTGATCGCCTGAAGGAAATCAAGCCGGATATTAAAATACTGCTTTCAAGCGGATATAGTGTAGACGGCCAGGCGACCAACATTCTACAGCGCGGCTGTGACGGCTTTATCCAAAAACCGTTTAATATGAACCAGTTGGCCGATAGAATTCAAAAAATAATGCCCAACCGAGAGGTAAACAATTGAAGATTGAAGACTGAAGATTTAAGATTTAAGGAATTCTTTCTATTTCAATATGAACCTCTTCGGGACTGAGTAAGAAGGACTAAGGACGGAGTTAAAGAAATTACTAGAGATCGAATTCGCGATATGCTCAGTCCTCATTCCTCAGCACTCATCACTTTTTCAAATGGACTGAGCGAAGCGAATCCACAAATCTTCAATCTTAATTCTTCAATCTTCAATATTCATTGATCACCGGTTCCCGCAATATCAGTTCGATGCATTTTGCAGCAGTAGCCCCCGCCTCGGGAAAAACATTTTTCAGACCTCGAATATGCCGCAGGTTATCGGCGGTTCGTAGGATCAGCATGGCCAGATTCCCTTCCTCGATTTCGGCAATGTCCAGGACCTTTTCCCAGGGCTGCCCCTGAGCCCAGGCGCACAGTGCGGCAGCCGGGCGCAGGTACAGCGGCCGGACTTCAAAATTTTTCTGTTTCATCAGCACGGCAAATGGTTTCAGGCCCTTGGTCACATTCTTAAAATCCTTAATGAGCGCGTCAGGCATCAATTTGGGATTGACACGATCATCAACCTCGCGTTCGTTCACAAAGGCCCCAATGATACCGGCCAAAATTTCCGGATCCGAGCGAGGAAAAACCCCGCGCCGGAAGCCTTCCGCAATCAGCAGCGGTTGATCGACCCGCAACTGGGACGCCCACCGGCCGTCGTCCGTCAATTCATTTTCAGCCGACACATAACCGGTATCCTTAAAAAATTGAGATGGCGTAAAAAATCCTGCCACAGGTACAGCTGGCCATCAAGCGCGCCTTGCGGGGTGCTGGATTGGCCAATCAGATAATTGGCAAACGATTTTTGGAGCAACTCTTCGATCTGGGCCGGCGTGTGGGAAAGCAGTAAATTGAGCACCATTGAAAAATTAATTTTAATCTGGCTGATAACCGCCGAAGGCGGAGATTGGAGCAATTGACCGATTAGCCTGATATCCATAAATTTATCGGGGATCAGAAGTGCGAAACCAATATTGTCCATTCCCCGGCGGCCGGCGCGGCCGGTCATCTGGTGAAGTTCGGTGGCAGTCAAGGGCAGAAATTCTTTGCCGTTAAAGCGATCCGAATTGAAAAATACAATCGTTCTGGCCGGAAAATTCACCCCGGCGGCAACCGTCGAGGTGGCAAAGACGGCGTCCAGCAGCCCCTGGGTCATAAGCCCCTCCAACACCAGCTTCCAGGAAGGCAGCTGGCCACTGTGATGCGCACCGACCGCGGCTTCCTCGAGGTACCATCTTTGGCGATGCCGGGCGATATGCGGTGTTTGCTCGAGGTATCGCGCCATCTGTTGACGAATTTGCCGCCGCCGGGAGTCCGTTATCAGGCGGTCCCGGCAGGACTCTAGGGCCCGATCACAGTCAGCCCTGGACTTCAGAAAAAAGATTGCCGGCAAGAGATCATATTTTTGCAAAATCCGCAAAATGTCTCCAAACGGCGGAGATCGATGAAAAAGCGCCCGACCGCGTTTGGGCCTGGTTTTTAAAAATTGATTGACTTTTTTATCCAAGCTTTTGCGCCGGATGTCTGATTTGGCGGGAGCCAACAGGGGCTGCAGGGTGCCCGAAGGATGAAAGAATAACGGATAGAGCGAGACCGGTCGGACAGTTTCTTCAATAACCGTACACGGTCTCGAGCGAATCTTGGCAAGCCAATCGGAGATTTGGCCGGCATTGCCGATGGTCGCCGATAATAGCAGCAGCGGGATTCGAGAGGGCAAATAAATCATGATTTCCTCCCACACCACCCCGCGCTCCTCATCGCCAAGAAAATGGGCTTCGTCCAATATTACAAAATCCGTGGATAGAGAAACGCCGCGATGCATGGCATCATAGAGCTGGTTGCGCAATATTTCGGTGGTGCCCACGATAATCGGCGCATCCGGATTTTGCCGGTGATCACCGGTTAGAATTCCGACATTTTCAGCGCCGAATATTGCTGAAAATTCAGCGTATTTCGCATTGCTCAGGGCCTTCAATGGACAGGCATACCAACAACGACCGCCGGTCGCGTGAATCCGGGCAATGGCACGCTCAGCAATCCAGGTTTTGCCGGCTCCGGTGGGGGCGGTGACCAGGCAGTCGGTTCGCCGGATCGCCGCCAAGGCATCGATCTGAAAAGGATCCGGGCTGAATTCCCGGCTGGGCGGTGTTCCAATGCCGGCAAATACGGACTTCAACCTGGCATCCGCTCCGGGTTTCAATACCCGCGGTCGCCTCCGGCTGCGATTACGGCGTTTTGACCGGGAAGAATACTGTTTGTAACGGGGCATTAGCAATAATTGAAGATTGATGATTGATGATTGAAGAATTGTGGTATTCCGTCGTTTAAAATGCTTGGTGGATCAAAATTTCTAGTCTTGGGATCAATATCCATAGATAAAAATTATTCAAGAGTGTTTAGTATTTGGTATTTCGTGTTTGGTGTTTGGTGTTTGGTGTTTATTGATCTAACATAGTGATGTAAAATTCGATATTTCGTAACAAATACCAAACACGAAAAACTAAACACTTGATGAATTCGACTTTTCACGTATTCATCAATAATCAATATTCAATTGACTAGAGTTTGGCAATCATCGCTTCGACCTGAGCCTTGGAGGGAGAATCCACGTCAAAGGGAGAAATCCCGCTGAGATCCGCTTCAATCAGGGATTCATCATAGGGCAGAAAACCGAGGAAATCGAAATCATTCAAATGGTTTTCAAGAAACTGCCGGTCTTTATCACCCCGGATCTTATTGCCGACCACCGCAATCGCGTTTAATCCGATCTCGGCTGCCAGCTGCCGGATATGTTCGGCCGTGTCGATGCTGCGCCGACCCGGCTCAACCACAACGATCAGCTTATCGACCGCCTTGGCGGTTGCCCGCCCAAGATGTTCAATGCCAGCTTCCATATCCATGACCACGACCTCGTCACGGGCTAATACAATATGCATGACCAGGGCCCGCAGCAAAGTGCTTTCGGGGCAGATACAACCGCTGCCACCCTTTTTGACACCGCCCAGACGCATCAGTTTGATATCTTCCAGGGTAGCGGACAGTGCATCCGGCAGATCATCGACTTTAGGATTTAATTTGAAAAAACCGCCGATACTGCCGGGCTGAGCCCCGGTTCTATCCAGAACAAGTTCCTTCATTTCGGCGATTGGAACGATGCGATCCGCATCTTCTATGCCGACACCGGCTGCAAGATTGGCATCCGGATCGGCATCGATGGCCAGCACCCGCTTGCCCATTTGGTTGAAAGACCGTATCATTAAAGATGAAAATGTCGTTTTGCCGACGCCGCCCTTGCCGCTGACTGCAAGCTTCATATCGTTTGTCCTTTCTGCGAGAGTATCCAACAATATAACACAGGAAATGCCGTGGGCAAGATGTGATCAATCAGAACGCAGAATTTAATCCGGAGCTGAATCTGAAAGCGATATTCTCGGGTGAATCGCATGATCCTGGGATTTAAAAGCAAAAAGAGCTGCAATAATTTGCAGCTCTCTTCGCTTAGCGTGGGCAACTGGGGTAAATTACGTTGAAATCAGGCCATGCCCGGTGGAACGGGGCGGCTGACACCCGGTGCAGCGATTTAATTCCGAAATCCGAAGCACGAATCACGAAACAAATTCGAATAAAAAAATACCAATGACAAAAACAAACGCCCGCCTCCGGCGGATTCGGATTTCGAATTTTTTCAAGGGTCCATTGACTCTCACCGGAACGGTAGAACCTCTTCGGGTTCACCACTGGAAGTGATGGTTTAATGCCGGAATTATCTCGACCAGACTCCCGGTTTGTTGTTGTCAGACCCGGTGCGCGTCAAAACATAAGACTTGCCTTTAAAATCAAGCGTTCCGCCGCCGGCACCTGCGGCCACCGACCAGGTGTAATCAGAGCCGAGGTCTGTGCTGTAAGCAGCGTCGCCTGTGACCGCTGTGTCGTCCGTAAACCCGGTGCCGGATATTTTAACATCCGCCCAGATCAAACTTTCCCTGCCGTTTAGTTCGGCCACTGCCGCATCGATGGCTCTGTCTTTGGCGCTGGATTCCAGGTCGATATAGCGCGGCACGGCAACCGCAGCCAGGATGCCTAATATAATCAAAACCGCAATGATCTCGACCAGCGTGAAACCTTCCTGATTGCTTAATGGGTTATGCGTCCTCATGATGTTGTTCCTCCAGTTTTAATTAGAATGCAATATTTACTGTTCATATTGACGAATTTTTACGCATAAATGGTGCCAGCCCGATCGATCGATCGGGACCGTCAATATTTTTTATAATGATATCAACTATTTTAATATATATTTTAAATATGATCAACTGCAAATTTTATTAACACCATACCATTTACTCCAAAAAATGTAGAATTTCACCAGCCAAATCTATCAAATTCGGTTATTTTTTATGCCTTTTACATCGATATTGTGCTTCTTGATGCGATGCCACAGGCTGCGCTGGTTGATCCCCAACAGTTCGGTTGCCCGCACCTGAATCCCTCCGGTTTTTCGGAGGGCTTCAATGATCATACTTTTTTCGATTTCCCGCAGCCGTTCATCGAGCGGAATATTGACCGGCAATTTCACGTCCGAATGGCTGTAGCCGTCAAAATCTCCGGTAATTTTACTCGAAAGCTGAGCGGGCTCGATATAGCCGTTTTCAGCCATGACGGCGGCGCTTTCAACCGTATTTTTCAGTTCACGGATATTGCCGGGCCATGCAAATGCCACCAGCATCTGCATGGCAACGGACGATATATCGACTTTATTCTGATCGGATTGCAGAAAATGGTCGACCAATAGGGGAATATCCTCTTTTCGTTCTCTTAAGGGCGGCAAATGGAGGGTGAAGGCATTTAATCGATAATATAAATCCTCCCGGAAAGTCCCTTCTTGAACCATTTTTTCAAGATTTTTATTGGTGGAGGCGACAATGCGCACATCGACTCTGATCGTATTGTCGCCGCCCACCCGGTAAAACTCCTTCTCCTGCAGCACCCGCAGAATTTTGGCCTGCAAATTGAAGGGCATGTCACCGATTTCATCGAGAAAAAGGGTACCGCCATCAGCCATGTCGAATTTTCCGGGTTTAAACTTGTTGGCCCCGGTAAAGGCACCCTTTTCATGACCGAAGAGTTCACTTTCCAGCAATTCTGCCGGAATGGCGGCGCAATTCAATTTGATAAAAGGTTTGGCCTTGCGTTCGCTGTTTTCGTGAATACCGGTGGCGACCAGTTCTTTGCCGGTGCCGCTTTCACCCAGTATGAGAACGGTTGAAGTCGTCGGCGCGACTTTTCGGATGAGGCTTAATAGCCCTCGCATGGACATGCTTTCTCCGACAATGCCTGGGAAATAATGACGGGCATCCATGCGGCTGAGAACCGAGGTGACCTGATCGAAGACATTGGAGTATTGCTGAATCCTGTCAACTGTCCAGTTCTTTTTGCCGGTTTTTTCAGAGGCCGATACGGCGGGAATTTTGCTGGCGGTTTCGACGAATTGATCAACCGGTTTTAAAATAATCCTCACGAGAGCAAAACCCGCCGCATAGGCCAGAAAACCGATAATCAGAATAAACCAGAAAATCGGTTGGGCCGGTTCCAGGCCATACATCACGCCATACTTGGTCAACCGAAAAGACACGATCGCCGAAAAGATGGTCAGCCCGGTAAAAATAAATGGGATAATTATGTACAGACTTATGTAGAAGCGCGATTGTTTCATGCAAAAAATAATTTTAGTGCCTAAAATAATGCTCTAAGGCTCAAGGCCAGGAAGCTTGAAGGCTATAATGTTTTCAATCTATATATTTTGAAACTCCAAGATCTTTATAATTTTAATTCAGTCGCTTTCCAGCCTTCCAGCCTCCCAGCTTCCTTGCCTCCCAGCCTCCCAGCTTCCAGCTTCCCGGCCAACTACTTTGCCATCAACGTCAGATCTCACATGGGCAGAAATATCGCCATCGCAAAAAAGCCGACCACGGCCGCCAGACCGACGGTCAGAATGGGACCGATGGCTTCGGATAATTTCTTCATGGCAAACTCAACTTCAATGTCGTAATGCTGGGCCACATCCTGCATCAATTCTTCCAGGTTGCCGGATTCTTCTCCGATCGCCACCATATTGATGAGCATGGGAGTAAAATATTGGGCTGAACTCAAGGGCCCGGAGATACCGTGCCCTTCAGCCAAACGATTGCGAATCCCATCCAGTTCGTCGGAAATGGCGGCATTGCCGATCGTGAGCGACAAGATATCCATCGTCTGGAGTATATCGATCCCACTGGCCTGCAAAATGGCGAATATACTGGCGAAACGGGATATGGCGCTTTTGACGAACAAGGGCCCCACAATCGGAAGCTTCATCACCGCTTTGTAAAACATGATCTTGCCCGTTGCACCGCGGACATAAAGAAACAATCCGGTCGCTGCGGCCACCACAATGCCGAGGGCGATGTACCAGTTTCCGACCAAAAACTCGTACATGAGCATACAAAGCTGAGTCGGCAGCGGAAGTGTCAGGCCGGCATTGTTGAATATGCCGACGAAACGGGGAATGACGCCTGTCAGCAGCACAAAAAAAGCAATCACCAAGAAGCAAACCACGATGATCGGGTACATCAGGGCGGATTTGATATCCGATTTCACTTTGTGTTCGTGTTCGATGATGTATGTCAGACGGTCCAGCACTTCGTTCAAGGCACCGCTGGCCTCACCGGCTTTGAGCATGTTGCAGAACAGGGGCGGAAAAACGCTGGTATGCCTGGAAAAGGCTTCATGCAGGCTCGATCCTTCTTTTATATCCTGGTGGATAATCCCCAATATCTTGCGCAGCCGGGGATGCTCGGTCTGTTCTTCCAAAACTTTCAGCAGGGACAGCATGGGCACGCCGGCGCGAATCAAGGTGTTGAACTGCTTGGTGAAAAGAATCAGTTCCGGTGCCTTGACGGGGGACAAAAATTCAAACATGCTTCCCAATTGGAAACTGCCGGCGGCTCCCCGCTCTTCCTTGATCCGGGTGGGAATAAGTCCCTGAGAAGCCAGCAGGCTGCCGGCCTTATCGGCGCTTTCGGCGTCGATCTCACCCTTGGTGGATGATCCCGCCTCGGTAATGGCATGATAGCTGAACGTGGGCATATTGTTTTTTGTCTTCGAGCGTCCAACATCGAACGTCGAATAATGCATTCTATCTATTTTAAAACGAATGAGCGACATGCGGCGCAAGCGCCTGCGCTGCGCGAGCGATTCCATTCCGCCTTCGGGGGATCAATCGAAATTCGCCTTTCGTCATTCATTGTAGTTTCAAACGTGCGCTGCCTCTGGCCAAAAAAACGGCCAGTCTGATCAAAGAAAAGAAACTAATGAACGTCGAACATCGAACGTCCAACATCGAACATCGAATAATGTGTCCTGTCTATTTTAGAACGACTGAGCAAAGCGAAACCACCATTCGTCAATCGACATTCGACATTCGTCATTCCAATGTTTCACACGAAGAATTAGTGCCTTGGATCTCTGACACCCGAAACCCGACACCCGAAACCCGAAACCTGTTTTCTGCAATCTAAGTATAAGCAAGCTATGGTTCTTCATCATATCAAAGCGTATTTTAGCCAATCTGCCCACTACACCATCACCGCCGATGCAGCCTCTTCCAGTGAAGTTATTCCTTGAATCACTTTTTCAGCCGCATTCTCTTTCAGCGTCGTAAAAGCGCCGGCCTGCTTGACAACCCGGGTGATTTCATGCGCCGAGCTTCGCTTCAGTATAAGATCTTTCACCACGTCGTCGACGATCAGCACTTCATAAATGCCGGTTCGGCCCTTGTATCCCGTTTGCATGCAGCTGAAACACCCCTGCCCTTACTGAAAATTCGGGTTTTCCCAACTTTCCAGCCCCCAGAACTGCAGCGCTTCATCCGACGGTTGATAACTGGTTTTGCAGCTCGGACATATGGTACGCACCAGACGCTGGGCAAAGGTCACGATCATCACCGATGCCACTAGAAAAGGTTCGATTCCCATGTCCACAAAACGTGTGATCGCGCCGGCCGAGTCATTGGTGTGCAAAGTGCTTAAAACCCTGTGGCCCGTTAATGCCGCCTGGACGGCAATATTGGCGGTCTCGGAATCCCGAATCTCGCCCACCATGATCACATCCGGATCCTGGCGCAGAATTGATCGCAATCCACTGGCAAAAGTCATCCCGGCTTTGGTGTTCAGCTGAACCTGGCGGATTTTATCAATGCGATATTCCACCGGATCTTCCACCGTGATGATATTGATATCCGGTTGATTGAGCTGCTTGAGAATCGAGTACAGACTGGTGCTTTTGCCGCTGCCGGTGGGTCCCGTGCTCAGGATCATACCATGCGGCTTGTGTATCATGGATTCAATTTTTTTCTGGTCCTTTGCGCTCATGCCCAGGCGCTTGAGCGAAAAGATGCTGTTGCTGGTATCCAGCAACCGCAGCACCATGTTCTCCCCGTAAATAGAGGGAATGGTAGAGGCGCGGATATTGATGTCTTTATTCTTCATCTTGACGGTAAAGCGTCCGTCCTGCGGAATCCTGGATACGGCGATATCCATATTGGCCAGAATTTTCAGCCGCGAGATAATCGGCAGAAACATTGATTTGGGCGGTGCCGGCACTTCGTGTAGCCGACCGTCTACGCGAAACCGAACCTGCACGGTCTTTTTTTCAGGACTGATATGGATGTCGCTGGCTCCCTCCCGCACCCCTTGGGACAAAATTGAATTCACCAATCGAACAACCGGCGCTTCTTCTGCCATGCCTTGCAGGGAACTGACCTCGACATCCTCTGTAATCGACGCCTTCTCATCAGCAGACTCGTCGATTTCCATCTCTTCCATGTCTTCCAGCACACCGCCGATCCCGGCATATGTGCCGTAAAGGCTGTTGAGCAACTGGTTCAAATGCTGTTCGGTGCAGATGAGGGCCTCAACCTCACAATTGGTGTAAAGTTCAATGGCATCCAGGGCATTGATGTCCAGAGGATCCATCATGGCGATTGTCAGCAGTTGGCCATTTTTTTGAAGGGGTGCAGCCTGGTATTTGTGGGCCGTGTCGGCCGGAAGCAACTCAGCCAGCTCCACATCCACCGAATATTCGTGTGGTCGATATTTTTCAAGGCGCAGCTGGTTCGAAACCAGATCGACAATCTGGCTTTCGTTGACTATTCCTTCCCGAACCAGGAATTGTCCCAGCTTCAAATTGCTCTTTTTTTGAAACGGCAGGGCCTCTTCCAACTGCTTTTGCGTCAGCAGTCCGCCCTCGACTAATATTTCGCCTAATTTTTTTCTCACTCTCAATGTTTATCTCTTATTGGAAATCGATTTCGTGATTTCTACTAAAATACGGGTTTGAAAAATAGACTGTTTCTTTTTCCCACTTGGACAAAATTGTGGATTTAGACACCAGCTCTGCCGGCAGCTGCTGCAAGTGATTGCGGGCCGTATTTTCGTCCTTGAAGAGCTTGTCCACCAACACCGCAAAGCGGGTGCCGTCCGACGGGTTCCAATAGGGGATCAAACGCATTCCCGGAGTGTTTTTGGGATGTTTGCGCAGCAGATCAAACGCAGCTTCAAGGGTGTCGCTTTCATCAATTTTAACCCACCATACCGGGGATTTCAGGGGTCTTACCCGGATCGGTATCGCCGGCAAGGATATGGTGTGGCCGACGTCAACCCGGTCGGGGTCCTCTATGTCGGGATTGGCCATAATGAGCGATATGAAATATTTTGAATTAAATGCGCCGTAGATGCCCCTAATCACGCGTGACAGGGTTTCATTGCGCTCCAGGGTGATCTGTCCCAAAATGGTCGCATAGGATGTATTTGGATTTTGTTTCGGCGGAGGCACATCATCGGAATCCTGAATAACGGGGGCTGCACGCGGTATTTTAGTGCGCTTCACGGGAAGTCGCGGCGATTGAACGAAAGCACCCCGTTGGATGGGTTCCTCGATAATGTCCGGCGCATGGGTCGGGAGCATCGGCAGGCCCATGAAGGATCGGCTTGGGTCGTTTGACGTTTTAGCCGTTGTTTCCGAGGGGGGCCCTATCGACCTCGCAGGGTCAATTTGCTTTTGGAGTCGGCCGGCATACACCGTGGTGGCCATCCGGGGCATGGATTCGGCAGCCTGAATACCGGTGGCTTGTTTGTCAGACCCTGGAAATAACGCTTTCCACGTAATGGCCCCCTGATTTTGCAGCAATTGAAGTCGGGCGGGGGAAATCAAAATCAGCAAGGCCACCGCCAGCGCTCCCAATGTCATGGGAGCAGCAGCGAGCAGTCTACTCCGCCGGGTTTTTTCCGCAAATACTCGACGGGCACAGGTATTTACCAGGTGCCAGCCGCACCTGGACCGGTTCTGGATGATCATCGCCAAAACGCTCTGGTGACACAGGTTATTGATTTTTCGGGGGTATCCTCCGGTGATGCGATAAATGCCTCGTAGCGCGGGATACGTAAACAAGTTTAAATTTTGACCGGGACCGCTTGATTTTTTAAGGCGATATTTGATCATCAACCGGGTATCGCGAAAATTCAACGGCTTGAGCCTATGATATAAATTAATTCGGTCGGCGAAATTGGGATAACTGCGAATCGTTTCCTCGAACTCTTTCTGGGCAAAGATGACAACTTGCAGCAGCTTATACTCGTTGGTTTCATAATTTAAAAATTCACGCAGAATTTCCAGGCAAAAAGGAGGGATTTTCTGTCCTTCGTCAAGGATCAGCACGACGGTTTTACCTTGTCTCACGCCTTTGTGGAAAAGATATTGCTTAATCTTCTCCTTGGCGCGCCATTCGTTGCATCCCGCCGGCAGCTTTTTGCCGGTTATCATTTTCGCCACGACGGCCAGAAATCCAGCGGCATTGTGGACATGCGGATCCAAAATGAGATGGGTTTCCATCTCTTTTTTTTGCGCAAGCCGGCGAATGAGTTGGCGGCACAAAGTTGTTTTACCGGTGCCGACATCACCGATGACTACATTCAGTCCCCGGCGCAAGAGAAGGGACAACTCCAATTTCTGCAGACAACCCAGGTGTTGCCTGGAATGAAAGAAAAACTCGGGATCCGGCGAATTGGAGAACGGCTCTTTGTTTAAATTAAGTAGTTTAAAGTAATCCATTTTATGACCAGATTGCGTATTTTCATCCTCCGGAAGCTCTGGGTTTCAGGATGTGCGGCGTAATAAAAATGAGCAGTTCCTCCATTTGGTCAGCGCTGCTTTTGCGTTTGAACAGATAACCCAGGCCGGGAATGTCCTCCAGCAATGGGGTTCCCGTTTTATTGCGGCTTGAGGACTCTTTGCTCAGGCCGCCGATGACAATGGTCTGCCCGTTATTCTGGATGACATTGGTTTCCGCTTTTTTAGTGAGAATCGTCGGGTTGCCGAGCACGGTTCTGGAAAAATCCGGCTCGTCTTTGTTAACTTTTATGATCATTTTGAGGGTATCGGCGTCAATTACATGGGGTGTCACATCCAATCGCAGCACGGCTTTTTTATACTCCACCTTCACTTCCCCGTCTTCCACCGACTGGTAGGGTACATCTTGACCGCTTTCGATGTAAGCATTCTGATTGTCCAGGGTGGTGATCGAAGGACTCGACAGAATGTGAAGTTTACCCTGATCCTGCAAGGCCGACAATTGGGCCGACAGCAAATATTCACCGAGCCGGGTATAGACAAGACCGAGCGTCATAGGACTAAAGCCGCTTAGCGGATTGGCCGGCAGGTTGACCACCGATCCCGATGTCACGTTTATCGACTCTCCGACAGTCACCCCTGACGTTTGATTATCCCCCGATCCGGAGGTTACCGAGTGCTGCCCGGTTACGATTGCCCGCTTATCGCCGCTTTTGCCGTTGTAAACGCCTCCCCACTGGACACCCAATTCCCGGGCGACATCCTTGTTGGCCTCAACGATGTATGCTTCTATCAACACTTGGGGAGTCGGCCGATCGAGTCTGTTGACGATCGCCAAAATGTTGTCCATATCCCGTTTAAGGGCCTGGACAATCAATGAGTTGGAATGCTCATCCACTAGAATTGATCCGACCGGGTTGCCGCGCTTGTCGACGGAAATGAATTTCTCAAGATTGGTTTTAAGCTTATCCGCCTCCATATATTTGACCGACACGATTCTGGTCAATGGTGACCGGGTCATGATAAGATCTCGCTTGCGGGCTTTGCGTCGGATGTCCGCTTCCAGATCATCGGCGGTCATTATCCGGATAATTTCACCGGCCCAGTCGTAGCTCAAGTTGTGGGTTTTTAAAATTCCTAAAAAGACCTGATCCCAGGGCGCCTGATGGATATTGATATCAATTTTTCCACTTACTTTTTCGTTGAGAATAATATTCTGATCAGCAGCCTTGGCCAGCGCCCGCAGCAGCACGGATACTTCAATACTGTTCATTTTGAGGCTGATCTTACGCGTGGGCAGCGATCTTTCCAACTCGGGTTCAAGATCTTCCATTGCATCCCGCCCGGCGATTTCAAACGGCTCCTCATCAACAATGGGAGGCTCAACCGCAGAGTGGCCTTTTGATTCTTCTGCCTTAACCCGCCACTGTTCATAAAACGGATCCTTTACATCTTTCAGATCCTTTCTCGCCGAACAGCTGCTGATGAGCACGGCTGCAATGAGCATTCCAAGGCTTGCTGCAAGTATTACGGGTATTCGATTAAATGTGGCCATAGACCTCAATCCTATTCAATTTCCTCCGTGGGCAGGATCAGCTTTTTGCTTTTTATATCCGGTGAACCAACAACAACATGATTGGGAGAAATATTTCGTACAATTAAACCATCCGGCTCCAATCGGTCTCCGATTTCATATTCGATCCCATTGAGAATCGCCAGGCGTTTATCCCCCATCTGCAAAAATCCAGTGTACAAAATTTGATTTTTAAGCACCAGGGGCCGGCGGGCCGCAATTTCTTCCTGGGTCAATTTGGGCTCGATTGTCATCATTGGATCCTGTTCCCAGTTGGTTTGAGCTTTCTGCAGCGCATAGACCTGGGCCTCGGTCAGGCCATTGTTGGTTTTATCAGAAATTTGGGAGATAAATAAATTCAGTGTTTCCAAGTCTTTATTGCTTCCGTTCAAAGAGGCGGTCTCTTCTTGTGGTGCTGAAAAAAAAACCGTGTAAGCACCATAAATTATGGCCAGCAGCATCAGCCCAACAATTACTTTTTCCCTGGTAGACATAATTCGCGTTACGGGTTACGGGTTACAGGTTTCGGGTTACGGATTTCGGGTTACGGGTTTCGGGCTTCGGGTCACGAGAGATCTGTCAACATTCCGCCTTTGCCCCGCCTGAGCTTGCCGAAGGCCGAATTCCTCTATCTGTCCCATCAGTTTCTCACCTTCTCAACTTCTCACTTTCTCAACTTCTTTCTTTCTCTCTCTGTCATCCGTCATCTGTCCTCTGCGTGCCGCGGCGTAGCTCGGAGAGCGAAGACGGGTCATCTGTTCATGATTTTTGCGCCATTCGGATCGTGAGCTTGAATTCTCGGCTCCCTTCAATTGCTCGAATATTTATTTCCTCGATTTGCTCCAATGCCGGGAAGGCTCCCAATTCAAATAAAAATCTACGAAAATTCATCAAATCACCGGTTACGTGCACCTTGATCAGCAAAAAACCGGAATTATTCACGATTTCATTGGCATCCGTCCTAAAATCCACAATCTTAAGGTCATGACCCGCTGCAGTTTTTTGTAACACTCCGGAAATGCTATTGATATCACCACGATCCAGTTGCTCCAATTTTGTTGCGGGCAGCGTAGTCGGATTTTTTTGCTTGGCACGCTCCAACAAGCTGTCAAATATGGGTCGCAGTATCTGCTGCTGTTCGATGTGACTGTTGAGCGTCGCAATATCATGGTCCAATTCAGTCGAGGCATTCTGGTTCCGAATTATAATAAAAAAAACGGGTCTATCTACCATTTAAAGGATTAATTTAAGGCGATGTCTTCGAGTCCCCATGATTTGGTTCTGCGTAGCCGGATTCCGGAAAGCCTCATAATGAGGATAATCATCATATCGATAGTGGGGATC